>ERZ778497.1893-NODE-1893-length-12051-cov-5.076442_pt1 | contig 12051 bp, 9 predicted proteins | sample MGYA00509938_ERZ778497 | MGnify/ENA primary metagenome ERZ778497 (study PRJEB29527, sample SAMN07138969) | mouse gut metagenome | material: feces | host: mouse | place: China:Nanjing | collected 2016-01-25 ... | reverse complement strand
GCGGGTTCGAGTCCCGTTTTTCGCTCTCTCTACGGAGGATGCTCGAGTGGTGGAATCGGTAGACACGCAGGACTTAAAATCCTGTGGCCATTGCGGCCGTGCGGGTTCAATTCCCGCCTCGAGTACCACAAAATCAGGAGGTTACAGAAATGTCACTTCCTTTTTTTATGTTCTGACCCACCTGTATTTCCTTGGTTTTAATTGAGTTTTGACAAGCTGTTTTAGCTATGTTTTAGCTAACTAAAACACATGAACGCTTCAATATCAGTCATTTGTTACAAATACAAAACACTGAAAAACGGAGAATGCGCTTTAATGCTCCGTATTATCAAAGACCGCAAAAGCAAGTATCAAAGTTTAGGATTATCTATCCCTCCTCAATTTTGGGATTTTGAGAAGAACCAACCAAAGCGTAATTGCCCTAATCGTGATGCTATACTTCGACTAATCACAGAGAAAACAAAAGAGTATCAACAGCTTTATGAAATGGATACTGCTGGCTTTCGTTCTGGCATGCCCGGTGGCATGGTATGCCATGACAAGCTGGTTGAGCAAGTTCGCCTACCGCATTGATTTAAGCTGGTGGATTTTCGTTCTGGCAGGAGCGTTTACTGCTTTCATCGCCTTGCTGATCGTAGGCTGGCAAAGTATAAAAGCTGCAATGGTGAATCCGGTATACTCACTGAAAAATGAGTAAAAAAATAAGCCTCCCTAAATTCAGCAGACTTATTTTTCGGGAAAACCATTTCTGATTACTTTTTACACTCACAGTTACAAATAATGACAGGAGCTTCCGGAAAATCAAGCGGAAGGCGGGTTGCATTAGTCATATAATTGGTAATGGCAGACATTCCCACCAGCATAATCAAATCCACCAGACAGGCATCGCTATATCCTGCCTGGTAAAACCGGTCTGTCATTTCCGGACTGATTTTTCCCCGGTGAGCCACCAGCTCACAAGTAAAGTCCACCAAAACACTCAATTTATCATCCCACGTCACATGTCCCTTCCGAATCGCCTCAATCTGTTGTTCCGTCAAACCGGCCTGTTTGGCTAAAGCCGTATGTGCAGCAAGACAATAGGGATTCTGATTCACTTGACTGGTGACCAAATGAATGGCTTCGGTTTGTATCGGACAAAATACCGTCGGAACAGCCATAAAATCCAAAAAGCGTTTAAGAGCCGTTTCCGAATGAGTCATATATGCATACACATGAGGAATAAACCCCATAGACTTCTCGATAGCATACAATAATCTGCGGTCATGCTCCAATATCTCTTCCATTTTCGGTATCCTAAATTCTTTTCTCATCATTATTAATTTTTCATTATATACGCAACCTCTCTCTTCAACGTTACCTCCCGTTTCGGCTAACCCGGAAGACAAATTTATTCCGTCACATCATCCATTTTTACTATAAATCCTCACGAATAATTCATTTGTTTTGTGTAAGTTTGCACATCTATAATACAGTTATTTTTATCATGAGAAAAGACGAAAGATACAATAAACGTGGTGTTTCCGCTTCCAAAGAAGATGTACATCATGCCATAAAAAATATAGATAAAGGTATTTTTCCACGTGCATTTTGTAAGATTGTCCCCGATTATCTCGGAGGAGATGAAAACTACTGCAATATCATGCATGCCGACGGAGCCGGTACTAAATCCTCGTTAGCATACATGTATTGGAAAGAAACCGGAGATTTGTCAGTATGGAAAGGGATTGCACAAGACGCCCTGATCATGAACATCGACGATCTGCTTTGTGTCGGAGCGGTAGATAATATTTTACTTTCTTCTACCATCGGACGAAATAAAAACTTAATACCCGGCGAAGTAATTGCTGCCATCATCAACGGTACGGAGGAATTGCTAAGCGAATACCGTAAATTAGGGGTCAATATCTACTCTACCGGAGGAGAAACCGCAGATGTAGGAGACCTGGTACGCACCATTATTGTGGATTCCACCGTAACTTGCCGGATGAAACGCGAAGATGTGATTAACAACGCCAATATCCGTCCCGGAGATGTAATCATCGGACTTTCCTCTTACGGACAAGCCACCTACGAAACAGAGTATAATGGCGGAATGGGCTCAAACGGCCTGACATCTGCCCGCCACGACGTCTTCGCCAAATACCTGGCAGAAAAATATCCGGAAAGCTACGATAATATGGTTCCCGACGAACTGGTTTATGCCGGCCAATGCAAACTGACCGACTCCATTGAAAGCGTAGGACTAAACGCAGGCAAACTGGTTCTGTCACCGACACGCACCTATGCCCCTGTAATCAAAAAAATAACAGACCTATACCGCCGTCAAATCCACGGTATGATTCATTGCTCAGGAGGTGCCCAGACAAAAGTGATGAATTTCGTAGAAAACATGCATGTTGTAAAAGACAATTTATTCCCCGTGCCTCCCTTGTTCCGTTTGATTCAGGAACAATCCGGCACTCCATGGGAAGAGATGTATAAAGTCTTCAATATGGGACACCGCATGGAGATTTACACAGACGAGGAATTAGCCGATGACATCATTGCCATCTCGAAGAGTTTCAACATTGACGCCCAGATTGTCGGCCGCTGCTACGACAATGACGAAGGCGAAGGAAATAAGCTTACCATACTCAGTGAATTCGGGAAATTCATATACTGAACGGTAGGTTTGATTCGTAAACTTTATATATAAAACGAAAGGATGCCCTATGCGGACATCCTTTTTATTGTTCCAATAATTTTTCAACTTCAAGTTTCAGCCTTGGAAGGTGATTCACAACAATACTCCAAAGGATATCCGCAGACAAGCTGTCATATCCATGAATAATATAGTTTCTGGCATCTACTATCTTTCTGGAATTTGTAATCTGAATCGTTGATTCTATTTTCAAAATCCGATTCATGGCCTCTCCAATAATCTCAATATTCCGTTCAATAGCACGCCTAAGACATAAATTACTGAAAAAATTATCAAACAGTTTAGGTCCATCCCCCAGAAAATCTTCAATTTCTTCAATAGCGATCAATATATCACTTAACTGCTTCTTGATAATATCATCCATAAATCAGAGTTTTAGTTTCGTCCACACTTTTCTTCAAATACGGATTCCGGATTGTTTGTTCTTCCAATAAATCAACTTTCCTTTTAAAAAGGTTCTCCAAGGCATATTTCAAATTGAAATAGTTATCAAAGTAATCAGTAACATGCTCTTTATCAAAATTTACAACAAAGTCAATATCACTTTCTTCATTAAAACGGTCTGTCAACACGGAGCCAAATACAAAAAGCCTAACAACCTTATGCTTTTTACACAAAGCCTTTATTTTTTCTATATTACTCTTTATTAACCTCATAACAATAGCGACTTTTCACAAATATAATGATTATCCGTTATTTCTCAAAGAGTAAGTTGCAATTATTATTCACCTCCACAATAAACCTACAAAATCATCTGTTCAGTCCATTCGGGAAATTCATATACTGAACGGTAGGTTTGATTCGTAAACTTTATATATAAAACGAAAGGATGCCCTATGCGGACATCCTTTTTATTGTTCCAATAATTTTTAATCCAGTTTTCACTCTGGCACAGATTCACAACAACATTCAGAAGGAATACTCAATTAAAAAATACCATATTGTTCGGATTCAGGCTTCCCGTTGTGATTTCTTTCACAAATTCGCCTGTTCGGGTAAACCGGTATACATCACCATTATTGTTGTAATCCGATATGCCGATATAAATATCTCCGTTATTCGGGTCTATTTCTATCATATAGATACTTTTCGTTGCCAGTTTCCGGGCTTCCGGGCTATCCTGCAGGAAAGAGGCATTATTCAGCACACCGCGCCTGGCATCATAGGTAAAAAAAGTCGTGGTCGTCGTATACGTAGACCAATCCGTCACTGAATTTGCCAGATAAATCACGTCATCGTGTTCTGCCATTAGCGTAGCTGTCGTAATCTCCTCAACAGCATAAGTTCTCGTGTTTATCCGGGACAAGGTGTAAGGAACGTTTCCGAAACTTCCGTACGAAATGACATATACATACCCTTCCGCCTCCTGCAAATAATTGGGGTTTACTGTCACTTCCACCGTTTTCACCACTTCGAAGGTCCTTATATCAATGACAGACACCGTGTTGTCTTCCCCCCATCCGGAGTTGGCTACAAATAATTTATCATCTTCCTCCACAATCTGTTCGGGATTCTTCCCTACCTGCACATACTTTTCAATTTTCAAATCCGCTGCGTTAATACGTGCCACTTTGCCGCTATACAGCGTCACATACAACTTTCCATCTTCCGCCGCCATATTCCGCGGTTGCCCGTCTTCTGCAGAAAAAGTCAGAGATGCCACCTCAACCCCGGCCTTATCCAGTTTCACCAAACGGCTGGAACCGTAGACCGTCACATAAACGTAATTTCCGTATTGGATCATATCCTGCCCGGTATCTCCCAATCCCTTGTCATTCTGCGCCATATAAACATCTGCGGTCACAGCATGGGTCTCCGGATTATACACGGAAATCCCGGCATTATTATTCTCGCTTTTCCCTTCATTCAGGATGAACACACCGGTCGTTACCTCATCATCATCATCGTCATCGCTGCAAGAGGTGAGGCTTACCCCCATAAACAACGTACACAGTACTGCTAAAAATAAACTTCTGAATTTCATTTTTTTCTATTTTAAATTAAACATCTCAGAATCGTAAGGTTGCCGACAAGCGGTAAGAACGTCCCGGCATCGGATAGTATTTTATAATATCATACTGCTCGTCTGTGAAATTGACCAACTCCGCCTGCAAATGGAGACGAAAATTTTTTCCGGTAAATTCACGGGATAGGGAAAACGTATGTTCCGCATAACCCTCTATCCGGTTCGCCGGAATATTCTGCAACAAAACATACCGCTCCCCCACGCCGATAACCGTATAAGCCATATTCACCCAGGGCGTCTGCACCTGCAAGGCACCGCTACCCGAATGGCAAGGCGTATAAGGTATCTGTTCCTTATAATTTTTACTTTCTTTATCCGTCACATCAATGGCTTTCTGCCAGGTATACCCTGCCGAAAAATGCAAACCGATCCGGTTGTACAGGGGTATTTCCGCCCTGACATTCACCTCCGCTCCGGTAATGTCTGTTTTTCCCAAATTGAGCATTTTCCACACGTAAGTAGAAGGGAATGCGACAATCTTATCCGTAACCCGGTTATAATACACATCTGCCGTCACCGATAAGAAATCCATAAAACTCCACGGGGTGCCACTCCACGTGATTCCCCCGCTATATTCCCTTGCCAGTTCGGGCCTTAATCCCGTATTGCCCATCCTTAAATAATACAAATCGTTGAACGTAGGCACCCGGAAGGTGTTTTTGTATAAAAAGCGCAGATACAGATTCCGGTCCTGCCACGGACGCAAAGCCAAGGCGGCAAAAGGAGTGAATTTATGGCGATTTTCGGGTCGCTCACCGCTTTTTACCTTTTCCGTAACAAAAGTATTCAGCACATTCGCCGTCACCGTCAGAAAACGGTAATGATATTTTAAAGCCAAAACGCTGTAAGAAGTGTAACGGGTCGGGAAAGGACAATCCGGCAAGTTATTCCGCAATTTGTTCACTGCAAAATCCGTTGCCAACGACACCGTCAGATGTTCCGACGGCACATATTGCACCGTAGCGGTTCCGTAATATTCCTGCTGTCTGTTTCTGTCTTCCTGTTTGCCTCCGTCATACTTTACATTGATGTCCCGGTACCTGTTCCACGAATAATTGTATTTCAAAGCACCCTTCAATGCCCAGCGCGGATTGAAATGCTTTTCGTAGCCTGCCTGGACAAAAAAGTTGCGGTCCCACAAGCGCTCCTTATTATAAGGATTGTAGAAAATCACCCCACCCGGCAATCCCCGTTCCGACTGGAAATAATAGACCTTTGCTGTCACCCGGCTACTGTCACGTAACAAGCTGTACAGATTGGCCTCCGTATGCCAGGATAAAATATCGGAATTATAGCGTTTTTCGCGAGTGACCGATTGCCCGTTTTTCAAGGTAAAAGGATAGGTACCGTCCGCCCGCAGAAAATCGCCGTCCACGGACAGGCTCGTCCGGGAAGCAAGCCGCCGGGCATAACGTAACGAAGGATTCACCAAACCGAAAGAGCCGCCTTTCATCCGCAATTGTAGACTATAATCCCGGTTTCCCCGGAACTCCGGCCGTTGTGTCTGAATACTCAACACTCCTGCCGAGGCAAACATCCGGGCAGGCTGGAAAATATCGTCTTCCTGTCCCACCGCCAGAGTGACCTGCGACACATTGTCGAGCGAGAAGCGCCCGATGTCAATCTGCCCCGCCTGGCAATTGCTTACCGCAATTCCGTCATACATCACTCCGGTATGGTAGGCCCCCAAACTACGCACCGACACCGTTTTCAACCCGCCGATTCCGCCGTAATCTTTTACTGTCACGCCACTAAAACGGCGCACGGCATCAGCCAAACTCTGATAGCCCAAACGCTCCATCTCCGCGCCGCTGACCACCTGCAAGGGAGCTGCCGAACGGACAACCGAAGGACGCCGGATTGCCGACACATCCACCTGTTGCAACTCATGCACCCGGGTTGTATCTGCCGTCTGGGCAGAAACCGGACAAAAACCGCCACCCAAAAGGCAAAGCACCAACCGATAAAAAAACAAACGCACCAAAACCCCGTTCCGTTTAAAGAGTCATTACTACGCTTCAGAGGGAAAACAAGAATAGGAAAAAAGAAAACCTACGCCAAAACGTAAACCTGATGTTTCCATAGCTCATTCCTCGAAAGCCATTGAAAAAAATCGTTTTGCAGGTCTTCTGACTTACCCGGTCCAGGCGCCTTCCCATCTCTGCAGAGACAGTGGCTAAGTATGCCTGACCCTTTAAAGGCTTACAGCAGCGGGACTGTTCAGGATTCTCACCTGATTCCCATTTAATCCTCCCCGCCAGACAGCAGTTCGGAACAAAACGATACAAAGATACAATTAATTTTGATATTTATACACATCTTTACCCCAACCCGCGATTTTTTTCCGCTACGTCCGGAATGATTTTCAGAACCGGCTTCCGGGAGCAGCGAAAGAACAGATGACAGAGCCGGACTAAGCCTCCCTTTGTGTCCTATCTCTCCGGTCGGGAATGTTCCCCATCCCTGAGAATCGTACGGATGCGTTGTTTCAGGTTAAGCTGTGCACTATCGACACTGGCCCTCCGGGAGGGTATAAACATATCCTTATACTTCGCTTTGGTAATCCGGAATTTCATCTTTTCCATACTACCGGAAATATCCATCCCTGCCCGAAATGGCAAGGGAGATTTTAAGAGGGAAATATGATATTTAAACGTCATGTCTATGTTATGTTCCCCACCAACTGCCGCTTTATAACGATCAATTTCTATCAAAAACGGAAAAATCTCTACCGTACCGTCTTTCACAGCTAAATCAACAGAGATACTGTCTATCATATTCCGTTGTTTATTCTTAAACATCAACATCTTGGAAATTTCGGCAAACGTCTCGCCATCCATCAGTACCAGATCCCGTCCATCCAGATAAGCAGCCGCCCGTAACGTCGGCAAATCAATCATCATCGTCGAGTCCAGCCACGCATCAGCCGCCATATGAAAATTCACCACTCCCTCAAAAGAACGCAACATAGGGAAAAGCGTATCCAAGGCAGGCAATAGTCTCACAAGACTGTCTATCCGGATGTCATGCATTTGTAAAGCAAAACCGGCATACGCCTTTATCGTATCCGTTGCCTTATAAATAGCCGAAGTGCTCATATTAGCCGCAGAGGAACGCAATTCCAGATCCGACAATTCGATACACTGATTCCTCATCACTACCTCTCCATGTATACTGTCCATTTCCAACTTCCCGAACAACACTCTTTTAATATCTGTCTGAAAAGTAAAGTCTATTCCGGAAGGGACCACAAACAGAGCATTCTTTCCCTCATAGACAACAGAGTCACCCACAACCTCCAATTGGTCGAAATCATCACTCATTCCATCTCCGGCAACCGTATCTCTGAACCCGCTTTCCACCCTTGCACGATAGGCCGTTCCCGCATCCAAAGCATGCATCAATTGATTACAGTCTATCCGGTCTGAAGTCACCAGCAATTGCGCTTTCAGCGTATCATGACGGAAAAAAGCACGTGCCATATTCTCAATGTTCCCCGTCAAGCGCAAATCAGAACGTCCCAAACGCAATACTGCCGAATCCAATTGCACCTCGTTCATATTAAACCGCAAACGGGTCCCCGGCATCCTCATCCGCAAAGGAAAATAAGGCGTATAGGCCCTCATGCCGACAAAATCCACATATCCGGACGGACGCCATATCTTTTCATTCCGGCGACTGCGGACAGCTTCTACTTTGGAGTCCACCCTGGCAAAACTCAAACGATTTCCCAGCATCCGCAAACGCAGGCTATCCACCTGTAATTGCGCTTCTACCTGAGGAATCTTTTTATCTCTTTTCCAAGGCTTCAAAGAAGCCTTCACATCAGCACTTTTCAAACCGACCAACAAAGTATCCCGGACAATAAATACCATTCTTCCCAAATGCAGGCCGGAACTTACCGAAGCGACAGCGGTCGTATCTTTCAAAGGAGAAGTTTTCAAAGTCAAATAAGTGGTGTCCATCAGCAAGCGGACCTTATTCCGGATATGTACATCCATTCCGGAATATCCTACCACCCCATTCAACAAATCCTTTCCCTGAAGAGTCTTCTCATTTTTACGGTTGGAAGCAAAAGCCAATGCAGCAGACTTCATCTTCATCACAATACTGTCCTTCGGAATAAAAATCTCCACCCCCTTCATCCGGCAATATCCACCCACATTCAGTTTGCCGTAATCCGCACAGAGTATATCACTGACTTTCACATTCGTTTTCAAGAAAGTATTCAGCATACCTTTACACGTGATACCATCCGTCAGCGGAAAAATACGAGTCAAATCACCGAAATTAACCTGAGCTTCTATTTGGGTTTTTACCAAAGGGTCGGTCAGCAAATGTTCTATATCTCCTTTTATATCCACATCTGTCCCTCCGCCCTGAATACAAAACTGCCGCAACCGTACATAAGAATCCTGTTCTTTTTGCAAATCCACGAACGCATACAAATCCACATTCAGGGAATCAATCTGTGAAGGCATTCCCGGATAAGCAATATAGCCATCTTGAATCCGGAACTCCGAAGTGAGCAAAGGAATATTCTGACGGCCGTAAGTTCCTTTCACTTCTCCTTTACACCACACCTCACCGCGAACATCCACCCCTTCCGCCTTTTGCAAAACAGCCTCCGGTATCAAATCCAGCAAAGTTTTCAAAGAAGGAATGTGAATACCATATTTTAAATCCACCCCAACAGTCCGGTTGACCGTATCTCCCCTAAACACACCCCCGGCACCAAAACGCAAACCATTCACATCAAACACAGCTTTATCCAAAGTATAAAGTAAGGAATCCCTGTTTACCCGCAAGCCAGTCGTTACACTCAACGCCAAACGGTTCACCAGCAATTTTCCCTCCTGCCAGAATAAAATATTATCGGTAGAAAAATTCACTTTCAGGCGGGAACGCCGCTGTCCCAGCATACCGTCGATTCCCAGATTTAAACCGGTTAAACGGGCATATAAATGAGTATTCCGGTCATCAAAAATCATTTTCCCATCCCGAATGCGCACATTCTTCAAACGCAACCGGCCATTAAACCCCATAGAATCTGCTGTCAATGAATCTGCCGCCACAACTTCTTCCGTCTCTTTTACAATATTCCAGTTGGCCTTTCCTGACGAGTCCACATAAGCATAAATATCCGGTCTCTCCAAAACAAAATCCTTGACCACAATCCGGTTTTTAAACAAATAGGCCATCGGATTAACGGTAATCAGACCAGATTCAATCCGCATCAACGAATCCCGGGTCTGAGGAATAAACATACCGGAACTATCCCGACTACAACGGGAAACAACAGAAACATCCGTAATCCGCAAACCAAAGTCCGGAAAAGTAGAAAAAAAAGTCAACTCCATATTTCCGATACGGACATCTGCATCCAAGTACGCATTGGCAGTTTTTTCAACCCAAGGCGTTAATTTAGCCGGAGTAAATATAAAATGAATCCCAACCCCTACGACCACCACTATGAACACCCATATAACCAGCAGACTCCATAAAGTTTTTTTAACCATTCGTCTGCCCCATGATTTCTTTTCTTTGCCTGTCATTATAAACACAAATCAATAGATCAAATATTTCTCCCTGATTTTTCTGAAACGCTCTAACCCGGAAGACCACGAAGACCGGATTTCCTGCTCACTTTTTCCTGTTTCAATATCTTTTCGTAATTGAGCCGTACCGGCCAGTTTTTCAAAAAAAGGTGTAAAAAAAGGCTCCGTACCGACATAATTCCGGCAGGCCTCCAGCAACCAGTCCAATCTTAAACGCTTTCCTGCCCTCACTTCCTCATACTTATCCCTCAAATCCCGGCCATAACACACTTTCCCCAAACACTTAGGAGATTTACTCATGCCCGGAATACTCCGGGGAGTAAACGAATAAGGCATATCTTTCAAACAAGGATGACCAAACACCTGGAAAGGGACATCAGTTCCCCGGCCTTCGCTGACCACCGTTCCCTCAAAAAAACAAACTGAAGGATACAACATCACCGACACTTTATCCGGTAAATTAGGCGAAGGTTTAACCGGTAGTTCCACCGGCATTTCCCGGTTCCAGTTCCCGCAAGGAACGATTTTCAAATCGCATTTCACCCCATTTTTCAACCACCCTTCTCCGTTAATCATCCGTGCATACTCCGCAATCGTCATACCATATACCACCGGTACGGGATGCATGCCGATGAAAGAACTGAATTTCATATCCAATACCGGACCATCCACATAAAATGCATTGGGATTCGGACGGTCCGTCACAATCACCGGAATCTGATTCTCGGCACAAGCCTCCATCACATAATGCAAGGTGGAAAGATACGTATAGAAACGCACCCCGACATCCTGAATATCAAAAATCAGAACGTCTACTCCTTTCAAATCCTCAGGTAAAGGTTTTTTTTTCTTCCCATATAAAGAAATCACCGGTAAACCTGTAACTTTATCCTTATCATCTCTCACATTTTCGCCGGCATCGGCATCTCCCCGGAATCCATGCTCGGGACAAAATATTTTAACAACCTGAGTTCCTTTTTGCCTCAAAAAATCAACCGTATGCTGTCCATGGATAACTGAAGTCTGGTTAGCAACTACCCCGACTCTCTTACCCTCCACCCATGAAGCATACATGTTAAAATTCTCAATTCCCGGTGTAATGGCATAAAGCCAACTGCACATCAGCACAAAACACCACAAACCTAAAAACTTTTTCCGCATTACTTTTTCTTTTCCTCCGGAAAATCTATCTGCATAGAATAAATGATACTTTCCACCTGACGCATCATATTCCGTTTCTTACCTTCCGGAGCATACACATATCCCATCATATAAATCACCCGTTCATTCTTCTGGTCCAATACGACATTCAAAACAAAAGGCCCTCCCATAAAATCGTTCACTACAGTCCACAATCCTTTCATCAGCACAGCATAATGTTCTCCCTCGTACTGGTAAACGGCAGTCATCATCGGCGTTACCATATCCAGTGCCATCCAGGTATTATTTAAAGGCCCGGGGATATATTTTTTCAGTTCCTCATTCACCTTATCCTGAATAATCCGGTAATTCAACTGGCTTTCATCTTCATACCGCTCCTGAAAGAAAATAATTCCCTTGCTATCCACCCGGGTTTCCGATGAAATCCACACAAAATCATTGGTATCTTTATTGATATTGTACCCCCCCGGGCAATGTAAAAGAATATCATATTTATTCTTAAACAAATTAAAAATCTTTTTATCCGGAGTTTTTCTGTACACCTCTATCAAACGGTCCCGCTCAGCTTTCAGATACACTCCCATCATTTTCTCTTTATTGGC
>ERZ778497.1881-NODE-1881-length-12105-cov-4.320166_pt1 | contig 12105 bp, 13 predicted proteins | sample MGYA00509938_ERZ778497 | MGnify/ENA primary metagenome ERZ778497 (study PRJEB29527, sample SAMN07138969) | mouse gut metagenome | material: feces | host: mouse | place: China:Nanjing | collected 2016-01-25 ... | reverse complement strand
TGAATCGCAGACCAAGGAAGAAACTAAACTTTTCAACTCCTAAAGACGAGTTCTTAAAACTTTTGTTATAACTTTATACTTGTGTTGCACTTGATACTTGACTCTACCTATTGGGAAAAGGTAATATTTCAACAAAATAAATTATCTTTGTACGCCAAAAGCGTTCTTTTGATTTGATGAAGAATATACAAAAAAGAGCACTCCGCTCGTTTCTAAAATCGTTACCTATTAAGAATAAATCTTTGCAAGTTGCACGTTTTCAGCAAGAAAGAAGATTGAGAATGTCTTACCAATGGAATGTAAATCTGTTCTTTGGCATAGACACAACCAAGCGGTATTGCCATCATCTATCAACAAATACGTCTTTCCACTTCAATCCAATAATGTCATTTATCGCAGTACACAGAAGCAGGAGAACAAATAAGCCTGTTTTATGGCTTCATTACTTCATCGGGGCAGCATCAATGACAGACTTCTTCAATGGTTCATATACGACCGTCTGCTCTCAGTCTGCCACCAATTCTTATGGGACACACGAAATGCCAAAGTCGTCTCAAGGAGCACCGATGCCTCCTACAAGTATTTGCCAGTTATCCATTATTTTCTAACGGGAGACACTTTTTGTCGTGACTTGTCACTATCTTTGCCACATCAACAAGGGCTATGGTAATATCAACAATATATAATCTTCTGTAAATTGTCCCAAATTAGCTTGGGAGCAATAAATATCCGAACAATCATTTAAACAATTCCTTAATATGACGAAATTAAATAAAACTGAGTTTGTCTCACAAATCAATGGACTGAAACAAGCAACAAGTGCGCATAGGGTTCTTTATACAGACATTAAAATAACAGGCGACACCATTTATGGTATTAGGCAAAGTACGAAAAAAGAGTTCAAAATCAAGTTAGACAAACTATATGAAGCATATATTGATATAGAACCACAGCATCTGACAACAACAGCATTGAAGCCGTATGTTGATAGGGTGCAATCTCCGAGTCTTGCAATTCTGAAAGCTATTGAAGAAAAACCAATCAGATAATATTGCTAATTTTGTTCTGCGGATATGATACGTCCCAAAAGATGAATATGAAACCAAAGGACAGAAAAATAGATATTATGGGTATCGTCAATATAACGGACGATTCCTACTACCGTGACAGCAGATGTATGGATGAAGGTGGCAATGCCGACATCCCCAAAGTGCTCGGAAGAATAGGGCAGATGATCCGCGAAGGGGCGACCATAATAGACATTGGAGCCTGCTCCACACGTCCCGGCTCAGAACCCGTCGGAGAGGAGAATGAATGGAAAAGGCTTGAACCTGTGCTCGCTGCCGTATGGAGGACATTTCCGGAAATACCGGTATCCGTTGATACCTATTGGGCCTCGGTCGTCAGCAATGCCTTCAGTCTCCTGACAGGCATAATACGCAGGAATATGACCGAAGACGGCTCCTGCGGCATCGAATCCGTCACTGAAGCAGCAAAAAGGAGACTGATAGTCAACGATATATCATCAGGGGAAGAAGACAGCGGAATGCTGCCGCTCGTGGGGCAGCTCGGACTCACATACATCGCCATGCACAAACGCGGGACACCGTTGACAATGCAAAGCCTCTGCGAATATGATGACATCATTGAAGATATACTCGCATATTTTCATCAGTTTTCAAAGAAAGCGGCATCAGCCGGAATAAGGGACTGGATCCTTGACCCCGGATTCGGATTCGCGAAGACAATCAGTCAGAATTACAGTCTTATGCGCGGACTCGACCGTTTTGCAGAGGAGAGATTCACATCCGGTGAACTTAACGTGGCCAGTGCGGAAAATTCAGGAACACGCCACAGGATCCTGGTCGGAGTATCCAGAAAAAGTATGATATACAAGAAATTCGGAATAACTCCGGAAGAATCCCTCCCCCAGACACAGGTCCTCCACCTGGCTGCACTGCAGAAGGGGGCGGACATACTCCGGGTCCACGATGTGGCGGAAGCTGCGCGCACTGCAGAATTATACAAGCTGCTGTAAAGGCTCAGCATACACAATGATGAACCCAGAAGGCTGAATAACAAGTCAAATAGACTTTGATGTCGGCCTCTTTTGTATTTACAGGTGTCGCTCGTTATGGCGGCGGTAGCTATAAGGCGGCATTGGCTCCCGAAAAGGGAGGGCACCACGAAGTGGGAGGACCGCCGTGGCTACCGCCGCCATCACAATATGCAAAAGATAGTTATTGCCCATAATATCTGGAAAATGATATAAAACGTCTACAGTGTGCGCTCCGCTGTGGCAGGGTAAGTTTGAGCTCCGCTCATATATACGCCTTGCGTTCGGCATAATCAAAATAAACGGCTAAGCCGAATGCAGTCAAGCTTGTTTGGACTGCTGAGGCGGGAGTTTATTGTAAAACCGGAGGTTTTAAAGTAAACTTTGCTTCTGCTCTCACTTTTGGCCAATTTGGGCTGCGCCCATATATACGCCCTGGTCTCGGCATAGTCAAAATAAATTTTGCCTCTGCTCTCGACTTTGGCTATATTTGCAGCTGGAAATAAAAAAATGACTTAATATGGAATTCAATTCACTTACAGCAGTTTCTCCCGTTGACGGACGATATGCCCGCCAGACAGAGCCTCTCAGGGAATATTTCAGCGAATATGCACTGATCAGATACAGGGTCAGAGTAGAGATTGAATATTTCATCGCCCTGTGCAGCATCCCGCTCCCGCAGCTCGCCGACTTCGATTCAGGCAAATTCGAGGCGTTGAGGGACATATACCGCAATATGACGGCTGAAGATGCAGCAAAAGTGAAAGAAATCGAAAAAGTGACCAACCACGATGTAAAAGCAGTAGAATATTACATCAAGGACAGGTTCAAGGAAATGGACATCCTCAAATGGGGTGAATTCGTACATTTCGGACTGACCTCACAGGACATCAACAACACGTCAGTGCCGCTTTCATTCAAAGAAGCTATGGAGGAGGTATACCTTCCGCTCCTTCAGGAAGTCCTTGACACCATAACATCTTTCGCAGAACAGTGGAAAGACATCCCTATGCTCGCAAAGACACACGGACAGCCGGCATCCCCCACCCGTATGGGCAAGGAATTCCAGGTATTCCAGGTACGTATAGAAGAGCAGCTCAGGCAGCTGTCAGCTCTGACATATCCGGCAAAATTCGGCGGTGCGACAGGAAACATGAATGCGCACAAAGTCGCATACCCTTCTGTAGACTGGATCGGATTCGGCAATAGTTTCGTGGATTCCCTTGGACTGAAAAGATCATTCCCGACCACCCAGATAGAACATTACGACAATCTCGCGTCGCTGTTTGACAACATAAGGAGGATCAACACCATACTCATAGACCTCAGCCGTGATATCTGGACATATATCTCAATGGAGTATTTCCGCCAGAAAGTCAACAAGAATGAGGTCGGTTCATCGGCGATGCCTCACAAGGTAAACCCTATCGACTTTGAAAACGCTGAAGGAAATCTCGGCATCGCGGATGCCATCCTTACCCACCTTTCCATGAAGCTTCCTATATCGCGTCTGCAGAGAGATCTGACTGACTCCACCGTCCTCAGGAATATTGGAATGCCGCTCGCGCACGGAATCATCGCCCTGAACTCTCTCAAAAAAGGCCTCGGCAAACTGATCCTCAACGAAGATGCGATCAGAATGGACCTTGAAAGGAACTGGGCAGTAGTAGCGGAAGCCATACAGACTGTCCTCCGCAGGGAAAACTACCCTAATCCATACGAGACTCTCAAAGCCCTCACACGTACCGGGAAAGGCATCAACCACGAGACCATCTCTGAATTCATCGATAATCTTGAAATTGCAGAAAACGTAAAAGAGGAACTGAGGACAATATCCCCTATGACATATACAGGCTTCTAAGCCTGACCGCCAACAAAACAATCCGGCTGAAAAAATCAGCCGGATTGTTTTGTTTCGTATTATTCAGAAATCAGATAGACGTCATCTCCCGGCTCGGTAAAATGAAACTGCTCCCGGGCAAACTTCTCAAGGGAATCCCTGTCGGACCTGAGCATCTTTATGCGATGGTCCATCCGGTCAATCTGAGTCTGATATTCTATTATCTGTCTCTCCTGACGGGAAATCTCAAAACCAGCCTTTATCCAGCGCACAAGATTGTTTCCCGGACCGAAAGCAATGATAAAAAAAGCAACGGATGTCACAACCGAAGCAAAAATGAAGAAGCTCCGGTGCTCACCTTTGAACAATTGTCTGATTTTTCCCAACTTTGAAAGATTTTAATTCTGTATGTCTGCAAAAATAATTATTTTTGGAAGATTTTTAAGAATCCGTATGATTTTTTGTCATCAATAAACATCAAATAAAATAATATGAAACCAACATTACTTGTTCTTGCTGCCGGTATGGGCAGCCGCTACGGCGGACTGAAACAGATGGACGGTCTCGGACCAAATGGAGAGACAATCATTGACTACTCGATTTACGATGCCGTACAGGCCGGATTCGGAAAGGTTGTATATATAGTCAGAGAATACTTCAAAGAACAGTTCGAGCAGGTTGTAAAAGAAAAATACAGCAATGTGAAATGCCTTGACGGCACACCGCTCCAGTTTGATTTTGTCATACAGGAACTCAACAAGATTCCTGCAAAATTCACCCTCAACCCGGAAAGGCAGAAACCATGGGGAACGGCACATGCGGTGCTTATGGCAAAAGATGTGATAAAAGAGCCGTTTGCCGTAATCAACGGAGATGACTACTACGGCAAGGAATCCTTCAAAATAATCGCAGACTGGCTTATGGCCCACGAGAATACCACAGGGCAGTTCGCAATAGTAGGCTTCCAGCTTGACAACACGCTCTCTGAATCGGGAGGAGTATCAAGAGGAATCTGTACAGCCGATGCGGAAGGACAGCTTACCCACGTCGAAGAACACCATGAAATCGCAAAGGCAGAAGACGGAAACGTCTACGGGAACAACAGCAAGGGCGAGAAAGTGATGCTTGACAGCAAGACACTCTGCTCTATGAATATGTGGGGCTTCACTCCGGATTATTTCACAAAGAGCGAGGCTATATTCGAAAGTTTCCTTGAGCAGAACATCAATGAACTGAAAGCGGAATTCTATATTCCTTTTGCAATAGATTCCATGATCAAAGACAACAGCGCGCAGACGGAGCTCCTTTCCACGCCTTCACACTGGTTCGGCGTCACATTCAAGGAAGACCGTCCAGGAGTCGTTGCCAAATTCCAGGAATTCGCGGAAAAGGGAATCTACCCTACACCTTTGTACAGATAAAATGGTAAAAAGAAAAACAAGACCTTCATTCGACCTGTTCTCGGGATATAACTGGTATGTCCCGGGAATAAGCGGAATGTTTATGCTCCTTCTAATGTTCATAACAGGAGCAGTGCTCGGCAATGTCATCACATTTGGTATGATGATGATATCTCCTGAGCTCGCAGGCACATACGGAATGATGATATCATATCCCGTGATGTTCATACCTGCAATGCTCTATGCTGCATCAAAAAGCCGCAGGAACGAGATGTTCGAGACCGGATACGCGCTTGACAGCAGGAATTTCGGACCTTTCAGCAACTTTTCAATTGCCCTTGCTGTATCAATCGTAACTCTTGCACTGATATTCGTGCTCGATATCTTTACGGTAATCCTTCCTCCTATGCCGGAATATCTTGAAGAAGTATTCAAGAATATGATGGACGGACCGCTCTGGATCACATTGATTTTAGTGTCTGTATTCGCTCCATTCTTCGAGGAATGGCTATGCCGCGGAATGATACTGAGAGGACTCCTGCAGAAGATGCACCCTGCAGCAGCAATATGTATATCAGCCCTGTTCTTCGCCGTGATACATATGAATCCATGGCAGGCAATACCTGCATTTGCTATAGGAATCGTACTCGGCTATGTCTATTACAGGACCGGATCGCTTAAGCTGACAATGCTTATGCACTGTGTCAACAACACGGTTGCCGCAGTATCGGGTCATCTTGACAGATTCAAAGACGCTGATACATTTATGGATATCATGAGCACGCCTACTTATGTCTGTATGTACATACTGTGCATAGCGATGATCGCCCTGTTTTTCGTAAGGATGCGTGCGATTCCGATCCCTTTTGGACAGAGAAGCGGTTCTGACGTGCTTAACGCCGATACCCGGACTGAATAATCATCTGATTTCTTTTCCGAAAGGGACAAAGGCAAGCAATGCCATTTTGAAATGCTGTACACCGAAAGGTATACCGACGATCGTGGCACAGCACAATATACCGAATGTGATATGGATAAGGGAGATTTCAAATCCTCCGACAATAATCCATATCACATTCATTATAATGGATAGCACGCTGACGCTGTCATTGTCAGACCGGACTTCGCTTCCGAATGGCCAGAGGGCGAAAAGTCCCATCTTGATAAGCTGTATGCCGAAAGGTATTCCTATGATAGTTAAACAAAACAACAGCCCGACCGCAAAATAATACAAGGAGACGATCAGACCTCCGAGTACAAGCCACAAAATGTTTCCCAAGAATTTCATAACTGTCATTTTTTATAGTCACGGATTAAAAAAAAACAAAAACCGGTCCATAAATCCGCCGGTCTCTTACCGGCATCAGAATATTACTGTCTTTCCACGAATTCCTCCGCAGGTCCGAGAGCATCAAGTTTGCCGACATCAAGCAGCTCCAGACCATTCTGCAGCACTCCATATACAGGATACCGGGAGGCTACAGACAGATAGAAATCTGTAATAGGAAATCTTGCCCCATATTCCGACTGCTCTATTCCTTTCTCTCTGAGATACTCCTCCATTATTCCGAAAATCCTGTCCGAAAGGATATGTATTCCTGAAAACGCAAGCATCCGGCACTTCAACGGATCCGCACTTACGTCCACCATACGATACTCACCGGCAGAAACGTCGGTCCAGCCGGCCAGCCTCATCGAATCAGGTTCAAAAAGGAGATAACGTCTTGTCTTGCGTTCACTTACAAGCAACGTGGCGACAGCGTCATCACGGACCTGTCCAGCAAACCATTCTATATCACAATTGGAAAGGATGTCCACATTGTGGACAAGAAAGCTTCCGCATCCTTCAAGATATTGCCTGGCGTGAAGAACTGCGCCTCCAGTCTCCAGAAGCATATTTCTTTCATCGCTGATACGGACTGACATCCTCCCGTCTACATTGCTATCCGACGGATCCTGCAGCCGGCCGCCATCAACGGAAATCCACGGTCTGGCTTCAAGCCAGTCCTCTATCTTGTCCGCAAAATGGTGCACGTTCACCACAGCCCCTGAAATACCTGCATCCATAATCTTCCTCAAGACATGCTCTATCAAAGGTCTGCCGCATACCGGCACAAGAGCTTTGGGAAGAGTATCCGTCAAAGGTTTGAGCCTTGTACCCAAACCTGCTGCAAAAATCATCGATTTCATACGATCTCCTCTTCTATGCCCTGTTCACGGTGGACAAGGCGGATTCTGATACGGCCTGTAGCATCAGCCGGAGAGCCTGCGCCGGATGACCGGGCGCAAAAATATTTATCGCGTATATGTGCGGCAAGATGCTCGGCGCAATAGACCGACCTATGCTGCCCTCCGGTACACCCGCAGCTTGCCATAAGATGCGTGAAGCCACGGGACAGGAACCTGTCTATATGCTGGTCAACGGTCCAATACATTTTCTCAAGATATTCCTCCATCTGCCTGTCACCGGCAAAGAACCTTATGACATCCTCATCCCTTCCTGTCGACTTCCGGTATTGCTCATAACGCCCCGGATTGTTGAGCGAACGGCAGTCAAACACATAGCCGCCTCCGTTGCCGCTGCTGTCCTCCGGAATTCCTTTCTTGAATGAGAAGCTGTATATCTCAACCTCAAGAACGGGATTGCCGTCCGACGCCACGCAAGAGCAGCCGTCTGAAACCTTTTCGCACAATCTTCTCAGCAGTGAATCCAGATAAGGATAATCAGCAAAAGGCTCCTGAAGCATCTGCCTGAGATTTGCAATCGCATACGGCACACTGTCCATAAAATATTTCTTCTTCTCGATATAGCCCCTGAAGCCGTAGGCTCCGAGGACCTGCAGTGTTCTGAATAGGGAAAACAGCCTGAGACCTCTATAAAAATCCTCCCTGTCCACTTTCCTGTACTCTCTGAGGGCATCCATATATGCAGCCACCAGTTCTTCCTTCAGATCAGACGGATACCGCGCACTCGCCTGCCAGATGAACGATGCGAGGTCATAATATGCAGGACCTTTGCGTCCACCCTGGAAATCAATGAAATATAATTCCCCGTCCCGTACCATTATATTGCGCGCCTGGAAATCCCTGTACATAAAAGTATCGTCCATACGGCACAGAAGATCATCCCTGAAACGTTCAAAATTATCTTCCAGCATAGTCTCATTGAATTCCAGACCGCTCAATTTAAGAAAACAGTATTTGAAATAATTGAGGTCGAACATCACAGTCCTGCCGTTGAACTCAGGTTCCGGATAACAAATTCCGAAATCAAGCCCCCGGGCACCCTCAAACTGTATTTTAGGCAGCATAGCCACGGCACGGCAAAGAAGAGCGCGCTCCTCAGCTCCATATCCTCCCCCAGCAGCTTCACCGGACGGAACGTCGGATGTACGCCCGGCCCCAGGACATCCGGAAACAGACTTCCTTCCTGAAGCCACGGCATCATAAAGCGAGACATTACCGAGATCTTCCTGCAGATAGGACATTCCGTCCTCGCTCGCACAAAGGACTGCCGGCACAGGAATACCTTTGTCCCGGAAATGTCCGGCCAATGTGCAGAATGCCCTGTTCTCTTCAGGATCAGTCCCGATGACACCTATAAGAGACATATCGCCTCCCCTGAGCCTGTAATAACGTCTGTTGCTGCCTGCACCGGAAAGCGGGGAGACATCTTCCGGAGAGGCCCCGGCCACTTTTCTGAAAAGGTCGGCCAAACGCGTCCCGTCATTGTTCTTTAATGTCATAAGCCGTATTGCAAGATTATTGTTTACAAAAACGCAAATTTAGGCATTTGTTCCATTAAAAAATGTAAATTTGCATTGTTTTGGCAAAGTGGAAACGTTATTTTCACTGAAAAGATTACTAAATATGCTCAATATCGCTTATTGTTCTGACAAGTACCAGTACACAATGGGAAAGTCCTTTTATGACTGCGGAAAGAAAGACGAAGTCGCTATATTCAATATGTTTTACCGCAAGGCTCCCGAAAACAACAACTGGGCTGTTGTGAGCGGTACTGATGAAGTAATCGAGATGATAGAAAATCTCGGGAATATGGATTCTTCATTCTTCGAAAAATTCCTCCCGGGAGAAGAATATGCCGAGTTCAGAGGATATCTCTCAGCTATGAAATTCACAGGAAACGTCTATGCTATGCGTGAAGGCGAAATCGCATTCCCGTCAGAGCCGATAATCATAGTCGAGGCACCTCTTATAGAGGCACAGGTGCTTGAAACCCCGATGCTCTGCATTATGAACCATCAGATGGCTGTCGCCACAAAGGCATCAAGAGTATGCCGCGCGACCGACAGGCCCGTAAGCGAATTCGGCTCCAGAAGGGCACACGGTCCGTGGGCTGCCACATACGGGGCCAAGGCAGCCATAATAGCAGGATGCAGCAACACATCCAACATCCTCACAGGAGTGATGTTCGACTACGGCTCCACAGGCACTATGGCACACAGCTATGTGACATCATTCGGATGCTCGGTAAACGGAGAATTCGAAGCATTCGACACATATATAAAAACGCATAAGGGTGAACCACTGATACTGCTCATAGACACATACGACACCCTGAAATGCGGCATACTCAACGCAATGAGGGCATATCGTGAAAACGGGATAGACAACTCATACGGCAATGTCTACGGCATACGCCTGGACAGCGGAGACCTTGCCTATCTTTCCGCAGAGTGCAGAAAGACACTTGACGAAAACGGATTCACGGACTGCAAAATATTCGCGACCAACTCCCTGGACGAATACCTGATTACAGACCTTGAAAGACAGGGGGCAAAAATAGACTCATACGGAGTCGGCGACGCGATAGCGACAAGCAAGGCCAATCCTTGCTTCGGCAACGTCTACAAGCTCGTACAGATAGGAGGCGAAGCCGTTCTGAAACGCTCCGAGGACAAAGTGAAGCTGATCAATCCAGGATTCCAGATAACATACAGGATTACAAAGAACTACCCTGACAAAGGAGATGTATTCAAAGCTGACGTCACCTGCCTGAGAGGAGACGGATTGTCAGTAAAGATAGAAAACGGCGACACATTCACGATCTGCGACGAATATGACAGATACAAATACAAGACATTCGAAGCAGGCTCATATTCCGTACACCGGCTCCAGCACCAGGTGATGAAAGACGGTGTCAGGTGTGTGCCGCAGCACAGCCTGAGTGAAAAAAAGGCTTACTATGACGATACGCTCAAGCATTTCAGCCCGAGCGAAAGACGTCTTATCAATCCTCATTATTACAAGGTGGACATCTCTGACGACCTCTACAATATGAAAATGTCCATAATCAACAGGCTTGTCTCCGACATCAACAATTTCAGTAAAGAAGAATAACATGAACGACACCGCTCTTGTAGTCGTGGATATGCTCTACGATTTTATAGATGGCAGCCTCGCCTGTCAGAATGCAGATGAGGCAGTCAGGGAAACACTGGGATTCATCGACAAAATGACCAGAGACCAGGGAACTGACGACTCTGAGATTTTGGGGACATATCCTATACTGTTCATCTGCGACCATCACCCCGCCGACCACTCTTCATTCAAGGAATTCGGCGGTATTTGGCCTTCCCATTGCGTACAGGGGACACGCGGAGGTTCAATACACAAGGAACTGGCTCCATACGCCAACGAGGAACTGACATTCTACAAAGGTACGGAAGCAGGCAAGGAACAGTATTCTGGATTCGAGGGAATCAACAGTGCAGGCCAGTCGCTTGCTGAGATTCTTGAACTGCTTGACATAAAAGATGTATACGTATGCGGCATCGCTACGGAATATTGTGTCAGGAACACCTGCGAAGATCTTCTGAAAGCCGGATTCAAAGTGAATCTGCTAAAGAACGCAATCGCATACGTCGACAGGGCCGGACACGAAAAAGCATTGGATGAAATGCAGCAAGAAGGCATATCTCTCGTATAGTTTCTTTTTGTAATATTGTTGATTTCACGGGAAATCATTAATTTAGCAGACTGTATTATATCTACATCAGGTTTCCCGGAAGGAGGCCTCTTACAGATTATAAACATTCTGCTATGAAAAGTTGCAATTTATCAATATTATCTGTAATAGCATTTCTGATTTTCCCCGTATTCGGACTTTATGCCCAGACACGTGACATCACAGGCACTGTGGTCGACCCGGACGGAATGCCGGTAATAGGTGCGGGCGTATTCTGCAAAGGAAAGGAAAATATAGGGACCACAACGGATGAAGAAGGAAAATTTCTGATTGCAGTGCCCGACGGGGTCACCGCATTGAAGTTTTCTTCCCTCGGAATGTCAGGGACAGAATATATGATCCCTGCAAAACTTCCTCCGGGGGGGGCAACCATCCAGATGAAATACGAGGACAACATCCTTGAACAGGTTGTCGTCACCGGTTATTCACAGACAACAGTCAAAAGAATAACCGGTTCCGTAGGAATAATCTCTTCCGACAAATTCGAATCCAAGCCTCTGTCCTCCGTCAGCGCGCTTATGCAGGGAGAAGTGGCAGGAGTGCAGGTGAGCGCAATTTCAGGACAGCCGGGCACACAATCAAAAATAAAGATCAGGGGAACCAACAACCTTTCAGGCAGCAGTGACCCTCTCTGGGTTATAGATGGCGTACCTCTCCAGAACGACACCCCTTCCCTGTCATCCGAAGAACTGGCGACAGGAGGATTCGACAACATCTTCGTGACCGGAATAGGAAACATAAACCCGAACGACATTGAAAGCATAACCATCCTCAAAGACGCTGCAGCAGCTGCGATCTACGGTTCAAGGGCGGCCAACGG
>ERZ778497.1879-NODE-1879-length-12111-cov-4.241871_pt1 | contig 12111 bp, 10 predicted proteins | sample MGYA00509938_ERZ778497 | MGnify/ENA primary metagenome ERZ778497 (study PRJEB29527, sample SAMN07138969) | mouse gut metagenome | material: feces | host: mouse | place: China:Nanjing | collected 2016-01-25 ... | reverse complement strand
ATCCCGGAAACCAAAGATACTGAAACAAAAGAACACATATGCCGTGATCAATAAGATCATCAAATATTTTGATAATTGTATTATGATATTCGCCAAGCCTTCACCTACTTCACTCCCCGTCTGAAATGCCCCTTTGTGTAATCCATATCCGGCAGTTTCACCGGGCAGTTTTCCTTAAAACATTTCCAATATAGTAAAATCATCCGTTCCATCTCTTCCGGGTTCTCAAGAGTCATGTCCATCCGAAGCTCCGACGGACTTAGTATCTTCACTTCTTCTGACTGCGCAAGCAGCATAAGAGGATGACAATTATAGATCACATTGTAGCAGTCGCTGCAATAATTCTTCACCGGAAATTTCTTCTGATACCTGTCAGTCAGACTTAACCAGCCATCTTTTCTGCCGCACTTACCCGTATTTTGACGGACACAGTTCGCGCTCACCATCACCGGCTGGTTCCCATATACGATCAATCCTCCTGCGGTGATCCCGAGTTCTTTAAGCTCCTTAAAGTTTAGCTCTGCAGGAGCGAAAAAACGGCTGATTCCCATCTCCCCTACAATCTTTTTGCTCATTCTGTTAAACACATACAGATTATGATCCGACCGAATCTCCTTCGGATACTGACGCTTTCTAAGCCACTGAAGACTCTCCCAGTTACGGATCAGCACACCGTCAAAGAAAGATACCAGTTCTTCATAACACCCTTCCCACCTTTTTAGCGTATCATCCCTAAAAATATGGGGCATGGCCAGAAACACCTTCTGCCTGCATATCCTTCTCTTCTTCGCTGCCGCAAAACCGGACTCACCCTCCACATACAGAGTATCAATTCGTTCATCCCCAAGCAACAGTTCTGCGTGCGCTGCATCTGACGCCAGCGCCGACAATTCCTGATGATGCTCCCGCTTCCCGCCGTGAATCCCTGACAAACCCTCTTCCCCACACATACTGCACAGCCTCTGCCCTTCTCCGGCAGGCAGCTTTCTATGATAACCCGACAGTATCCGCCGGGTAAGTTCCTCTATCGCCTCTCTCCGCAGTTCATTGAGCGCCTGCATGGGAAGAAATATCTCCCCTTCCATCTCAATATCCAGCCGTTCAAACACGAATTCCGTATTACCAGTCTTTCTCATCTGTTTCTGAATACGCTCTGCGTCAAGCGGCTGCTTTTTTGCCCGGCTGACTTCGGCGCCTTCACAGAAAATCTTCGTATTCTGCATCTCAACATACAGTTTAACACGTTCTCCTTCAGAAAATATTAATTTACCATTAATTTTTTCTTGCATTTTATCTCTGGGCACAGATAATCCATTTTCCGTTTCTTCCTTCGGGCGCTTAAGAGCCAGCATGTTTTTCCCATTATGCTGCTGATAATACCCTTCCGTGTATCCCCGTCTCTGGTAACTTCCCTTAAGAACTCTTTTGTCCCTGTCTGAAACAGCGTAGCCTTTTTTTCCGTACTTCCTGTATAAATCCACGTATTTACGATACATACTTACGACAGTATACACATAATCGGGCTGCTTCATACGTCCTTCGATCTTAAAAGAGTCAATCCCTGCTTCCATAAGCTCTGGAATCATATCAATGGTACACAGATCCTTAAGACTCAGGATATCCTGCTTCTTCCTGTCCATGGCCAAAAAGGGAAGTCTGCAGGGCTGGGCGCATTGTCCCCGGTTCCCGCTCCTTCCTCCGATCATGCTGCTTAACAGGCACTGCCCAGAATAACAGTAACAAAGCGCTCCGTGTACAAAACACTCGATCTCAAGCCCTGACTCCTGCTTCATCTTCCTTATCTCCATAAGGCTCAGCTCTCTGGCGGGAACAATACGGCTTACGCCCTTTTCCTTAAAAAGCTTCGCTCCGGGCGCTCCTGTAACGGCCGCCTGTGTACTGACATGGATCGGAAGTTCTGGGAAAGTTCTCCTGATAAACTCCATAGCTCCGATATCCTGTACAATAACCGCATCAAGCCCCCGGTGGTAACAGGGCGCAAGATCATCATACAACTCTGAGAGCTCCGCATCCTTAAGGAGCGTGTTCACTGTCAGATATAGCTTTCTTCCGTGGATATGCACATAATCGATGGCGTCAAGAAGTTCTTCCCCGCCGAAATTATCCGCGTAGGCACGCGCGCCAAATCTTTCTCCGCCAAGATATACCGCATCAGCGCCCGCATACACTGCTGCTTCAAGACTTTCTCTCGAACCTGCCGGCGCTAGTATCTCAATCTGGTTTTCCATAATCTGTATCATTTCCTTTATGTTTTCCCTGCGAGTAAAAAGGCTGTCGTCAGACAGCCTTTATTACTTGCGCTTATTCTTCATCTCGGTCTCCAGTTTTACAATCTTCATCTGAAGCTCCTTGTTCTCCTCTTTCAGCCTGTCCATCGCTTTCTCGGCATTCTCAAGCTTAATCTGCACAGATATCAAATCATGCTTCAGATCATACATCTCTTTATCCTTCGATTCTATATCCGTTTCCAGAGAACTGCCCTGCTTTCTTGCCTTAAAATAATCATCCGCAATGTTCAGTGCTAAAAGTATACTCCTTGTCTCTGAACTCTGTTTGCGATAGCTGTCATTACTGGCCAGCTCATCAATCTTATGATTCAGGTAAGTTGAAACCTTCTGCAAATATTCTTCACTTTCGAATCCTCCAAGATTGAATACTTTTCCGCCGATTAAAACTTCTGTATAATTCTTTGATGATGCCATAAAAGCCTCCCCGACTTAAAATCCTTTTTCAACTTCTTCATTTATTATAAACTAAACCGCTCCAAAAACCAACTATTTTTCACCATTTTTCCAGATTTTCATTAAAATTTCATGAAGCGTCTATCTGACAAGCCCCAAATGCGTGTATGCTTTGTCTGTAATTACTCTTCCGCGCGGTGTCCGCTGGATAAATCCATTCTTTAAAAGATACGGTTCATACACATCCTCGATCGTGCCTGCATCCTCCCCGATCGATGCGGCCAGAGTATCCAGCCCCACAGGTCCCCCCTGAAACTTCTCCATCATCGTGACAAGAAGGTCTCTGTCCGTCTGGTCCAGTCCTTCCTTATCGACATCCAGAATATCAAGTGCATAATTGGCAACCTCCTCGGTAATATACCCGTCATACTTGACCTGAGCAAAATCCCGGACACGCTTCAACAGTCTGTTGGCAAGCCTCGGCGTCCCTCTGGAACGTCTCGCAAGCGCATATGCGCCCGCCTCGTCTATCTCAACCTCAAGCACCCCGGCCGAACGCCGGATGATCGTCTCTAGCTCATCTACCGTATAAAATTCCAGACGGTTCACCACTCCGAAACGATCCCTTAAAGGCGCCGTAAGCATCCCCGCCCTTGTGGTGGCCCCTACCAGCGTGAACTTCGGAAGATCCAGCCGAATGGAACGGGCAGTGGCTCCCTTGCCGATCATAATGTCAATGGCATAATCCTCCATAGCCGGGTACAGGACCTCCTCCACCTGCCGGTTCAGACGGTGTATCTCATCCACAAAAAGAACATCTCCTTCCTGAAGATTGTTGAGGATTGCCGCCATCTCCCCTGGTTTTTCTATCGCAGGACCAGAGGTAATCTTAATATGAACCCCCATCTCATTGGCGATTATCCCCGCAAGCGTTGTCTTCCCAAGCCCCGGCGGGCCATAGAACAGCACATGGTCAAGCGCTTCTTTCCTCTCCTTCGCCGCCCTAATATATATCTTTAACGTCTCCTTCGCCTTCTCCTGTCCGATATAATCTTCCAGCATCTGCGGACGGAGATGATTCTCTATCTTAACGTCTTCTTCCAGATTCTCTGTTGTAATGATTCTTCTGCCCATAGTTATCCCTTACTTCTCCCATCAAAGCAAAATCTTAAGCGCTGCTTTCAGCACACTCTCTACATCCGTTCCCTCATCTGACGGAACCTGCTTCACTGCCCTCAAAGCTTCGGTGCTTCCATATCCCAGCGCAACCAGCGCCTGAACCGCCTCACTCTGCACATGATCCGCGCCTTTCCCCGTCCTCCCGGAATCGACTGTCTCTGATACCTTATGCTCCAGCGCATCCTCAATCTTTAGCTTATCCCTGAGTTCTAAGATCAGCTTTTCCGCTGTCTTTTTCCCGATTCCCGGCGCCGCTGAGATTGCCTTCACATCACCGGCAAGCACTGCAAAACGCAGATCATCCGGCGACAAGACTGACAGGATCGCCTGTCCTCCCTTCGGCCCGATCCCGTTCACACCGATCAGAAGACGAAAAATCATAAGATCATCCCTTGTCAGGAAACCAAAAAGCTGCATGGCATCCTCTTTTACATTCAGATAGGTATGTATCTTTACCTCCGAACCCGTCTGAGGCAGCAGGCTCAGAGACTGCACTGACATAAATATCCCGTATCCCACACCGTTTACATCCACGATCGCCCTGTCCTCTTCTACAGATACAAGCTTTCCTCTTATAAACTGAATCATATCTCCTCCTGAAGTTCTTATTTTATTCCGTGACAGTTCCTTAGCCGTCCACTCTCCAGTGCGTCAGCCGGCGCAGCATCTCCTGAGACAGTATCCCTATCACACAGCCCGTTAAAAGCCCTGCGATCAAAAGAACCGGAACATAGTAAGCCACCCGGAACGTCTCAACTACGAGCATCGCGACAAAAAGCTGCCCGATATTGTGGAATACGCCTCCCGCAATGCTGACTCCGATTATGCTAAAACCCCCCGCCTTCTTTAAGACTGCCATAACCGTGAGACTTAGAAGCGCTCCCGCAAGGCTGTAAATAATGCTAAAATAATTCCCGAATAAAAAGCCCGCCAAAAGAACCCGCACTACAGATAACAGATAAGCTTCCTTAAGCGCAATCTTATAGAGCGCTATCACAACGACAAGATTGGCAAGTCCAATCTTTACTCCGGGTACTCCAAAGGATATGGGAATCAGCGTCTCTACATAACTGAAAATCAGCGCCAACGCTGTAAACACGCCAAAATACGCAACTTCGTTCCTCAACCCGCTCTCCTCCCGCCTGATTCTTTCTTTATGATCCATTACATTCCTGTCCGGACTATCTTCTATTGCGCCACTGCGTCAAATTCGCTGTTCTCGCTGCTGTCCACCGTCACTACCACTTTATTCGGAAGACAGATAATACTCTCCCCGTTCTTCGAGATCGCTTTCTGATTCACACAGAGCTTATCCGGGCAGTCCGCCCCCGTCACATCCGCAGTACCGTTCCGGATCTCTAAAATATTCGTCCCGTCATTGATCTCAATGACCTGATCCTCGGCAAGACTGTATACTCCCTGTATCTCGCCTTCTACTTTAACCGTCACGCAACCGGCGCCCTTTCCGCCGATAAAGTGATGCATCAAGAAGGCAAGCCCCGCCACGAATATAATGATAGCTATCAGAACCCAATCTTTCTTTTGCAGATCAATCTTCTCTTTCAAATGAAACTTTTTTAACTCCAATTTCATATTCACACGCCCTCTCTGATTACAAACTTATTCTATCACAATAAATCTTCTTTCGCAACCACATGTTCGATTGCATATCTTCTTTTTCACTGTTATAATATGATACAAGCGTTAAAAAGTCATATCATCCATGCTTACATGAATAAACATGTCTTTAGAATTCTGGCATCATAATATATTAACTCAAGGAGTGTTATATGAAGATAAAAAAACTAACTGCCCTGATATCCGCAGCGGCCCTGCTTATAAGCGGATGTTCCGGCATGACTAAAAAAGAGGATCTGACATACACCGACACACTGTTTGACACGGTGATCAGCATAGAGATTCTTGATCCGGTAGACAAAAGTGTGATAAAAGGCTGCGAAAAGCTCTGTAAAGAATACGACGCAAAGTTTTCCAAGTCCAATGAAGACAGTGAGATCTCCCAGATCAATAACGCAAAAGGAAAATTCGTAGAAGTATCTGACGATACGATAACGCTGCTCGAAAAAGGCATGTACTACGGCGATATGTCCAAAGGACTGTTTGACATTACCATCGGCTCTGTATCAAAGCTATGGGATTTTCATGCCGAAAAGCCTTCTGTTCCATCCCAGAAAAAGATTAAATCTGCAAGAAGACATGTAAACTACCGCAATATCATGATCGTAGACAACAGGGTAAAGCTCACGGACAGCAAAGCCTCGTTGGATGTGGGAGCTATTGCCAAAGGATATATCGCAGACCGGATAAAAGATTATCTTGTATCTAAAAATGTAAAGCACGCCATCATCAATCTAGGCGGGAACGTACTGGTTCTCGGCACAAAAACTGACGGCTCCAAGTACAATATCGGGATCCAGCGTCCTTTCGATGAGACCGGCGAACCGATCACTTCCGTCAAAGTGGCTGACAAATCGGTTGTCACTACCGGCACCTACCAGCGCTTTTTTGAAAAGAAAGGGAAACTGTACCACCATATTCTAAGCCCGAACACCGGACGTCCCTGTAAAAACAACCTGTCCAGCGTAACGATCATTACCGATTCATCGCTGACTGCGGACGCCATGAGCACCACCTGCTTTTTGCTTGGATATGAAGAAGGCATGAAATTAGTAAATCTTTTGGACAATGTGGACGCCATTTTCATCACAGACGACAATGAAATCCATTACTCAGACAATTTTCTTAAAAACAATTAATTGTCTGGGTCATAATCATCTTCCCTGATTTTTATTATCTGATCATACCACAGCATATCTCGTCAATCAAGCCAATAAATGTATCGTTTGACTTGATTGACAGGATGCCGGACTTGTCCGCAAACTTAAAAAATTATCAGCGCCGCCGCTGACACTGCCGCCGCCACTGACACTGCAAAAACATAGCACGCCCCCTCCATCGTCAGCATGATTTTCTTCTGTCTCTTTGTCATCCCCACGCACTCCATAATCTGAAATTCATTTTTCCGTGACAGGATCCCCGTAACCATCACATTCAGGAAATTCGCCGCCCCCGCAAGCAAAAGCACCACGCTGATGCTCCCAAAAAGCATCCGGTTTCCCCGGATATACTCTCCTGCCTGTGTCAGAAGCTCCGACTTACTAATGACAAAGATGCCTGCCTCTCCTTCCCCTTCTCCGCCCGTTCCGGGAGTCTCATCCCGCCTCCGGTTCTCCTCCAGGCAGATATTCATGATTTCCCGTTTAACCTCTGGCTCTCTTCCTTCCTCTACATCAAGTTCTATGCAAAAGGTCTTTTTCTCGGTCGGCAGTTTTTCAAATCCCTTCTCACTGATCAAAAAATAGGCCATCCCCTCCGCGCCGTGCCAGGTCCGACGGATTTGTGGAAAATCCTCCTCCTGACTGTCAAAGTATCCACTCAGCGAAAAGACTTCCGACTGCCGTTCTTTTGGATAGAGTTCCTCATCAACCCCCTCCCACCATTCCAGGCGGCTGTTCGCCAGACTTTTCTCCCGCGTCATCATGGTCGTAAAGTACACCGGTTTCCCCACAGCTTTTGCCGCCCCTTCCTTTTCCTTCGGCGACATTCCAAAATCATGGAGAATCGCCACGCCGGTACCATCCTCCAGACGGTCCATATCCACCGCCAGGCCGCGCTCCTTTACATACTGCCCAAGCGCATCCATCTCCTCATCAGTCAGGATCTGGATAACCTCCGCACCCCCTTCCCCAATCATGGGAAAGCCGTCTACCTCATCGATGAATTCCGCCCATTCCGGTGCCTCATCAAAGGGCCACGCTGCCTGTCTGGCAATCGTCGAGAACATATACGCTCCTTCCACGACCCGCGATGTCTCCCGCCGTACCCCCTCAAGTCCCAGAATCCTCTCCTTCACCTCCGGGGAAATAGGTGAAAATTCATCATAAAAATTATCATTCAGCAATGCTATATCCCCGGCTTTCGTCTCTAACGGATCTTCCTTCGCATCCCGGAACGTATACTCCTTCCAGTACCCTTCCGCCTTCCCGAACCGGCTCATTTCCCCAGCGATCAGGAAATCCGGATGTCTTTCGATCACATGGGTATAATCCATCTTCTCCGCGATGACCACCGCTCCCAAAAATACCATGACACCAAGGAACAGGGAAAGTACCGTCAGCACAAATCTCCCCTTATACCGCAGCACATTCTGCCGCGCCAGATAAAGGATCTCCCTTTTCGCACTCCGCTTTTTCTGCCGCGCCAGATAAAGCATCCGCTCTTTCGCACTCCGCTTTCTATGCCGCATCTGGCGTCTCTCTTCCCGCGTCCTGCCCAGCGCGTCCTCTCCCTTCCTTTTCTTTCCGGGCTTTAGCCCCGTATAGCCGATGCTTTCTGCGCAGGACATATTTACCGCGCGATAGATCACCCGGGCGGACACCGCCGCCGTAAGAAGTACCGCAAAGACTGCCGCCGCGGCAAGGATCCCCCCGTAAAATATCTTGATCTCTCCGGCTCCTTCAAAGCAGTCCGCATACTGTTTCCCCAAAATCCCTGGAATCACCAGACCCAGAACCACCGAAGATACCGCCGTCCCAGCCGCCGCTCCAAATCCTGCCGCGCTTAGGATCTGCCACAGATAGACCTTCCTGAGCTGCTTTCTGGTAGCGCCGATGGTGTGCAAAAGCCCTAGCTGCCGGATATCTCCCGCCAGAGAGATCCCCAGCACATTATAGACCAGAAAGAACATGCCGCCGAGTACCACGACCGCGCCTAACGCCGCCGTATCGTATCCGCCCGCCGTCAGGCGCACCGCGTCGTAGGCGGCCGTATTCTGCACGGAAAGCCGGATCTCCCCCGGCACGTCCGCATAAAGCCGCTGTTGTACCTCCCGCCAGTCCATGCCGTCCGACGGACAGATCAGCACATCCGATTCCTCCAGATCAAATCCCCAGCTCCTTAATTTTTCCTCCGAAATGTAGCCGAAAGAAAGCCCCGGGCGGTTCTCCATATAATCCGTATACCAGCCGCACAGGGAAAACTCCTCCTTAGCGGTACGGAAAAGCCCCACATTCACCTTAAGGGAGATCTTCATCCCAATCTCCGGCTCCGAGATCCCAAGGGTCTTCAATGTTTTCACCGGCAGCATCATCTCCTGCCCCTTCGCCGGATAATGCCCGATGATATCTGTATAGGCCGGTTTTACGATCTCTTCCCACACCTGCTCGTCAAGCCACTGGATCATACAGACGCGCTGTTCACCGTCCGCCGCGGCTGCGCTGTCTTCTTGCTCCGTCTGGGCTGCCCCGCCTGCCAAAAAACCTTCTCCGGCCAGCATACTCCTCCCCACATGCTTTACATACCCAAGGGCGCGCACCTTCTCATACTGCTTATGGTCCGCGCGTTCTATGCAGGCTGACGCTCTCGTCCCCGCCGCCCGCATCGCCTGCGTATACTCCGCCCTCATCTTCCCAAGGGAAATGCCGAACACCACCGTCAGCGTGACGATGCACGCGCAGACCGCCCCCGCCAGTATCCGGTTCCTTCCCCGGTTGCTCCGTCCAATCTCCCGCGCCAGCATCCGAATAACCGGCTTGTTGTCGTTCGGGATACATCCGTTTTTCTCCATCATCTCTCCCTCCCGCAAAGTCTGCCGTCCTCAAGCCGTACAACGCGGTCCGCCATCTGCGCCACTTCCTCCTGATGGGTCACCACCACCATCGTCTGGTGAAACCGCTCTGCGCAGGACTTAAGAAGTCCTGTCACCTCCATGCTGGTGACAGAATCTAAGTTTCCCGTAGGCTCGTCCGCTAAAATGAGTGCCGGTTTTGCCATAAGCGCGCGGGCAATCGCCACCCTCTGCTGCTGCCCGCCGGACAGCGTCCGCGGCAGACGCTCAAGCTTCTCCACAATCCCTAAGCTTCCCGTCACCTGCTCAAGCAAGCCTTTGTCAATCTCCGCGCCGTCAAGCCTCAAGGGCAGCACGATATTTTCATAGACACTCAGCACCGGGACCAGATTGTACTGCTGAAACACGAACCCGATATTCCTCCGCCGAAAGATCGTCCGCTCCTCCGGTTCCATATCCTTAAGGCTGCTTCCCCGGATCCACACGCCGCCTTCCGTCGGCACGTCAAGTCCACCGAGCATGTTAAGGAGCGTCGTCTTGCCGCTCCCGGAAGTACCCACGACCGCCAAAAATTCCCCGTCCGCAATGGACAGGGATACATCGTCAAGGGCATGGACTTCATAGGTTTCCGTAATATAATATTTTTTTAATCCAACCGCTTTTACTATCTCCATAGCAATCCCTCCTTCGGCGGGTACACCCTGCCTTATCTTCCAGAGCCGAATACCACAAAAGCCCCGGCAGCTATTACTATACAGAGCAAATCTAACAAACCTCTAACAAATTTAAGAGAAATCAACCGGAAGATCCACTTCCATCACCACCCCCGGCTCTTTCCTCTTCACCACCAAAAAACCGCCATGCATATTCACAATCTCTCGCGCCAGATACAGCCCAATCCCAAACCCTTCCTGGGAAGTAACACGCCTCCCCCGGTAAAACCGCCGGAAAATCTGACATTCTTCCCCCTCATCAATACCGATGCCGTAATCTCTCACCCGGATTTTTAAGAACATCTCATTTTCCGTCACGGAGACCTTGAGCGCCCCTCCTTTCCGGCTGTACTTCACCGCATTGTCAAAGATATTGAAAAGCGCCTCCCCAAGCCAGTTCGCGTCATGGGCGCAGCTTGCCCGCCCGGAGAAATCGCCCGACACCTCAAGCTCCTTTTCCTCCGCCCGGCACTGTATCTGCCCCAGCGCATTCCTGACTGTTTTTAAAATGTCCGTCTCCTCCTTTTTTATCTGGATGATATGCTGCTCAAGTCTGGACATCCGGATAAAGCTCTCCACAAGGAAATGAAGTTTCCCCGCGCTTTCCTCCGCCGCTCTCACAGCCCCCGAAATCTCCCCCCATCCCGGGCGTCTTTGCGTCTCCCGCAGAAATCCGATATAAGTCTCCAGATTCGTAAGGGGCGTCCGCATCTGGTGGGCAATCTCGGAGATAAGCCTCTGGATCTCATCCCGGCTCCTTCTCGCCTCATCCCGGCTGCCCTGCATCATCTCCTGCACACGCACAAGGCGGTGCGCTACTTTCCCATAAAACGTCTCCTGCTCCAGATCCGCCGCGCTTATCCTCCGTTCATTCAAAATATCTTCTGCAAGGGCGGCAATCCTTTTCAATTCCCGCTCTCTTCTCTTCCTCTGCAAAAAAAACACCGCCGCTCCGCCGCCAAGGAAACCTGCAAGACTTCCGAATATCATTTCCATATACATACCATGCATCTCCTGTCTGCTCTTTAGTCATGCATACTCATCATTTATGCCCCGTCTTTCGCACTCTGTCTTTCATCTATCCGGTATCCAAGTCCGAATACATTTTTGATACAGCAGGATTCTGCGGCGTTCGATGAAAGTTTCTTTCTTAAACGATTAATCGTGACGCTCACCGTATTGTCCACCACAAACTGCCCGTCAAGCCCCCACACATGCTCCAGTATGTTTTCCTTTGTGAGCACCTGCCCCTGATTCTCCATCAGATATTCCAACAGCCGGTACTCCTTCCCCGTCAGGGAAATCTCCTCCCCTTTTATAAACGCCCGCTTTCTGTCCGGGTACAGGACAAGCTCCCCCGCGCACACCGTCCTCTCCTCATTCTCCCCGCTCTTTCGCCTCAGCACAGCCTCGATTCTTTTCAGCAGCACTTTCATGGAAAACGGCTTGACCACATAATCATCCGCGCCGATATCGAAAGCGGCAAGCATATCCCGCTCCTCATCTCTGGCTGTCAGGAAAATGGCAGGGATTTCACAATCGGCTGACGGCTGCATCTGAGCGCCCCCCTGAAACTTCGGCCGGCATTTGCCCTGCAATTCCTGATACAGACAGATGCCGTCTCCATCCGGGAGCCCGATGTCAATCAAGAGCAACGCCTCTCCCTTCCCCATCAAAGACAGGGCATCCTTTCTTGTACGCGCACAGACAGTGGCATACCCTGCGTTTTTCAGGCTCATGTCTAACGCCTGATTCAAAAGCCTGTCATCCTCGATAATTCCGATTGTAGGAACATCCCTTTCAGGCTGTGCATACTTTTGCCCTTCCTTATTCGCCGCTCTTTTTCTATCTGCCAAACTTTCCTTCACCT
>ERZ778497.1872-NODE-1872-length-12134-cov-5.551950_pt1 | contig 12134 bp, 10 predicted proteins | sample MGYA00509938_ERZ778497 | MGnify/ENA primary metagenome ERZ778497 (study PRJEB29527, sample SAMN07138969) | mouse gut metagenome | material: feces | host: mouse | place: China:Nanjing | collected 2016-01-25 ... | reverse complement strand
CCGAAACGCCCAGTTCCGGCGAGGAGGTTCCGGTACGCCCCGGCAACAGCTGCTTTGACATTCTTTCCCTTTCCGTCATAATACCGGTTGATCATCCCAACCGCCGAAGCCACACCGTATTTCTTTGCATAAGGATATTCGTATTAAAGCATCGGATCGATCTGAACTATCACATCAATTGTGTCAAATGCCGCCATTTCATTCCCTCCTCTTTCAGCTTCCGTCAGTTGATAAACGCGCAAAAAAACAGAGACAAAAACGTCGAAAACGCCTTTGTCTCCTGCAAGAAAAGTATAACGAATTTTTTTGCTTCTGTCAATGCTGCCTTCCGGTGGAAAAAGATTTACAATACCGCATATTTTTACTATAATATTGGCAGAATAAAAGAAAATCATGAGCAGAACAGACAGCTGGCTCAGATGATACAGGAGGGCGGCTATGGCAAGAGTACAGGCCAGAAAAGGCAAGACACAAAACAGAAGAGCTACCACACAGCAGAACAAAACAGCGACTGCGCAGAACAGGATGGCAAAGGTGCAGGGAAATGACATGATCTTTGCCCTGGACATCGGAACCCGCAGCATCATCGGCATGATCGGCGTCGTGGAGGAGAACCAGGTACATATTACCGCCATCGAGCGGGAAGAGCATGCGGAGCGCGCCATGATCGACGGCCAGATCGAGAACATCGAAAAGGTCTCCGCCCTGGCCGACAAGGTAAAAAAACGTCTGGAAGCAAAGGTAAAGACAAAATTGAGCCGCGTCTGCGTGGCAGCTGCCGGACGGGCACTGCGGACCAGAAGGGCAGATTATGAACTGGAGCTTCCCGGCACTCAGCTCATTGACGACGAGATCATCAGCCGTCTGGAGGCCGGCGCCATCGGAAAGGCAGAGGAAGCCTTTGATGCGGAAAATGAAGCGCTGAACGACAACCGGCGTTTTTATCTGGTGGGTTATACGGTCTGTCAGTATTATCTGGACCAGTATACCATGTCCAATTTAAAAGACCACCGGGGACAGCATGTGAAAGTAGATCTGATCGCCACCTTCCTCCCAAGCGAAGTGGTGGAGAGCCTTTACACCACCATGAACAAGATCGGACTGGAGGTGGCAAGCATCACGCTGGAGCCCATCGCCGCCATCAATGCTGCCATTCCGGAGAATCTCCGTCTTCTGAATCTGGCTCTGGTGGACATCGGCGCCGGGACTTCCGATATCGCTGCATGTACCGGAGGCAGCATCACCGGATATACCATGGCCACTGTGGCAGGCGATGAGATCACCGAAGCCATCATGAAAAAATATCTGGTGGATTTTGGAACTGCGGAGACCATCAAGGCACAGATCCGGCAGGCGGATCCCATCACCTTTACCAATATCCTTGGATTTGAGCAGCAGATCCCTCAGGAAGAACTCCTGAAGAGTATCAAGGAACCGGCTGGGCTTCTCTGCCGGGAGATCGCAGACAAGATCCTGGAGATCAACGGCGGAGCGCCGTCTGCGCTCTTCCTCGCCGGAGGCGGCAGTAAGCTCGCAGGCTTAAAAGACGAGCTTACCATGACCCTCGGGATGGATGAGACCCGTGTGGCAGTAGCCGGCAACTATTTTCATGCAAATGCCTATTCGGCTGAATATGAGCTGAACAATCCGGAATATGCCACCCCTCTGGGCATCGTCGTCTCCTCCGGCCTGAATATGATCAACGACAGCTTCCGCGTCATGCTGAACGGACGCCCGGCAAAGCTGTTCCGAACCGGAAGTTTTACGGCTCTGAATCTTCTGATGATGAACGGCTACAATTTCCGCGATATCATCGGCCGTTCCGGAGCCAACCTGACCGTAACCGTCAACGGACGGCGGAAAGTCTTCTACGGCACATCGACCCAGCCTGCTTCCCTGCTCATCAACCAGCAGGAAGGGAAGCTCTCGGAGGTGATTCATGCCGGAGACGTCATCGACTTTGTTCCGGCCGTGCAGGGCATCCCTGCAAGACCCTGTCTGGGCGACATTGAAGGGGCCGCCACCTGTACGGAGATTACCTTAAACGGAGCTCATGTATCTCTGAAAACCCTTCTGAAAAACGGCGATTCCATCATGATGGATCCTCCGGCGCACGAAGAGTCTTTCAAAAAAGAAGAACATGCGCCCGCCCATGCAGAACATACCGCAGAGCAAAATACTGCTCAGACGGAGAAGACTGCAGCGGCAGCAGATCCGGTGCAGGTTTCTGCCCCTTCTGCTGAAATGCCCACAACTGCACCCGTAAATCCGGCAATTACAGCATCCGCCGCTGCACCCGCAGCTCCGGCAACCGCAGCATCCATTGCTGCATCCACAACTCCGGCAACTGCAGCCTCCGCCGCTGTACCCGCAGCTCCGGCAGCCGCAGCATCCATTGCTGCATCCACAACTCCGGCAACTGCAGCCTCTGCCGCACTGGAAGGTCCTGCAGTCGCCGCAGCGGCGGATTCCACGGTCGGATCAGACGTCACAGCGCCGGCAAATCCGACCGCTCCGGCGCCCGCAGCAGCTGTCTTTGCAGAACCCGTACCCGCTCCGGCCGCCGCACCAAAACCGGCTGCTCCAAAACCCCGCCGGGAATTTGTGTTCCATCTGAATGATTCCACGCTCCGTCTGCCCTGCAAGCCGGACGGAAGCCCCTATTATCTGATGGATATGATTGAATATTCCGGCATTGATTTAAAGCAGCCAAAAGGCAGAGTAAAACTGACCGTCAACGGACGGACCGGCATGTTCCAGCAGGCGCTGTCACAGGGCGATGTCATCTATATTGAAGAAGAACTGGAAGAAAACCAGTAAGTACAGGGGAATATTATGCTGCTGCAGATCCACGACGGCACCTTAAGTGCCGGAAGCCAGACCGTCCTTTCACATTTTCATTTCGAAATACGGGGCCAGGAAAAGATCGCGGTCATCGGGAGCAACGGGGCCGGCAAGACCACATTTCTGCGTCTGCTGGCGGGAGAACTGTCCCTGGACCGGGATGACAAAAGCGTCTCCCGGGGGATCGTTACCTCCAGAAAGCTTACCGTCGGCCTTCTGGGTCAGCAGGCTTTTCCGGATCCTTCCATCACCGTGGAGGAAGCGCTTCTGAAAGCATGCCCCTGCCCGGACCAGTTTGACCGGGACCGGTTTGACTGGGAACAGGAATACGACCGCATCTTTACCGGCTTCGGACTTCATAAGGAAGACAAGATCAAACCATTGCAGCAGTTCTCCGGCGGAGAACAGACAAAGATCGCACTGATCCGGCTGCTGCTTATGAAGCCGGATCTTCTGCTTCTGGATGAACCGACCAACCATCTGGACCCCGCTTCCGTGGAATGGCTGGAGGACTATCTGAGAGATTACGGTTCTGCTGCTGTGATCGTCTCCCACGACCGGTTCTTTCTGGACCGGATTGCAGATACGGTCTATGAGCTTTCGAATCGCACCCTGACCCGCTATGCGGGCAACTACAGTGCCTTTCGGATGCAGAAGCAGAAAAACATCCGGCTTCAGCAAAAGGCATACGACCGGCAGCAGGAGGAGCGAAAGCGGCTGGAAGAACTCATTGAACGCTTTAAACACAAGCCAAGAAAGGCGGCCTTTGCCCGCTCCCGCAAAAAGATGCTGGAACGCATGCCGCAGATTCCAAAGCCCGCACCGGAGGAGTCCCGTCATTTTACAGATGCGATCCTTCCGCGGATTCCGGGACCCAGATGGGTACTGGAGGCCGAACATCTGAAAGTCGGATACGACCATGTCCTGGTGGAGCTTTCCCTTCGGATCCGCCGGGGGCAGAAGATCGGCATCATCGGTCCCAACGGAGCCGGAAAATCTGCCTTTTTAAAAACAGCCGCCGGACTCCTGCCGCCGCTGAAAGGAAAATGCCTGCTGGGAAATCATGTGGAGACCGCCTATTTCGATCAGATGAGTGCAGAGTTTTACTCTGATCAGACCGCAGCGGAACATTTTCACAGCTGCTTTCCGGCACTGACACAGAAGGAGGTTCGGAACATCCTGGGCGCCTTTCTCTTTTCGGGAAAGCATGCATCCAAACGGGTCCGTGACCTGTCCGGCGGAGAACGTTCCCGTCTGGTCCTTGCGGAACTGTTCCAGTCTGCGCCCAACTTTTTCCTTCTGGACGAACCTACCAACCACATGGACCTTCCGGCGCGGGAGACGCTGGAATCCGCGTTCCGGGCCTACACAGGGACCCTTCTCTTTGTCTCCCATGACCGTTATTTCCTCCAGCAGACGGCAGACGCCCTGCTGATCTTCGAAAATGAAGGTGTATCCTATTATCCGTTCGGCTATCAGCACTATATAGAGCACTGCAAAAAGCGTGCATGGTCTTCCAGTCTTTCCGCGCAGGTTCAGGCGGAGGAACAGGCGCTGATCAGCGGACTGCGCAGCGTGCCGAAGGCAGAACGGCGGCGTCTTCCTGAGATTCCCCCGGATGAAATTTTCAGAGAATGGAAGCTTGGGATCGCAGAGGAGTCTCTGCAGCAGATCCGTCAGAAGCTGGAACAGCTTCTGGCAGAAAAGGATGCATTCAAAGCGTGGAAAAACAATGAATATGAACAGCAGTTTATAAACAGACTGGAAGCTCTGAATCAGGCTTACACGGATGCATGCCTGAACTGGTATGAAGAATGGACGGAATTTCATCCGGAAGATTCCTGATTGAAAAATCCTTCCGTTACCTCGGCAGATACCGAAGCAACGGTTACCGAATATTTCATTTTTGCGCACAAAGCACACGCACGCCGACCCTCTCTGTGTGTTTCACATACGAAAATATGCGTAGACCAGCGCTCCTGCCGTCCTTCCGAGCGCCATGGAAAGAATCAGCCACGGCAGACCGGATTTCAGCCGGATCCGCCTGCTGAAGATCGGGATTGTATCCACGATCTCCGTCAGGGCCATAGCCCAGGCACCGGTGAAGATGCCTGAAAAAAGCCCGAAGGACACCACGCCCGCCATCCCAACCGGTACAGGAAACTGGTAAATACTGACCAGATTTCCAAAGATACCACCAATTGCTGCAGCGTCCTCATAATACATGATATATTTTGCCGTATGGGTCTTTCCGGCAAACCGGGAAACCACCCCGAGGGCGATCAGAAATGCAAACATGCCGCCTGCCACAGCAAATCCGCTGCTGATCCCGATAATTCCCAGAGCAATCTGTCTAATCCACATCGATATTCGTCTCCTTACGGTTGCATCCGTCGACCAGCGTCGTATTCACGTCATTTTCATACTGGCGCATCTGCACCTCCATGGGTGACGGATCCTTTGTGATCCGTTTTCCGCCGAAATGATTGTAGAATACAATGATGCCCACGGCGATTCCGACGGAATAGGTGATCTCCAGAATGGTGAAGCCGTCGGACGGCTGACCCATAAGCAGTTCATACACCTGCTGAAACACCTGCGTCACACCCACATCATTATTAAACGTCATGATCGAAAATGCCGATCCGATGAAGATTGTAATACAGAGAAGCACCACCTTTACGAAACTCCACCGGTCTCTTGCATATTCCGGTGATTCATAATCAATGATAAAATCCGATTCCCCAAGATTCTGTATCTCCAGATCCGGATAGACTTCATGAATCAGCTCTACCACCTTCAAGACCGAAAACACGTATCGGTTGCTTTTTTCCGCCTGAACCTTCAAAAGCTTCAGCGTCTTCAGCCGGTTTTTCACCGGTGCGTTGGTACACTCCAGCTTTGCCACGTCTCCAAGCCTCACATCGATGTGATCCACCTCGATGTTCTGATCGATCTTCATATACAGAATGTCACTCACTTCACCGTACCTCCGTCGTCTCTGAACATAGCATCTGCAATTTTTTCCTTTTTATGCATCAGAAACCGTTCCTGCCGATGGTTCTTCTGTTCTTCAGCTCACCAGCCGCTCCCGCATCTGCTTCAGTATCTTTTTTTCCAGGCGGCTTACCTGTACCTGAGACACCCCCAGCACCCGGGCCACCTCCGACTGGGTCTTGTCCTGCATATACCTCATAATGATCAGTCTTCTGTCCGTATCCGGCAGTTCCAGAAGAAGCTGTTCCAGCACCACACGGTTCAGCAGCTGCTGCATCCCGTTCCCCTGATTCTGGTTCTCCATCCGGTCCAGAAGGCAGACTTCACTTCCGTCCTTCTGCGGAATGGTCTTGTAGATGGATTCTACTTCCGCCGAAGATTCCAGCGCCATTGCAATCTCTTCCCTTGGAAGTTCCGTAACAGCGGACAGTTCCTCCAGTGTCGGCTCCCGCCCCGTCTTCTGACGGAACAGCTCTGTCTCCCGTTTGATCTTCCAGCAGTTTTCCTTCAAGGTACGGCTGACTTTCACGATTCCGTCATCCCTCAGAAACCGTTTGATCTCCCCTGCAATCATAGGAACTGCATACGTAGAGAATTTCACTTCAAAAGAAGTGTCAAACTTGTCAATTGCCTTCAAAAGCCCCATGGCCCCGATCTGGAACAGATCTTCCATATCCGTCCCCCGTCCGGTAAACCTCTTGACCACGCTCCAGACAAGTCCCATATTCTCTTCCACCAGTTGTTCTCTCGCTTCTTTATCCCCATGGTGTGACCGTTCTATCAGAGCAAACGTTTCTTCCATAAAGATAATCAGCCCTCCTGTTGCACATGACTCTGGCAGATCTGTTTTTTCATGTAGACGGTCGTACCTGCTCCGGGACTGGACCGGACGTCCACCTGATCCATGAATGCCTCCATAAACATAAACCCCATGCCGGATCGTTCCAGTTCCGGTCTGCTGGTATACAAAGGTTCCATTGCCTGTTTGACGTCTTCCATGCCGACACCTTCATCTGTAATCCACAGTTCCACTGTTTCCTCATGCAGAAGAGCCCGGACTACTACCGTATGTACACCATCCGGATATCCGTGAATGATCGCATTGGTCACCGCCTCCGACACAGCGGTCCGGATATCTGCCACCTCCTCCAGCGTTGGATTCAGCTGGGCCACAAAGGCTGCAACCGCAACCCTTGCGAACCCTTCGTTCTCTGATATGCTGTCAAATGCCAGCGTCATCTCATTTTTCATACTGCTTCCTCCCCATCCAGCTGAATATACCTTTGAATTCCTGACAGTGACAGAATCCGTCGGATCTGTCCGTTCATATGGCTGAGCCGGATGCTTCCGCTCAGCGCTTTCATAACCTTGTAACGCCCGATCAGCATCCCGATTCCTGCACTGTCCATAAATACGGTCCGGGTGAAATCAAATTCCACCTCATCCACCGGCTGACGGCTCACCATACGGTCAACCTCCGTCCGTATCTCTTCCGTATAATGATGATCCAGCTCCGGCGGCAGACTGACCACCAGCCTGTTTCCCTTTACTTCCATCCACTCCATAAAGCATGTCCTCCTGATTATAATTCCGCATCTGACGTAATCCTTCCTCTGCTGTACCGATTGCCGACATCCGGTCTGTCATGGGAAGACATTCCCTCCGGAACCATTGATGGACGTCCGGCTTTGACGGCAAAATGAACGGCAGAAAATCCTGACCGTTCCCGCCGCACCACAAAAGGGCTGTCTCAGGAAATCTCCTGAAACAGCCCCTTACTTACAGGGTTTTTCTTTTGTATCCAACATCCGGCGCACACTGCGCCCCTTCTGTCATCGTCTGATCATTCTGCCTGCAGTCCTGCCAGAAATCTGGCAGAATCCGTCGCCTTTCTCGTATTCGGGTACTCCTCAATCACTTTCTGATAGTATGTGATGGCCTTCTCTGTCTCACCCGCGCCATGGCATGACCTGGCCAGGAAATAAAGCGCGTCGCCCTGTGTATTGTCCAGGTTATAACACTTTTCCAGTGCCTCAAGCGCCGTCTCATACTCTCTGGCCTGATATGCCGCATAACCGGTCCGGTACAGCTCCGCCACAGCCTCGGCGCCCACCTCGGCAAAGAGAGAATCGTACAGAACCTTCCCATCGTCTGTCAGCGTCTCCTTATCGATCTGCTCCAGCTGTTCCAGGGAGCCCGCCATATCCTCCTCCGCATAAAAGCGGTACGCTTTTAAAAGCGCTTCCTGAAGTTCAAGTTTTTCGGATGCTTCTCCTGCTGCCTGGATCGCCGTTTCCGACTCCTTCTTCAGCGTTTCCATCTCCGTTTCCATGCTCGCCAGCGCCGCCGTCTTCTGCTCTACCTGGTTACTGTATTCTGCAACGGCATCATTGAGCTCCGAACTTGTCATCTGCTGCTGCGCCGGAAGGATCAGAAACCACATGGCCGCCGCTCCGATCGCGATACCGATCGCCACGTTGATGACAGAGTGAAGCCCCGTGTTATCCTTCACCCCGACCGGCTGTATGATCGTCTCGTTTCCGCTCACATAGGCAATCGCATCTTTATTATCCTGCTTCTCTTCTTTCTGCGTCTGTTTGCGGGGCTTTCTTCCCTCTGCTTCATCCAGCTCCTTGAGATAGCGGAGCGCTGTCGTATTGGTGCGGTCAATATTCAGCACTTTCTTCAGTTCGGACCGCGCTCCTGCGTAATTATCCGTTCTCATATACAAAAGCGCCAGAAGCTGATGCCCCTTCAGCAGATTGGAATTGGTCGACAGAACCTTTTTCAGCTGGATCATCGCAAGGTCATAGCTTCCCTGCTCGCAGTACAGGAGGGACTGATTATACTTCTTGATCGTCATATTAACCGCCTGAAGCCTGGCAGGATTTTTCTGAACCGACTCTATATAATCGTCGGCCAGATTATTCTCCTTCTGAAAATTCTTACTGAGGATCCACTGGGACAATGCCTCTACCACATCTCCCATCTCGAACTGGACAAGTCCCAACAGGTTTCTTGCATCTGTATTTTTCTTGTTAATCTTCAGACTCTGGCGCAGAGAAACGGCCGCACCTGACAGGTCTCTGACTTTCGCCTTATCCAGTCCTTCATTATAATATGCATTGGAGATCTGAAGCAATCTGCGGTAACGGGAAATATCCACTCCACAATGGTCGCAGTAATCTGACCTCTCCAGCTCTGCTCCACAGTTAAAACATTTCATATAGCCACCTTTTCTACTGATGTTCTTTCATTCCCTTTAATATTTCATCCATTAAATCTGATACATCAGAAAGATTATTATTGTAAACGGTATCCTCTACCTGATCGATCTCAGGACTCGGACGGAATTTCTTTAATTCTTCTTCAAAATCAAGCATGCTCTCTGCTCCTTATAATATTCTTCAAACTGCCTGCCAGATACAGGGACCCAACACAGAACAGTATTCCGTCCCCCTTCTTCGCAAGCGCTGCATCCAGTGCATCCGGAATCGAAGCGATTGCCGTGACCTCCTGCCTGGTATATTTCCTGAAGATCTGCGCCAGTTCATCCGCCGGGATCAGACGGTCCGATTCGATCTGCGTAACCACTACCCCGGACAGTTCCAGGTTCTCGCAGATGGTCCGTATCATCCCTTCATAATCCTTTTCCTTTACGCAGGAAAACAGCAGGGTAACCTTCCCGTCCTTCTGGAACCTGCGGGCAGTCTTCACAAATTCCTCCACGCCGGAATCATTGTGCGCACCATCCAGGATCACACCCGGAAGTATGGTCTCCATACGTCCTTCCCAGTGCATCCGCTCCATGCCGTTATGGATGTCCTCCTGCGTCAGCCCGATATCCATGATCCGGGCTGCCGTCACTGCCTCCATCGCATTCATGATCTGATACTCCGCCACGCTGGAGATGGACACATCCATAGGTAAATAATACCCAGTATCCATGGAAAAATCAATCGTTTTCTGGGTATTCATTAAAATTTTATACATATCCGGGCGTATCGCATAAGCTTTCGCATGCATCCGGGCCGCTTTTTTGAGAATTACCGACTCTACATCCGCCCTGGTCCCGTCATACACGACCGGGCAGCCTTCCTTGATGATGCCTGCCTTTTCGCCGGCAATCTGTTCATACGTATCCCCAAGATACTCTGTATGTTCCAGGCTTATGGATGTGATGACGCTGACCATGGGCTTTTCAATCACATTGGTGGCATCAAAGCGTCCGCCAAGTCCGGTCTCCAGCACGACGTATTCCATCCCGCTCTTATCAAAGATCCAGATCCCCATCAGGAACAGGAGTTCGAAAAAGGTCGGATGTGCAAAATCCCCCGGCTGCTCCTTCAGAAGGCGGTGCACAATGTCCATCACCGCCTCAAAGGCCTCCAGAAACAGTTCATTGGATACCATCTGCTGATTCAGCTGAAAACGCTCATTGATATCCACCAGATGCGGGGAGATGAACAGTCCCGTCTGTTTCCCCGCCGTTGTCAGAATGGAAGACAGATAGGCGCACACAGACCCCTTTCCGTTGGAACCCGCCACATGGATCAGTTTCATGCCACGCTCCGGATGTCCCATGGCTGCAAGGACCATTCTGGTATTTTCCAGTGTGTTTTTCTTCGTAAATCTGGGCGTATCATTAATATATGCTTCTGCTTCTCTGTAATTCATCTCATTCTCCAAGCTGAGCCAGCCGTTCCTTCACCTGGTCCATCATCTGTGTATATTTTTCAAGCTTCTCCTTCTCCTCCCGGATCTTTGCTTCCGGAGCTCTGCTTACAAACTTCTCATTGTTCAGCATGCCGTTTACCCGGGCAAGCTCTTTCTCCAGACGCGCTTCTTCTTTTTTCAGACGCTCCCGCTCTTTTTCCAGATCCAGAAGTTCATCCAGCGGCATATAGACCGCCGCCTCCGGGATCATGGCGGATACCGCGCTCTTCTCAATACCTGTTTTGTCCGCCTGCACTTTTACTTCGGATGCAAAGCTTAAGGCGGCGAAAAAGCTTCTGCCCTGTTCAAAGATCTCCCGGACCTTCGGATTTTCAGATACCACATAGACCGTAGCCTTTTTACTGTTCGGCACGTTCATGTCCGTGCGCACATTGCGGATGCCGCGCACTGCCTCCTTGATCATGGAAATGGCATGCTCTTCGGCTGCAAAATTCCATTCCTCCCGGTACTCCGGCCAGGAAGAGATCATGATCGATTCCTCTTCCGACAGATTGCAGAAAATCTCCTCCGTAATAAACGGCATGTACGGATGCAGCATCTTCAGCGCATGGATCAGCACCTGCTTCAGGGTCCACAGAGCCGCCTCTCTGGATGTATCTTCCCTGTTCCACAGACGCGGCTTCACCATCTCGATATACCAGTCGCAGAATTCATCCCATATAAAATCATAGATCTTCTGTACGGCGATTCCCAGCTCAAAGCTGTCCATGTTGTTCGTCACTTCTTTTGCCAGACGGTTGACTCTGGACAGAATCCACCGGTCTGCAGCCGTCAGCGCCGCCGGATCCGCCTCCGCGACCTTCTGGTCCTCCAGATTCATCATGATAAATCTGGAAGCGTTCCACACCTTGTTGGCAAAATTCCGGCTGGATTTCACACGCTCCATATAGAACCGCATGTCATTGCCCGGCGCATTGCCGGTCACCAGAGTCAGACGCAGCGCGTCGGCTCCGTATTCGCTGATGATCTCCAGCGGATCGATGCCGTTTCCAAGAGATTTGCTCATCTTGCGTCCCATGGAATCCCTTACCAGACCATGGATCAGCACATGGTGGAACGGACTCTTTCCGGTCTGCTCATATCCGGAAAATACCATCCGGATCACCCAGAAAAAGATGATGTCATAACCGGTCACCAGTACATCCGTCGGATAGAAATATTCCAGATCCTCCGTCTGCTTCGGCCATCCAAGTGTGGAGAAGGGCCACAGCGCAGAAGAAAACCAGGTGTCCAGCGTATCTTCATCCTGGGTCAGATGCGTACAGCCGCACTTCGGACACACAGACGGCGCTTCCTTTGCCACCACGATCTCCCCGCATTCGTCACAGTAATAGGCCGGAATCCGGTGCCCCCACCAGAGCTGGCGGGAGATGCACCAGTCGCGGATATTTTCCAGCCAGTGCAGATAGATCTTGTCAAACCGTTCCGGCACAAACGTCAGTTCTCCGTTCTTTACTGCCTCAACCGCCGGCTTTGCAAGTTCTTCCATCTTCACAAACCACTGCTGCTTGATAAGCGGCTCCACCGTCGTCCCGCAGCGGTCGTGGGTTCCCACA
>ERZ778497.1870-NODE-1870-length-12145-cov-3.916873_pt1 | contig 12145 bp, 7 predicted proteins | sample MGYA00509938_ERZ778497 | MGnify/ENA primary metagenome ERZ778497 (study PRJEB29527, sample SAMN07138969) | mouse gut metagenome | material: feces | host: mouse | place: China:Nanjing | collected 2016-01-25 ... | reverse complement strand
ATTTCACCCATTTTCCCTCTTCAGGAATAGGAGCGGGACCATGATTCGGTCCTTTCTTGACGCAGCACATCTGCTGCACTTCGTGTGAATAAACCATAACTTCTATTGTTGTTAGTTACTAATTTCCTCAAGTTTCGCAAAAGCGAAAGCCAAGCACATTAATGCGCCGCAAAGATAAGAAAAATCCGAGAGCAAACATCAAATTTATTTCGGTTGTTTGCCGAATATCCGTAATATAGTGACATTACAGGTGCCAAGCCGGCATCAGTTCAGCCTGAAATGAGGGATGCGGTCAAGCGGAACAGTGACAGAGACTGTCATCCCGCCGGACGGGGCTTCGTAGACCGTCCCGTCATCGGCGGTCCAGACTCCCTCGGGAAGAGACACCTTGCGTTCAAAGCCTGGGGTGACCATCGGAGCTACCATAAGGCTGTCACCGAGCATGAACTGGTCCTTGACATCCCCATAGCCCTGATGAGGGAAAACATATTCAAGAGGTCTCATTATAGGTGCGCCCGTAGCCGCCGCATCCGCCGCCAAGGACATGATAAGTGGCATAAGGTCTTCACGCATACGCACGGCCTTGAGGACAGCGGCATAGTGTTCCTTATCCAGGACACGCCATGGGGCGAGGGAGAACTGCATCATGGTCATCAGGGCGTGGCACTGGGCCGACCTGACGATAAGGTCCTGGTTCACTTCACCGGCAAGGAATGTGGCAAAGCTTCCGCCACCTACCATGTCCGGGCAGGAAAAGCAGTATCCGAGGATATTCTCGGCAAGCATTTCAGGAATCAGTTTTCCGAGGTCCTCCCAGGAATGAGCCTTGTCATGCAGTCTCTGCACGAGAGGCTTTCCGGCCATCTGCCATCCCGCACGATATTCGTTATAAGGATATTCAAGACCTAGAGTCGCAAAAAGGGAACACTGCTCGTTACCGGAAAGACCGCCTTTGCTGAAAGCGTCGGAAGGATAATATACGTAGTCACCCGCATCGAACTTGAACCCGTCTATGCCATAGGACTCCACAAGGTAGTCCAGACGGGAGCGGAACCAGTCCATGCTCCTTTCATTGGAAAGGTCCAGTACGGCGGAAGTACCGTTCCACCAGCGGACAGGATAAGGCAGGGAGGCCTCTTCCCAACTCTTGGCCCCGTCCTCTCCGGAAAGCAGAAAGCCTTTGAACGAGTTTATCTCGTTGCATATAAGATACTGGTCCATGCTAACGAAAGGACAGATCCAAAGCATCACCTTGAACCCCATCCGATGCAACCTGTCCACCATAGCCTTAGGGTCACGGAACCTGGCAGGATTGAAATCCCATTTGCCATAGTCCTCCTGCCATGTATCGTCTATCATGATGATTCCGGGAGGAAGTCCGTTCTTCAGAATACCCTCGGCATATTTCAGTACACCTTCCTGGTTCTGTTCATACATCAGCTCTATCCAGGTATTGTACTGCGGACTTTCAAAGAACTCCGCAGGAGGAAGAGTACCGTCCGCCGGAAAGAATTCACGGGACGCAAAGCCATACGCATCCGCCAGGGATTCCCCGACCTTGCCGGTCCTTACCTCACCGGAGGCTTCCGTAATGACGACAGCATTGTCCTTAACAGAAAAAGTGAACGGTTTGTCACTCCACACGTAACGCCCCTTGTCAGTCAACAGAAGCGCCTGCCCCTGATTGTCAAGATTTTCAGTCAAGGCACGCTCAAACCCGGGTCTGAAAGGCATCCTTGAACCGTCCTTGACGAGCCCTCCCCAGACATGTTCCCCTTCTTCCAAAGGCATCTCCGACACGGTCTCACCACCGGGAACGCACGAGACCAGAATCCCGGCGAGAAACAAAAGAATCAGTTTTCTTGTCATATAATAGATCCAATAAAAATTATTCCGCAACAAAAGATTTCAATTCATTATAGCCGTTCTCTGGATTCCAGACACCTTTATTGGCAAGGCGCACGCTGAATTCCGGCTTATCCCTCAACTGTCCGGAAGCGTCGGGAAGATTGAGGCACAAAGTGTATTCCTTGCCTGGCTCAAGGGCTGAAGGAAGGGACAATGTCCGCCTTATCCTATAAGAATTCCCGCCTTTCCAAGAACGCGGGTCATCATCTGTCCCGAACACATATTCCGAACCATCTTCACCGACAAGGACGAATTCAAGGCTCCGCACGTTAACCAAAGAGGCAAAGCCTTCGTTTCGTATACCAATATCTATCGTAAATTCCTCCCCTGGGCTGAAAACACCTCTGAAATTCGCACCTTCAAGCACGAGGCGGTAGCCAAGACGACGAGAAATGTCATCATAGCACCCGTTACGTTTCCAAAGGTCAAATGTCCCAGAATGGTAGGCATGGTTCAGATATGACCAGTGATAGGACTCCAATGCCACATACGCCGGAGCGCAATCACAGTAGGCGGCATTTCCGGAACAGGTCTCCCCTCCCATCGAGACATAATCGGTTTCAGCCATCCACAACTCCCTTTCGGCCTCGCTCGTAAAAGTGCCGAGATCCGTCGGGTCGGAAATGAAACAGTCGTTGTGTCCGGCTATACGGGAAAGGTCAGACCCGTCGAAGGCCGTCTTTACCGTTATGGAGTCTTTCACGGAAGTTCCGAATATCTTCATCTTGTAGCCTGCCGTCCTCAACGCCACCTGCCTGTCTTCAGGCATGGCGTCAAGCAAAGCCTCGACAAGCCTGCGGCGAGGCTCATAATCCTCAGGAGTCTCCGGCTGAAAGTTGAAATGGTCCGTATAGTACCACTCGCCCCAAGCCCCCACGAATCCTGCCTGGAGCACATATATGACATCCCCATATTCATGGAATATCGGTTTGAGCTGCGCCACATGCCTAAGGACCACATCCACCGGAGCGTCAAACGGGTGGAACGACTCTCCATATCCGTCCTTGTACGCGAAGCGAAGGATGGCCTTGCACCCTCCGTCACGATGGGCCTGCAGGCTCTGCCTTATCACCTCAAGGGCCTCCTGGCTTATGTCTCCGTCCATAAAGTCGGTAAGATAGAACAGGGTCAGGGAAAGCGTCCTCTTCGCCACCCTGTTGGTCTTCAAAGCGACGGGAGAAACAGGAGACGGTATATTTCCGTCACTGAACTTCAAGGTATACTGATGATAGAACCCACGCTCCGGATTACAGAAATCCTCTTCTGTCGAAGGCCAGGTCACGTCAAACCTCCGGTCATCTCCCGAAGTCGCGTCCTGACGCTTGTCACAGCACGCGAAACAAAGCCAGAACAATATGGCGAGCATAAGAAAATCTGATCTGCACATAATTTTCGTAAAGATAATCATTAATATTCATAAACATATTCTCTCCAGACCGGTTGTCAGGCCCGAAGAACAAAATTCAAGGACAAGTCCTAATGATATGATTTCCCGACAAGTCCGTCGGCTCCTACAATTATCCTTGAAGGAAGGAGCGTGATATCATATATTTCACCGGCCTCCAGTTCACCGGAGGGACACCATGCCGGACGCCAGCCATCAGGAAGCCTTGCGGCCAGGCCCGCGGTCAAGGCCGGAGTGCCATGGACAAGGACTACGACCTTTTCCAGGTCACATCCGCGATACTCCGCCTCCGTTTCATTCACCTTTTGCAGGCAAGAAGAGCAACCAGCATCGAGAAATAGCACAAGCACGCGCCTCGGGGCATAGTCAGCAAGACTGAACTCCACTCCCCCGGCGTCTTTCAGCACTACGGGGGAAACCCGAGCTCCCGGAAGGCCGTTATGAAAAACCTTCCTCATCATCAGGAACCTACCGAGCATATAGGGCTCAAGGACACCGTCCTCCGTCACCTTGTCAAGAAAAAGTGAAAACAACTCATCGTTCCTGTACGGGGAGGCCAATGAATGGAAATATGACTCGCACCATCCGGCCCACACCGCGTATGCGACAGAATTCCCCGAAGCGGAATCAAGAAACTCCGTCAGGGACTTGCCTGCCACATCCGGCCTGGTCTTGTCCAAAAGTCTGACATATCCGTCAAATTCATCCTCGGCGGCACGTATGTCCCCAAAGGACTCCAATGATGTGAAATCATGCCCTCTCCAATACGCAGCCAGTTCCCGCTCGGGACCGGCACACGCACAGAGCAGGGACATAACAAGACACACCGACAAACATTTGACGATATCCATCATAGATTTATCTCCCTCAGCAGGTTATATCCCGTACTTGCATCCCACAAGCCGTCGTTGGCCAGACGGATGCAGAACCAAGGGTTGTCATGCAAAGTGACTTCAGGGTCCGGCAGGTTGAGGAACAGGGAGCACTTGCCTTTGGCGTCGGAAGGAATCACAATCCGAGTGTCCACCGTGGACTCCATGTTCTCGAACCAGAAACGCGGGTCGGCGCCACCGACAGGATATACTGTCCTTTTGCCGTTCCCGTCCACGAAGATAAGCTCCACCGCACGTGGATTCATCGGAGCTGCAAACCCGACATTCCTTATCTTGAGCACCACTCTCATGGAATCTCCGGCTACGGGGTTCTTGCCGTAGAACGCCCTGTCAAGCACGAGTCTGTAGCCCATCCTCCGGTCAATCTCGTCATAGCATCCCTGGTCGCGCCAGCGTGCTATGACGCCTGGATGATACGAATTGTTCTGATATGTCATGTGATGTTCCTCGCATTTAGGCAAGGCACGCTTGCAGTCGCAATAGGCGGTCACGGCACAGGTTTCGCCTCCCCAAATAGTGTAACGGGACTCGCCGTAGACATACGGTCTTTCCTCGGCGGCCTGGTATGTGCCGACATCGTTCGTGCTTGACACGAAACAGTCGTTATGGGTCCCGACACGAGATATGTCAGACCCGTCATGAGCCGTGTTCACTGTAATGGAATCCTTCACACCTATGTCAAAGATCTTAAGTTTGGCGGCAGGATAGCGAACAAGCACCTGACGGTCGTCCGGCATGATGTCAAGAAGCCTGTGCAGAAGCCGGCGTCTCGGCTCATAATCCTCGGACGTGCGCGGTTCGAAGCCGTAATTGTCCGTGTAGTACCATTCCCCGAAAGTCCCTACGAATCCTGCCTCAAGGCAAAAAATCACATCGGAGTATTCCTTAAGTATCGGAGCAAGCTGGTCCAGATGGGAATTCACGACCTCTTGGGTAGCATCCCAAGGATGGTCCGCTTCCGTATAGCTACGCTTGTATGCAAAACGAAGCACGCATTTGAAACCGACCTCCCTAAGTCTCGCCAGGTTGGTTTCAAGAAGACTGAGGTAGTCATCCGAAATAGGCCCGGAAAGAAAGTCTGGCATATAATATATCGTATACACCAGGCTGCGGTTCAGAAGTCGCTCCCTTTCGTACAAGTCCTTGGAAATTGGACTTTGTGCACCGTCACTGGAGATTTCAAGGTGAGAGAAGAATCCCCTTTCGGGATTCGGGAATATTTCATCCGAAGCCGCATAAGTCACCTTTTCAAGAGAAGCATACATGTCGTCAGGACCACCGCCGGCCTCGGGAGAAGAACAGGCCAAGGCACAAAAGGCAAGGCACAATACAATATAATAAAGACAGTTCCGTTTCATGTCAATGAACATCTGATGTAAAAAGACAGCGGGCCGTCACAAAAAGGCGACCCGCCGGAATGAAATACGCAAACTACTCTACCACAGTCCTGTCAATAGTCACGGAAAGGGTATTGGCCAGGCCGTTAGGATTGTCTTCCGTCATGGCCGCATTAGGAAGCACGCCAACACTTGACCAGTTGGCCTGAACGTCGAAGCCCACACTGAAAGTCTCCGCAAAAGTGCATCCCACCATCATCTCGCGCATGATCTGAAGCTCGTATTTTCCGTTGGCTCCCATGCCTTTGGCTATACCGGAACCGTTAGGAAGGATAGCTCCCCAGCCGTTGCTCGAGTCAGGAGTGATATCCGGATCCGTCCAAAGCCAGCCCGTACCGTTCGGTTCGCCCCACCACTTGAAGAAAGCAGGGTCCCAGGACACATACTCCCCGGCAGTGCTGATGACCTCGTTCTCAAGGCAGAAATCTATACATGCGTCGGAGAACTCGTCCCCATAACCGCCTGTAGCCTTGTCATTGTCACTGTTGAAATACACATGGACGGTATTGGGAGCGGAACCGTCATTCGCGACCTGGTCCGTATCCCACTCAAGATAGACATTCACATAAAGTTCGTCGGCATATACCTTAACAAGCTTAAGCGCGGAAAACTTCGTTCCTTCCACATTCGAAGCCACAGACACCTTGGAAGGGTCAAGGGCATCCCAATCGGAAAAATCGCCGTCAATACTGATCGGACTTGCGAATGAAGGCTCCTCCTCATCGTCACCATTACCTCCGGGAGTCTTTCCGGGTTCCTTCTCGCAAGCCGAGAAACTTACCATCACTGCAGCGAACATGGCTGCCATCATCATGATTTTTTTCATTGTAAAAAAGATTTAGTTAATGTATAATTGTGGTTCTCCGTACACTCTATTTGTTGTTCGGGATACCGCTTACGGTCACTTCATCGTAAGGGATACAATATGGATAGACCTCATCAAGCCGCTCCGGAGTAAGGATTTCCCATTTCTGTACACCGGCAAACCTGCGGTCAATAGATTTTCCGTTCCTATAGAGGTCGATGGCACGGTGTCCCTCGAAGCAGAGTTCAAGACGGCGCTCGTCAAGCACTACGTCAAGGATGTCCCCATAGCCTTTCCCCTTCCAGTTTTCTTCCGTCATGAGCGCGTCTCCGGAAAGCCCGGCCCTCGAGCGTATCACATTGACATCGGCCAACGCACCTGCGACATTGCCCTTATGCGCGTATGCCTCAGCCCTGTTGAGTATGACTTCAGCCCATCTGATCATCACAGGAGACGACAGCATAGGGTCTCCGTCCTGTCCGGAAAACTTCGACATCAGATATTTCGGATATGTCTGACGGACACCTGCGGCGGCAGATACGTTATCCCTTACATACACCCGTGTACCTCCATCGACACCGTCATCGTCAAGGGCGTCGGTCGTATATCCTTCGATATAGCGGACAGGCCAGCCGTCAACCATCCTGGTCTTCACTTCGTATGACTTTCCGTCATAGGTGAAAGTCCATGTACCAGTAGCGTCATTGAAATTTACCTTATGTACCACCGCATTGCCACGGAAGTCATTCTTGTCATCCACGAGAGGCCAATGGACCATCTTGCTCCCGTCTTCCGTAGGGGCCAGCTGGCTGAAATAAGCCTTGAACCTCAAATCTTCAGGATAGCGGGAATACAACTCAACAAGAGGGTCGGACCAATAGATTTCACCCCATCCGGCACCGTTGCCGTCATAATACATGGAGCCGATCTGGCTCTTTCCGTTATATCCGGGATCCGTCGCGATCTTACCTACGCACCAGAGCGTTTCCTTGGAGTCCCGCGCATTCGCGAAATAATTGTCCAGGTCCGTGTCCAGATGGGACGACGGGTCAGACCCGAGCATTTCATCCGCCAGGGCGATGCACTCGTCATCCATGCCCATATAGAGATAGACCCTCGTCAGAAGCCCCCTTGCAGCATCGTAGCCTATATATCCGGCATTCCCCCTGCGTTTGCCTCCTTTCATAAGGTCGGCAGCCTTCTTCAGGTCGTACACTATCTGGTCGTAGACCTTGCCTACAGTCGAGCGTTCGGTTACGGAACAATCCGTCGAAGTACGGAGTACGACACCGGGATTGTCACGTCCCCTGGAATAAGGACGCGAATAAAGGTTGGAAAGATGGAGATGCACTATCGCGCGCATGAAATAGTTCTCTCCGAGCATATGGTCGCTCTCCACCGAAACTCCTTCCTGTATGGATTCGATGTTGGAGTTCGCCCCATATATGATCTTGTAGGCGACATACCAGAAATAACTCAGATTATAGAGCGTGGAATTGTCGCTATATGTCATAGCCTCGTACAGCGGGTCCTCGGTACGTCCCGAAAGGCAGGCGTTGTCTCCACGGAACTCAGTCATCTGAAAATAGTGTCGGACGTATGTGTTGTTGGAATATTCCGAACCGTTGTACATCAGGATATCCTTGAAAAGGGCATAGTTTCCGTCAGTAGTATAGACCGCCGCCCCGGGATCATCCTTCAGCTGACTTGAGGTCATCGTATCCGAACGGTAGAAATCCATCTCGCATGACACCAATGCGACCAAGCCCGAAAACATCAGTATTATTTTCTTCATATAAATTTCGATTTATTGTAAGCTGTTTAAAACGTGATCTCGATACCGCCGACAATGGACATCGGGACAGGATAGTTCGTGGAGTAGGTACCGGCGAGTTCCCAGTCCGTGCCTTCAAGCCTGACCTCCGGGTCCATTCCGGAAAACCTTGACGCCGTGGCCACATTGTCTGCCGACACATACAGCCTCAGCCCCTGAAACCTTATCCTGGACATCCACGTCTTAGGGAAATCATAGCTAAGAGTCACATTCTTAAGGCGGAAGAAGCTTCCGTCCTCCAGATATCGAGAGGATATCGCATGAGCCGACTTGTTGCCGTTCAGGGCTGGCTTCGGATGCGTGGCGATGTCCCCCGGCTTCTCCCAGCGGGACCACCCGAGCCCGTTGTCGTGTGACATCATGTTATAGTCCGTATATGCACCGTCCGAGTCCATGGATATACGAGCCTGGTTGAACACTTTGTTGCCATAGATGAACGCACCGTTCGCAGAAAGTGTGAATCCCTTGTATCTTATGGAAGTGCCTATACCTCCCTGCATCAGAGGCGAAGCCTTGCCGACATTCTGGAACGTGGCTTCCTGATATACGTTCGTGGCACGGGATGTGCCGTCATCCTCAACAACTTCCCACTGAGGGTCACCGGTCTGAGGATCCACTCCGAGCCATTTTGGCATATACCAGGTGAAGATGTCCTGTCCGACCTTCACCTGCTGCGAAAGACCGTTTGAAGTTTTCTGAAGGAACTCCCCGTTAGGGAGATATTTCACGGTATTCCGGTTGAATCCTATATTGAACCCGACGTTCCATCCGAAATCCTTCCTGTTGAAGATGTCTGCATCGACTGCCACCTCTATACCTCTGTTGTTGACAGTTCCCACATTGTCCATGAATTCGAAGAAGCCCGTGGACGGCGCCTGAGGCACGGCAAGAAGCAGATTGGTATTCCTCGTGTCATAGAGGTCCACGGTAACGTCGATTCCCGGAGCGAAAGTGACATCGAGTCCCAAACTTGCCATATATGCCTCTTCCCAGCCCAGGTTAGGGTTCATCTGCCTTTCGAGGACAGCCGCCACTACTCCCTGATACTGTGCGGAAAGGCTGTATGTATCCTGCCACAGGAAGTTCTCTATCGCGTCATTTCCAGTCTTGCCGTATCCCGCACGGAGTTTCAGGAGAGACACCACATTCTGGCTCATCATCCATCCTTCCCTGTTTATCAGCCATGCTGCGGACACTCCGGGGAAATAACCGCCGCGGGCTTTCGGTGCGAAGCGCGATGTCTCGTCATAGCGTACGGAACCTGTGACAATGTACTTGCCCTTGTATGAATATTGAGCCTGTGCGAGCCAAGCCCATGAGCGTGACCTGTAGTCGTAGCCTCCTATTTCTTTCATCACGGCATTGCTCAAGGAAGCCTGTCCTGACGGCATGTCAGTTCCTGAAGCCCACATCTGACGGTTGTATCCCTCGCCATACTCAATGCCCACCACGCCGTTGACACTGTGGTCACCGAAATCCTTGGCCGCCTTAAAAAGGTTGGTGGTGCCGAAGCCGGTCCCCTTTCCGAAGCTGTTGTAGACATATCCGTTGCTATATGAAGGTGACTTTGTACGTGGGTCGATGAACTCGTCGTATGTCCAGTTGGACGAATTGAAACGGTTGGTGGTCGTGAAGATAAGCCAGTCGGTTATATTCCATGTAAGCTGAAGGTCTCCCATGAAATCCTCATTCTTGGACTTGGCCCAGTTGTACTGCTCGTTGTGCAGGAAGTTGTAAGGGTCATGCCCGTACCACGGCTTGCCGTCATCGGAGCGTACCTTGCTGTCCACATAAAGGATTTCCCCGGTATTCACGTCGTAAGGTATATCCCAAGGAAGGTTGCGGTACGCACCCTCGAGGGTGACGTATGACGAAGCCTGCTGGCTTGCGGAGCGGTTGTAGTTCAGACGCAGGTCCAGCTTCACCTTATTCCCGAGAGGAGCAGAAAGGTTAACCCTCGCGGAGCTGCGGTTATAGTCCGTGTTGATAAGGGTACCTTGCTCGTCATAGTGGCTTATGCCTGCGAAATAGCTGAGTTTTCCCGCACGTCCGGCCACAGAAGCGTAGTAGTCCTGCACGACACCGGTACGGAACGCCGCGTCCACCCAATCGAAATCCTGGTCAAGAAGGCTTTTCGGACGCAAGGACTGGAACATGGCCTTGGAATATATCCCTTTCTGCAGATAGTACAGTTCCTCGGAATCCATAGGCGAGAAACGTCCATGCAAGGCTTTCTTTATACCCGCAGAAGCACGGAAATTCACTGTCACCCTGTCTGATTTTGCAGACTTGGTGGTCACCACTATGACACCTCCAGCCGCCGCGGCACCATAGAGAGCGGTCGCCGAAGCATCCTTGAGCACTGTCAGGCTCTCTACATCATTCGGATTGAAAGAGCCCCCGGCAACTCCGTCCACCACATATAAAGGAGCTGCACCTGCCGAAATGGAACCGGTACCTCGGATACGGATATCCGCACCGGTTCCAGGCTGTCCCGAAGAGTTCATGACCAGGACTCCGGCAGCCTTGCCCTGAAGCATATTCCCGAGGTCCGAAGTCGTCACGTCTTTCAATGACTCCGCATTTATGGAAACCACGGAGCTGGAAAGTTCATTCTTCTTCTGGCTCGTATATCCCAGGACCACCACCTCGTCAAGAATCTTGGAATCTACCGTCATCCTTACATCTATGACAGAACGCCCGGAAACATTCTCCACGGCATCAAGATAACCCAAATAATTGAATGTAAGGACCGAATTGTCCGACACAGTGACAGTATAGCTTCCGTCGGCATCGGTCATGACTCCGCCACCGCCGGAATCAAGCACCGCCACACCGACAAGAGGCTGGCCGCTGTCAGCGTCGACGACCCTGCCTGTGACGGTATACTGCCGTTGGGCAAACAAGGAAAAAGCGGACATCAGAAATACCAATGTCAACACACCTTTGATGTTTGTTGTTGTTTTCATTTGACTTGATATTATTAAAGTGTTATTTACGATAACTTCGGTTAATGCACACAAGAAGTCTGACTCTAAAACATCAGAACAATTCTATGACAATTGCAAGACTTTATATGGTTCAATATACTTCTATCAGATAGCTTCCTTTGAAACGAGGGGATATCCAAGGGTCGGAACCATTGACGGAGTATGTTCTCTTCCCGTCCGTGGTGTACTCGCAGACAACATAGTCGCGTCCTTTTTCAAGTCCGCGCAGCTCTATCGGCATGCCGTCCCATTCCTCGGCATAAAAAGCATAGTACATATTCCCGTCCTTGACTATCACATGAGCCTCCGGCAAATCGAAAGCTATGTCATAGAGGTTGAGATACCTGCCTCTCGAAAGCATCTTTTCGTTGTAAAGGGCAATCCATTTCTTCAGCAGGGCCTCCTTCTCCGGAGTGAGAAGATAGCCTCCACTCTTCACGTCAGGATTCGGTTTCGGCCAGGTGAACTTGCTTCCGAGAACACCGCCTATGCCGAACTGGCTTTCAAAGTCCAGTCCCGTATCCGTAAGTTCCACATGGTCCGCATAATAGGCGAGGTCGTTGTTCATGGCCTTATAGGCCTTCCCCTTGAGACGAACCTGCCAGCTTGACTCAGGGTCGGAAGCTACGGCCTGGTTGAAATAAGGAAGGTGATAGAAGTTCATGGCGCATCCGCACGGACAAAGCTGCACCACGGCATTCTCCCTTATGCCCTTGGCCCTGTCATAGATGTCCTTGAAGAACTCGGGCATCCTTTCCACGGCCTCCTCGGGGTATGAAAGTCCGCTGGCAGGATTATAGTCCGGCATACAAAGGTTAAGATGCTGCCCGTCAAGTTTGAGACCGTCGAATCCCCAGTCTTTCATGAACATGTCTATCATGTCGGAAGTATGTTTCCTGGTATATGGATTCAC
>ERZ778497.1867-NODE-1867-length-12169-cov-4.866023_pt1 | contig 12169 bp, 6 predicted proteins | sample MGYA00509938_ERZ778497 | MGnify/ENA primary metagenome ERZ778497 (study PRJEB29527, sample SAMN07138969) | mouse gut metagenome | material: feces | host: mouse | place: China:Nanjing | collected 2016-01-25 ... | reverse complement strand
GACTCTGCCTCCTGTAATGGCTGATGTCAATGGTGTGACATCGAATCTTAAGACAGTAAGTGCCGATTTGGCAGACTTCTCGGCTCAACTGAAACAGATGCCTATTGATTCGACTATGAATAATATTCTCGTTCTTTCCGGGAACCTAAAGGCTCTTTCGGCGACCCTTAACGACCCGCAGTCGTCGTTGGGAATGTTGACCCATGACAGTGCGTTATATGATAACCTCAATAACTGCGCAGCTTCGCTCGATTCTCTTCTAATCGATGTGAAACGGAATCCTAAACGTTATATCAGCATAAAACTGCTTTAACCTGTCATACTTGTCTCTCTCCATATTTCTTAATTCTCTCTTCTGACTTCTAATCCTGAAAATATCTTACTTACTAATATCATCTGTTTTTTATGAATTTGTCGTTTAATATAGACTATCGCACCAATTGGGGCGAATCAATCTATATCACCGGAAATATTCCGGCACTTGGCAACGGAGACCTGTCTAAAGCTCTGAAACTCGATTTGTATGGTGAGCAGTTGTGGAAAACCAGAATTTCAATTCCCGACGAGACTCCCGGTTTTACATATTCCTATATTGTCCGCCACGAAAACGGCCAGGAACGAAAGGAATGGGGGAAAGGTCATATTTTCAATCCGGGAACTGATGTTAGGGATTATGAGATTTTCGACCGTTGGAGCGACTTGCCGTGGAACAAGCCATACTATTCGGTTGTGTATTCCGATTGTGTATGTAAACGTGTCAATCGTGCCATGCCGTCGGTTGCTACACCTGGCTCGCTCTTGTTCAGCGTGGAGGCGCCGATGATAGCGCCCGATGAAGTGCTGGCCATCAGCGGTTCATGTGCGGCGTTGGGAGCATGGGATGTGGAAAAGGCTGTTCTCCTCAGCGATGCGTATTATCCTTTATGGACATGTGCTGTTCCGATGGCTGGCCTTCCGGCGGAGTTTGAATATAAATTCATAATACTTAAAAAGGATTCACTACATGTCGTAGGATGGGAAAACGGTTCAAACCGCCGGTTTGAATTGCGTCCGGCAACGTCGGGCGGATGCATCATGGTCAACGGTTTGCGGTTCAACAACCCCAAACCGTTATGGAGGGCTGCAGGTGTCGCTATCCCTGTTTTCTCCCTTCGTTCTGAAGATGATTTCGGAGTAGGGGATTTCTTCGATTTGAAGAAAATGGTTGATTGGGCGGTGTTGACCGGTCAGCGGTTCATTCAGGTATTGCCTGTTAACGATACCATAATGACACATACCTGGACTGACTCATATCCCTATAGTGCCAACTCATGCTTCGCTCTTCATCCGATGTATCTCCGTTTGAGCGAGGTGGGCAGATTGTCAGACGGTTCCCGGCAGGAGCATTTCGATGCAATTGCACGTGAGTTGAATTCTCTTGAAGAAATCGATTATGAAAAGGTCAATGATGTTAAAGCTGAATATACCCGCGAACTGTTTGCTGAAATCGGCGCAAAGGTGGTGCGTACCAAAGAATTCCGGAGCTTCGTTGAAACAAACGAATCATGGTTGAAGCCATATGCGGCCTACTGCGTTCTACGCGACAGGTTCGCTACGCCTGATTTTTCTCAGTGGGGGGATTATGCAGTTTATAATCCGGAGATTGTTGATGCATTTGTGAAAGAAAACCGCGATGAGATTAATTATATCTACTGGATACAGATGCATCTCGCCAAGCAGATGCGCCATGTGCGGGAATATGCTCATGCCCATGGTGTTGCATTGAAAGGCGATATACCTATAGGTATCTCCCGCTATAGCGCCGATGCCTGGATTTCTCCACGTCTGTTCAACCTCGATTCCCAGGCAGGGGCTCCACCGGATGATTTTTCAGTGTTAGGGCAGAACTGGGGGTTACCCACATATAACTGGGATGAAATGAGCCTTGACGGATTTGCCTGGTGGAAGGCCCGGTTCCGCAAAATGGCCGAGTATTTCGATGTCTATCGCATTGACCATGTGTTGGGATTCTTCCGGATATGGCAGATTCCGATGACGCAGCTACACGGACTGCTGGGTGTGTTCAATCCTGCGCTGCCGTTCACCCCTGAAGAGCTGCGCGCGGGATATGACTTCTGGTTAGACATTGACCTTCATACCACACCTTTCATCATGGATGGGTTCCTGGGCGATTTCTTTGGCGAATACACCCAGGAAGCACGTGAACGCTTTTTGGAGGATATCGGCTACGGGCGCTACCGTTTGCGGCCTGAGTTCACCACCCAGCGGCAAGTCTCCGATTATTTCGCTACCCAACCGGTCAACGATAAAAACACACGTCTATGCAATGCTCTGCAAGGTGTGATTGACCAGGTGCTGTTCATTGAAGACCCGTATCAGAAAGGTAAATACCATCCACGCATAGCGGCCCAATACACCTATACCTACCGCTCGCTCAACGATTACGAGCGTTGGTGTTTCGACCGTCTGTATAACGACTTCTTCTATCATCGTCATAACGATTTCTGGTATGAAAAAGCCATGTGGAAACTCCCCCCGGTTATCGATGCAACAGATATGCTCACCTGTGCGGAAGACCTGGGGATGATTCCTGATTGTGTGCCGGCTGTGATGCACACTCTTGAGATTCTCACACTCGACATACAGCGTATGCCCAAAGACCCGCGTGTGGAATTCGGCAACCCATACCATTATCCCTATTATTCAGTCTGCACCACATCTACCCACGACATGGGCGGCATTCGCCAATGGTGGGAGGAAAACCGTGAAAAGACACAGCGGTTCTATAATCAGATGCTTCATGAATGCGGCGAAGCCCCTGTGTTTGCCGAGCCTTGGATTTGCGAAAAGATTATCGACAGCAACCTCCAGTCACCCGCCATGCTATGCATCCTTCCATTGCAGGACTGGCTTGCCATCGACGGGCGTCTCCGCCGCGACAACCCCTACAAAGAACAGATTAACGTCCCCGCAGAATCTCGCCACTACTGGCGCTACCGTATGCATCTCACTCTCGAAGACCTCCTCTCCGAATCCCTCTTCAACAAGCGCCTCCACTCCATAATCACCGAATCCGGCCGTTAAATGTTGGCATACTGAAGAGGATATATAAAACAATCCCCGCATATGTGCTGTTTGAGATTGCATGTATGCGGGGATTGATGTAATGGATTATTTTACCACAACCTTATGAACGACTCCATTTATTTTCTTCAGATAAATACCTTGTGTGGGATTGGCAATCCTGCTGCCTTGCAAATTATAATATTCAGCATCTCCAATTGAGTCAATATCATCGGTGTTTGTGCCGGGCTTTTCGATTCCTGCAGCCTCATATTCCTCAATATGCACAAAATCTCTCCATGCCGGGCTTTGCCGGTAGATTTCGGCACAACCCTCTGGCACCATAAGGCGGCATGTGTTCTTGTCAATCGGATGTTTATTCCGGTAATAATCCGGGCTGCAGAATTCAGTGAGAAACCTTCTGGTTGGATCTTCGAGATAGTCATATCCATATAACTGGTCATCCGTTGTCGGAGGGATTATATTCGGGCAATAAATAATCTTGAGGTTAGGGCAGTTATAAAAAGCGCTGATGTCGATGACCAATTGGTCATTCTGCGGTAGATGCAATTCTTCCAGATTGTAATTTCCGGAAAAGGAGTAGTATTCGATGTCCTTTAAGCCATTAGGCAGTTTCAAAGTCTTCACATTAGTTCCGTGGAAAGCCGAATTTCCGATATACATCTTATCATTGCATTCGGGAAAAACAATTTCTTCCAGACTCCTGCAATTGACGAAAGAGGAGTGTTCGATGGTTCTGAGTTTTTCAGGAAAAACAACCGATTTCAGATGTGGGACGGCTGAAAAACACGCATTCATAATAGTCTCTAAAGATTTTGGGAAAATGACACTTTCAAGATTGCAATCGTAGAACATGCATGAATTTATTGTCCAGATTTGATCCGGAAATTCCACTGATTTTATCTCAGGAGTCATATTGATGTCTACGACCCGCTCTACGTCGTATGTTATATTTTCATATTCGATAGTGGAGGGAATGACATAGTGTGTGCCACCTTTTGGCAATGTAGGATGGTTTAGATTAATTGATACTGCCGGCCACGGATTGTAACGTGAATCTATCCACATTACCACCATTCCGTCAACTTCATGGAAATCCATGGGGAAGGGATAATCCGGCCCCAGTTCACTTACGTGAACCGCTGATAATTGCAATGAGCCAAATACTGTCAATACAAATGTGGTTAATAATATTTTATTCATATCAATTTAGTTTTAATGGTGAATATATCTGTTGCATATGGTGTGGCACGTTTCGAGGAGATTCTATTTGGCTACAATCATTTGAGCGGAAGCACGTGTTACGCCCCTTGTAAGGATGCTGGCAATATAATTGCCGTCTGCTAAGGAACTGACATCAATGCTTACAGATGACTGGTCATTTGCTACAGAGATTCGTCTGACGATATTTCCATTCCAGTCTTGAATCAGGAATTCTCTATCTAAATCGAAAGACGGAAGATTATGGCGTAGTTCTGTGACACTCCGAGCCGGATTAGGGGATATTGTAATTTCATAAATATAGGGCTGTATGCCTTCCCCCCAATTACCTTTTGGCGCGCGGATGATTTTAGGTATGCGGTTATGTCCGTAAACATATACATAAGCATGTGACCCCATGATGGGATGTATGAGACCTTCTAATGATATAACCACTTTAGAGCCGACATACCGTTTTACCGTTCCGGAAGCTACATCATATATTCCGACATAGGCTCGTGTGTAGGTTCGCGTGCAGGGGCTATCTCAATGTCAAGGTTTGAGCATGAGGTTTGCGTAACAACGATTTGAGTTGAGTCACAGCCGAAAGGCAGTTCAAATGAATCAATTCTTATAGGTAATGCAGGATAACCTTCTTCATGAATAGTGCCGAAGTTAGGAAATTCCCACCAATATGCACCGTTGATACCAGTGTTTGGTTTGACGATTGCATAGGGGGATTTCGTATGTGACTGTTATGCCATCGTCTTCAGTCTGGGCGGTGATGGTCGGCTCAATCATAAAGTCTACAGGGCATAGCTCTTTAGTCTGAATGTCGATGCAATATGTTTGTGATGCATATGATGCTGTAGCTATTAGTAGCAACAGGAGTGGGACTATTCGATGTTTCATAGCTGGTGGTATTGAGAGGTTAAACGACTTTATGATTGATTTGGAATGATTTGGCTGCAATATAAGTGCTTTTGTTTTCTTATGCAATAAAAAATTAAAATTTAACAAGATGTTTTTAAACATCTATTCGAGGCGTCATATTAGGTTTCCAAAGGAAACTGTTGATTTCAGTCAACGCTATATGTTATTGAAAGTACCACATAGAGGTGTTAATTTGTGTTATTATTCAAAGTGGTTTCATATAAGTGGTGTGTGGTGACGATAATTATTGCGATATTTGCATGGGTTTTGTTGGGAGTGCCTGGTGTTGCATTGCCATACGGGGGTTCTTAAATGGATAGTAGACCTGCCAACTATGAGGTTATCTGATTTGAAAAGCGGCGAATCTGCCGTGATATTAAAGGTGCTGGGGCATGGGGCGTTTCGCAAACGTGTCATGGAGATGGGATTTGTCAAAGGGCGTGTGATAACGTCGATACTTTCAGCCCCGTTGAAAGATCCGGTGAAATACCGCCTGATGGGTTATGAGGTTTCGCTCCGCCGCAGTGAGGCGTCGATGATTGAGATTCTACCCCTTGAAGAGAACCTTGAACCGGCCGGGTCTGATGCCGGTTCGAAACTGATTGAAGAGTTCGGCGGGGAGCAAAGAGAAAGATATGAAACTCATCGCCATGTGATAAATGTTGCCCTTATAGGTAACCCTAATTGTGGCAAGACGTCGCTTTTCAACATCGCTTCGGGATCTCAGGAGCATGTGGGGAACTACAGCGGTGTGACCGTGGATGCCAAAACCGGGACATTCCGTCACGGCGGCTATACATTCAATATCATAGACCTTCCGGGAACGTATTCCCTTTCGGCATATTCTCCAGAAGAGCTGTATGTGCGCCGGTATCTTCGCGACAATAATCCTGATGTGATTGTCAATGTTGTTGACGGTTCAAACCTGGAGCGTAACCTCTATCTCACAACCGAACTGATTGACATGGATCATCCGATGGTGATTGCGTTGAACATGTTCGATGAAATGCGTAATGCTGGCACTCTTTTCGATTATGAGGCTTTGGGCAGCATGATAGGTGTTCCAATAGTTCCGACTGTCAGCCGTAACGGAGAGGGTGTTGGCAGTTTGTTCGACACGATAATTGAGGTTTATGAACGGCGCAATACCGTGGTGCGTCATGTGCATGTGAGGTTAAGCCATGATCTTGAGAAGGCTGTGGCCGACGTGAAAGATGCCATTAAGGCCGACAAAACTGTCAATCCCCATTATTCACCAAGATATCTTGCCATTAAATTGCTTGAGGGGGATAACGAAGCGCAGGAAGCATTGGCTGATGCTGCTTCCCGGGATGTAATATTGGCTCTCCGCGACAGCAAACTGCGGGAACTCTCGAGGTTGCATCCTGATGAGGATATTTCCTCTATGATAGCAGGGGAGAAATACGGTTTCATTGCCGGTGCTCTTGCCGAAACATTGCAGAAAAAAGAGCAGGAGAGGGCTGACACTACCCATATAATCGATGCGTTGGTAACCAACCGGTTGTTTGGGTTTCCCATCTTCCTGTTGATTATGTTTGTGATTTTCTGGATAACGTTTTTTGTGGGGAGTTACCCCCAGGAATGGATTGAAAGGGGAGTGGGGTGGCTGGCATCAGCGGTGAATGCAAATATGCCAGAAGGCCCTCTTAAAGACCTTCTTGCCAATGGCATCATCGGAGGTGTAGGAGGAGTGATTGTTTTCCTGCCTAATATCCTTATCCTGTTTTTCTTCATCTCTTTTATGGAAGATTCAGGTTATATGGCCAGGGCAGCGTTTATAATGGACCGGATAATGCACCGTATAGGGCTGCATGGTAAATCGTTTATTCCGTTGGTGATGGGATTCGGATGTAATGTTCCGGCGGTTATGGCGGCGCGTGCAATTGAGAGCCGCTCAAGCCGTGCGATAACGGTGCTTATAACCCCGTTTATGTCATGTTCGGCCCGATTGCCGATTTATGTGCTTCTTATCGGGACATTTTTCGAAGTTCATGCAGCGCTGGTTTTCCTTGGCATGTATGTGCTTGGTGTGGTTGTGGCTGCCTTAACAGCAAGACTGCTTAGGAGATTTTTCTTCAAAAAAGATGAAACTCCGTTTGTCATGGAGCTTCCTCCCTACCGTGTGCCGACAATGAAAACTTCCTTGAGGCATATGTGGGGGAAAGGGAAAGAGTATCTTAATAAGATGGGGGGCATTATTCTGCTGGCATCGGTAATCGTATGGGCGCTTAACTTCTTCCCCTTGAGGGGCGAAGACCCTCGCAACGTGGAACGTGAGAATATTGAGGAGAGCAGCAGTATTGATCCGGCCCGTGATTCTTATCTTGAGATGATGGGAAAAGCTGTTAATCCGGTTCTTGAACCTCTCGGTTTTTCATGGCGTGCAACGGTGGCTGCCATTGCAGGAATACCGGCCAAAGAGATTGTGGTTTCTACCATGGGGGTGCTTTATACCGGTAGCGACGAGGCAACCGAAAGCACTCTTTCGGCAAGAATCTCCTCTCCGTTGTCGGGTGCCTCTGCATCCGATTTCAACCGGGCGAATGCATTGAGCTTTATGATTTTCATACTGCTGTATTGCCCTTGTGTGGCCACAATCGTTGCAATAGTTAAGGAAACACGTTCTTGGCGTTATGGGCTTTTCACAGTAATATATAACACAGCTGTTGCGTGGTTGCTGTCGTTTATCGCCTATCGCATCGCATTGTTGTTTTAATCTAACTTCAATCTCTAAATCTTTCTCTTATGTCGTTTTGTAGAAGCGGAGTCTCCATTATTTTGCTATCGGCCGGGTTTGTGGCATTGGCGCAGACCGAACCTGTTGATTCGTGTGGTGTCATATCCGTTCCATTACCAATTAATCCAGTAGAAGAGATTCAGACTCCCGAATCACTCCTTGATTCACATACTCCGTATTTTCCGGTTACACCAGGTTTCGGAATTGGCCACGAAGGATTGAGCCAGGTTAATCCGTTAGCCACTTCGCTGCCTCCTTTAGGGTATGTTCCCGGACAGGCACCGATATATTCATGGGGTAGCGGTGGATTCTTTGCCACGGGTTCACGCCAGAATCTCCATGGCCTTATGGGAATTGAGTCTGGCACTCTCGATTTCCGTCAGCGTGTCGGGGCATTAACTATATCATTGTTTGCATCTGCCACAAAGTATGGCTATTTCCGAGGGCTCTCCACTTCTTATGGTTTTGGCGGTTCTTTATCGTATGATTTCAATGATAAATTAGGAATGACCGTCTTCGGTTCTTATGCGTCATCGCCTGTGGGAATGAATCAGGCGGCCATGTTAGGTTATGTTTCCTCTCCGGTGATTGGCGGATATCTTGATTGGCGTTTTGCCGACCATTGGGGGGTGAAAGTAGGTGCACAGAGCTACCGCTCGATAGCCTACGGACGATGGGAGACCCAGCCTATAGTAATGCCATACTACCGCACATCATCAGGCGCGGAAATCGGCATTGACGTAGGGGGCATTCTTTACCAGGTAATCCGTCAAGCGTCTGGCGGCAGCTGGGGAAATCCAGGCAATCCCACCATCGGTCGCCCCGACTTCGGACCTCCTCCGGTTGCCCCGCGTCGTTGACGGTTTGATTCAGGCCAAGGTTACAACGGTGATGCCTGCACCGCCGAATTGCACATGTTCATCGCGGTATGATGCCACTCCGGCCACTGTGTCGAGATATTGGCGTATGGCCTGGCGCAGGGCACCGGTGCCTGTTCCATGGAGAATACGCACTTCTCCTTGGTTGAACTGTATGGCATCGTCGATGAAATAGGTGACAGCCTGGATGGCTTCATCTGCACGCATTCCCCTTACGTCGATTTCGCGTTTGAATTGCAGTTGGCGCTCGCGGAGTGTGTCGGTTGTTGCGGCGCTTACAAATGAAGCTGCCGATGCCCCTGAGGCCGGTTGTGAAAGGGTGCGTTTCAACCGCGATAACTTGACTGTGGTTTTCAGCATCCCGAAGGCTACTATGGCATTCTTACCGTTGATTTCAAGGACTTTGCCCGGGGTACCCTGCCCATCGAGTTTTACATTGTCTCCGACTGCGAGAGGTTGGCTGTTTTCTTTTGCTGCGTTATCATCTGCTGATGCTTTTTTTGTTTTCGGAGCTTTTTTCAATAGCTTGTGCTCTTCGTTTTTGCTTGATAGCATTTCCTGCTTCTCATGAGCCATGCGTTGCCGGGCTTCACGAGTACGCTCCTTGTCGGCTTGTGTTTCGCGGATCTCGCGAATGGTTCGTTCTATCACGGCATTGCTTCCTTCCAGAATTCTCCGAGCCTCATCTTTAGCCTCCGACAGTATTTCGCGCCGTTTGCTCCGCAGGTTCTCGGCATCTGACTCGTAGCGTTCAAGCACCTGCTCTATCTTTTTTTCTTTCATCCGGATGGCTTGCCGCTTGTTTTCCCAATAACGGCGGTCGCGGGCGATATCGAGCAGATATTTATCCATGTTTATATAATCACTGCCGACAATCCGGGATGCTTCGTCTATTATTGAAGCCGGCAAGCCTGTTTTTCGTGCGATTTCAATGGCGAAAGAACTTCCGGCATTACCGATGGATAGTTTGAACATCGGTTTCATCTGCTGCCGGTCGTAGAGCATCGATCCGTTAATAAGGCCATCTGTTTCTTCGGCAAACTGCTTCAGGTTTTGATAATGTGTGGTTATAACTCCCCACATCTCCTTTTCGTTGAATTCTTTAAGTATGGCCTGTGCTATGGCACCGCCAATCTGAGGTTCGGTGCCTCCGCCGAATTCATCTATGAGAATCAGCGAACAGCTGTTCCCGCAATTCAGGAAATGCTTCATGTTGCGTAGGTGGGAGCTGTAGGTCGACAGGTCATCCTCAATCGATTGGTCATCGCCTATGTCGATGAATATGTCGTTGAAAATGCCGATATGCGAGTTTTCGTAAACAGTCGGCAACATTCCGCATTGGGTCATGTATTGCACAATTCCCACAGTTTTCAGGCATACCGATTTTCCACCGGCATTCGGGCCGGAAATAACCAGTATGCGTGACCGGGGAGTAAGCGTAATGTCGAGCGGCACTATTTCTTTACCGTGTCTTCGCAGCGATTCGAGTAAGACCGGATGGGTGGCATGATACCATTCAAGCTCGGTGTCGTTGCTAAGATGTGGCATAGTGGCGTCTGTGTCGCGTGCATAAAGGGCTTTGGCCATGATGAAATCGAGCTGACCCATTATTGCATAACTCCCAAGCATTTCGGGGATATATGGGCGCATGGTTGATGTGAGTTCTGCCAGGATGCGCAGAATCTCACGGCGCTCTTCCATCTCAAGCTCACGTGCCCTGTTATTGATTTCTACTATCTCAGCCGGTTCGATGAAGTAGGTTTTTCCTGTAGCGGATTCATCGTGAACGATGCCGTTGATTTTCCGTTTATGCATCGGTGCGACGGGTAATACCAGACGCCCGTCGCGCACGGTGGGTGTAACATCTTTTTCAAGATAACCTGCTGTTACGGCTTGCGAAATCACACGCCGCATTATTGAATTGACAGAAGAGGATACTTTGGATAGTTCCGACCGGATTTCAGCAAGATAGGCAGAAGCATTGTCGCGCACATTGCCGAGATGGTCGATAACGCGATCGATTTGCCGGGTGATTTCCGGAAACACAATCAGACCGGAACATAAGTTGCATAATTCGGGGCAGGCCGACGCCTTCTCTTCAGAAGAGTCTCCGCGATTGAAATAATCGTATATGTCTGATATGGTCTGTAGAGATTGCCGTATGCGCAACAGTTCGTCAAGCCCTACTGCCGCTCCCTCTACGCGGCAACGTTTTAATGCTCCGGTAACATCGTGGAGGTTGCGCAACGGCAACGGATCGCTACCATTGGCAATTGAAAGCATTTCTGCGGTGAGGCGGAGGCTTCCGGAAATCACTTCGAAATCGTTACCGAAAGCCATGGAATCAACGTTCTCCCGTCCAAGAACGGAACCACATAACTCCTTTAGCCGGATTCTTATTGCGTCGAATCCGATTTTCTTCTCAAAGTTGTCTGGATATATCAAACCTGTTGCAGTTTTATAATTTGCATATGACGGCAAAGATTGCCGCAGTGGCATTGCAAAGTGGTTTATCTGTCTGGAAAAGGCAGATAGTTGCTATGCAGATACAAAGTTAGTGATTTCTTTTCGGTTGATAAATACCCCTATTCTTAGGTATGGCGGCATTGGATTTTTTTGAATAATTTTGCAGTGCCGTCCACAAATAGCGGCAAGATTATGATAAAGTCGTCTATAAAATATCTGGCAACCGATAAAGTCAGGGACTTAGTTGAGGATAATAACCAATTGTTACTGGTACTTAATCGTTTCCATATCCCTTTCGGCTTTGGAGAGCAAACAGTCTGTGAGATTTGCGAGGAACGAGATATTGATTGTCCCACCTTTCTCGCAATTGCAAATCTTATCAGTGGCAAACGATTCACTATTAATGAAATTGAATTACCGACACTATTGTCTTATCTAAGGGAGGCTCACTCTTATATTTTGGATTTCCGTCTGCCGGATATACGTGAAACTCTTGTCAGTGCCGTGCATCAGCAAAGACTTGATGAGGTGGCTGTCCACATTATCAGGTTTTTTGATGAATATGCCGATGAGGTATACAGTCACATGGATTATGAAAACCGTATAGTTTTTCCTTATGTTGAAGAGCTGTTAAAAGGCAATGCCACACAGGATTTCAAAATATCTCATTTCGCTTCAAAGCATGAGTCGGTTGTGTCTAAGCTCAATGAACTGAAAGATATATTCCTGCAACATTATGCGATGCCTAATACAAGGATGCTAAACCGGGCCTTGTTTAACCTGTCGGCATGTGGTGAAGATCTGGTTTCCCATTGTGAGATTGAGAATCTAATCCTGGTACCTTCTGTGG
>ERZ778497.1865-NODE-1865-length-12177-cov-7.072678_pt1 | contig 12177 bp, 13 predicted proteins | sample MGYA00509938_ERZ778497 | MGnify/ENA primary metagenome ERZ778497 (study PRJEB29527, sample SAMN07138969) | mouse gut metagenome | material: feces | host: mouse | place: China:Nanjing | collected 2016-01-25 ... | reverse complement strand
ACAGTATGACAATTAAAGTCCAATGATATTCAAAAAAGTTGTATATTTGCACCATATAAATAAAAATAATGTTGAAACATAAAATAAGAAATTGGCATACACCTCCCGGTCAAGCTATAACTGATTTTGACAGACGCATTCTGGATTATCAAAATAGTGGAGAACTAGTCCCAACACGTAATTTAATCAAAACGCCGGAACAAATAGAGGGTATTCGTCAATCAGGAATTATCAATACAGGTATACTCGACCTTCTTGAGGAAAAGATAAAGGTTGGTATGAGCACAGCAGAAATAGACCGCATTGTCTATGATTATACAACAGCCCATGGAGCTGTTCCTGCTCCTCTAGGTTACGAAGGTTTTCCAAAAAGTGTTTGCACCAGCATCAATGAGGTGGTATGCCACGGCATACCTTCTGAAGATGAAATTCTGGAAGAAGGGGATATCATTAACGTAGATGTATCAACAATTCTGAACGGTTACTACAGTGATGCCTCCCGCATGTATATTATAGGCAAAACCACCTCAGAGAAAAAACGCTTAGTTCAAGTAGCCAAAGAATGTCTTGATATAGGCGCAGCAGCAGCAAAGCCTTGGGGATTCATCGGAGATATAGGAAAAGCTATATCTAAGCATGCCCACAAAAACGGTTTCAGTGTAGTACGTGACCTTTGCGGACATGGTGTTGGATTAGAATTCCATGAAGATCCTGAAATCGACCATTATGACACTCATCATAACGGAATGCTTCTTGTTCCTGGAATGGTATTTACTATTGAGCCTATGATAAACATGGGTACATGTGAGGTCTTTATTGACGAAGAAGATGATTGGACTGTTGTCACGGAAGACGAACTACCATCAGCACAGTGGGAACATACCTTTCTCATGACTGAAGAAGGTTTGGAAATACTGACGCATTAAAAAAACATACAAACAATGACATACCATCAACAGCATACCACCATAAAAACTTCCGATGATATATCGATTAACAAAGATATCATCATCCTAGCAATTGAATCAAGTTGCGATGATACCTCCGCAGCCATTATGCGTAATGGTATTCTGTTAAGTAACATAACAGCCAGTCAAGCCGTGCATGAAGCTTATGGCGGTGTTGTACCAGAATTGGCCTCGCGGGCTCATCAGCAAAATATCGTTCCCGTTGTAAACCAAGCTCTCAAACAAGCCAATGTAAAAAAAGAAGAATTATCAGCTATCGCTGTAACTATGGGACCAGGATTGATGGGATCATTACTGGTTGGCGTATCTTTTGCCAAAGGTTTAGCCTTATCATTAGGAATCCCTCTTATTGAAGCCAATCACCTGCAAGGGCATATTCTGGCACATTTCATACAAGAAACAGAAGAAGAGCATCCAGTACCCCCCTATCCTTATCTTAATTTACTTGTAAGTGGCGGTAATTCCCAAATCATAAAAGTAAATGCGTACAATGATTTTGAAATATTAGGTCAAACTATTGATGATGCAGCAGGAGAAGCAATAGACAAGTGTTCGAAAATTATGGGATTGGGATATCCGGGAGGACCCATTATAGACAAACTGGCCAGACAAGGCAACGCCAAAGCCTATAAATTCAGCAAACCCAACATCTCGGGATTGGACTATAGTTTCAGCGGTCTCAAAACATCCTTTCTCTATTTTCTGCGTGACGAACTCAAAAAGAACCCAACCTTCATAGAACATCACAAAGAAGATCTTGCAGCCTCTCTTGAGAAAACCATTGTTGACATTCTCATGAAGAAACTATCACAAGCCGTCAAAGAAACCGGTATCAATCATGTGGCTCTCTCTGGAGGTGTTTCTGCCAATACGGGGTTGAGAGAAGCTTTCAAAGCCCGCGAAAGTTCTAAACAATGGCATATATATATACCTAAATTTGGTTATACAACAGATAATGCAGCCATGATAGCCATTACAGGTTATTATAAATATCGGGACAAAGACTTTTGTCCCTTGAATAAACCCGCTTATTCGAGAACTATATTATAACACTCATTTCCTATTCAAAAAAAATTAGAACTATAAAATCATGGAATTAGATCTCAAACTCGTCAGCAAAGAAATCAATGAAATGTTATGGCGTAACCACAAGACACTATCAACAGCAGAAAGTTGCACTGCAGGCCGTATTGGTAGCGTCATTACTGCCGTTCCCGGAAGCTCCAACTACTATAAAGGTGGTATAATCTGCTATGCTGATGAAATTAAAGAAGAACTTTTAAAAGTAGATCACAATATTATTGAAGAACAAACAGCTGTATGCGAAGAGGTAGTACGCCAAATGGTTCTAGGAGCAAATGAACTGTTTCATACCGATTATGCCGTAGCCATAAGTGGCTTTGCCGGTCCTGGCGGTCCTGATGGAGGAAGAAGCGGCGTTATTGTTGGCACTATTTGGATTGCAGTAGGTAATAAAGACAATATTATCACAACAATAATTGAAGAGGATAATGGTCGCGACAAAAATCTGGCCTCTGCAACTAATATTGCCATGCACATGCTCCGCGACTATTTAAAAGAAAATTGCGAAGAAACCGAAGTTATAGAATAAATAGTAATAACTCACTAAAATAAAACAACTTTCACTTGTTTGTTTAAAAGAAATATACTAATTTTGCACCCCGTAAGTGGAGAATACCTTGGAATAATATAAGATACCACCCCAAGATTACGCAACCATAATTTCTGAAAATCCAAGGCAAAAAAATCTCTCACTGACAGCAGCATAAATAATAAAACAAGCGATAGCAATGTCTAAGATTTGTCAAATTACAGGAAAAAAAGCCATGATTGGCAACAATGTTTCGCACTCGAAACGCCGTACAAAGCGTACGTTTGACGTAAACTTGTTCACTAAAAAATTCTACTATGTAGAACAGGACTGCTGGATCAGTCTGAAAATCAGCGCTGCCGGTTTGCGTATGATTAATAAAGTAGGTCTTGACGCAGCGTTGACAAACGCCGTAGCCAAGGGATATTGCGATTGGAAAAATATTAAAGTAATCGGCTAATAATTCGAAACTATGGCAGGAAAGAAAGCAAAAGGCAATAGAGTTCAGGTTATCCTCGAATGCACCGAAATGAAAGAGAGCGGTCTGCCCGGAACTTCTCGTTACATTACGACCAAAAACCGTAAGAATACTCCCGACCGTTTGGAGTTGAAAAAATACAACCCCATTCTCAAGAGAATGACCATCCACAAAGAAATTAAATAAAACTTTATAAGCCATGGCAAAGAAAGTAGTCGCCACCCTTCGTGAGGGTAAAAATGACGGACGTGCATATACGAAAGTTATCAAGATGGTAAAAAGCCCGAAAACTGGTGCTTATATTTTTGACGAGCAAATGGTTCCTAACGAAGCTGTAAAAGATTTCTTCAAGAACTAATTTTCTTATCAGATTATAAATAACATAAGAGTGTGACCAAAAGGTCACACTCTTATGTTATTTATAATCTTAATTGTCCTCTAAAAATTAAATATTAAAAGCCCTTCAGTACGTACGCTTCATATCTTCCATTCATTAAAACAATGGAAGATTAAGAATACTATTGGTCCTTTAATCAATTTGTAAGATTTTATGAGTTTGTAAAGACAACCGCCATTCAGGATTTTCCAAGCACCAAGCGACTGCATTTTTACAAATCCTGGCGTTCTCTACAATATCACCAGTATCACATGGCTGCAAAAAACGATAACTAGCTAAAATATCAGGATAAGTAGATATCATATCACCCGTGAAAATCACTTTCAGTTCATCGCATACTTTAATAACAGGTTGGCCTCCATCAATAAATAAATTTTTAGGAGAAAGCGTTACCCAATCAATGCCAATAGGCAAAGCATGAGTTCCATTCGTTTCTATGGCCACAAACCGTCCCGCAGCATGCAACATATCCAACAACTCTGTTGTGATAAAGAGAGAAGGTTCACCTCCAGTCAACACAACATGAGTTGCTGGATACTGTTTCACTTTCTCTACAATTTCCTCTGCATTAAGAACTTTAAAACTGCTATGATCTGTATCACAAAAAGGGCATCTGAGATTACACCCTGAAAAACGCACAAAAACAGAAGGAGTACCTGTATAATATCCCTCTCCCTGAAGAGAATAAAATATTTCATTAATAGGATAAGTCTTCATAAAGCTGCATTCTCCATTCCTGCTTTAACATACATTGCCACATTGCCTTCAGATTCCTGAAAAGAAACCTTATAGCAATGAGGTACTTGTTCACATATCCAGCGAGCCATATTTTCTGCTGTAGGATTAAACTCAAAAATATCATTAACATAACAATGATCCAAACGGTCTGAAATGAGATGTTTGATATGCGTAAAATCAATGACCATACCATTTTCATCAACATCTTCAGCCATACAATACACAGTCACAATAGCATTATGCCCGTGCAAGTTGTTACACTTACTTTCATAAGTCAATCTCAACCGATGAGCAAAAGCGATCTCCAAACGTTTTGATACGTAATACATAATTTTTCAAAAATTTCAAAAAGAGATACTATAATAAATTTATCGTTCATTAAGAGGTGAATATTCATTGATTTCAGCTACACAGCGATAAGCAGGTCGGATAATACGTTTACCTTCAAAGTTAAGTTCTTCATTACGGTGGGCACACCATCCGACTATACGCCCCATAGCAAAAAGAGGCGTATATATTTCCATTGGCAGACCTATAAGATCATAAACAAAACCGGAATAAAAATCAACATTGGCACACAGGGTTTTACTCTGGCCTTTAATATCATAAACCGTTTCAATAGCCAGCCGCTCCAATCTTTCCATAAACTCAAACTCCTCACTGCGCCCTTTCTCTGCAGCCAGTTTCCGTGCCATCTCTTTTAGCAAAACCGCACGAGGATCGGAATGCGTATAAACAGCATGCCCGATACCATAAATAAGTCCTGAGCGATCATAAACCTCCCCTTTAATAATCCGGCGTAAATAATTACGAATGTCTTCTTCATTTTCCCAATCATTCAAATTTTCCCCAATATGAAGCAACATATCGCGCACCTTTATATTAGCACCGCCGTGTTTGGGGCCTTTGAGAGAACCGATACCGGCGGCAATAGAAGAATAAGTATCTGTACCAGAAGAAGATGTCACCCTTACTGTGAAAGTAGAATTATTTCCCCCTCCATGTTCAGCCTGAAGAATAAGCAAAAGATCAAGTGTAAGAGCATCTAATTTGGTGAAATGAGGTCCTTTAAGCATATAAAGGAAATTCTCCGCTATCGAATAATTTTCTTGAGGATGACGAATATGAAGCGAACGCCCAAGAGTTTTATGACGTAACATATTATAGGCATAAGCAATAATAGCCGGAAATTTAGATACCAATTCCACGCTCTGCCGCATCAGATTATCACGCGAAGTATCATCTGGATTTTCATCATAAGTATAAAGTTCCAATACACTCCGTGCCAAAATATTCATAATATCTGTCCCCTCCAACTCTATTATATTCAATAGCGTCTTAGGCTGTAAAGGCATGTTGTCAAATATCAGCTGCCTGAAAGCATGCAATTCCTCCTTATCAGGTAATTTCCCAGAAAGCAACAAATAAGCAACCTCTTCATAACCACAACGGTTTTCTTTCATTATAGCATGTGCCAAATCTGCGATTTCATATCCCCTATAATAAAGTTTACCATCAATCGGGTGCAATCCCTCAGATGTTCGTTCATATCCTACGACATTGCCAATATTTGTCAGTCCAACCAAGACTCCGGTACCGTCTTCATTGCGAAGACCACGTTTGACGTCCAAACGTTTAAAAAGATCAGCATCAATTCGGATACAACTTTTCATTTCATCTGAAAGTTTATAAACAAGATATTCTTTTTTTGTAGTCATAATCAATCCAGATATTAATATTAAACGCTGACACCATCAATAATTCTCACCAATTCATCAGCAAACTCTTTAGTGCCTAAAGCCATGCCGTTTTCCATAAAGCGTGCCAAATCCACTGTAGCCATCTTCCGGTCAAAAATCGTCTCAATGGCATTAACCACACAACCTGCGGCCTCATTCCACCCCAAATATTCCAACATCATCACGGCAGAAAGAATAATAGAACAAGGATTGGCCTTATTCTTCCCCGCAATATCAGGGGCCGTACCATGCGTAGCCTCAAAAATAGCATTACCTGTATGGTAGTTGATATTGGCACCGGGAGCAATACCAATGCCCCCCACCTGTGCCGCCAACATATCGGAAATATAATCACCATTCAGGTTCAAAGTTGCCACAACCGAATAGTCCTTCGGGCGCAACAAGGCATTCTGCAAGAAAGCATCGGCAATGCAATCATTAATAACGAGACGCCCGGAGGAGATTTCTTGGGCAAACTCCTTTTGTGCCACCTCATATCCCCAACGTTTGAAACCTCCTTCGGTAAACTTCATGATATTCCCCTTATGAACCAAAGTTACAGAAGGTAAACCATGTTCCAAAGCGTAACGGCAAGCTGCAACTATCAACCGTTCAGAACCTTCCTTTGAAACCGGTTTTACGCCAAATGATGACGTCTCCGGGAAACGGATCTTATCCACTCCCATTTCCTGCTGCAGAAAATTAAAGAATTTATGAGCTTCTGCACTCCCGGCCTCCCATTCTATTCCTGCATAAATATCTTCAGTATTTTCCCTGAAAATGACCATATTAACCCAATCAGGCCGAAGAACAGGAGAAGCGATCCCACGAAACCAACGTACAGGACGCTGACAGACATAAAGATCCAAATCCTGACGTAAGGCAACATTAAGCGACCGTATACCACCTCCCACTGGCGTAGTAAGAGGTCCCTTGATACCTATATGATATTCACGAAAAGCAGCCATAGTCGCTTCTGGCAAATAAACGCCTGACATATCATAAGCTTTCTGACCAGCCAGCACTTCAAACCAGTCAATACGCCGTTTTCCTCCATAACATTTGCGAACTGCTTCATCCACCACTCTGCGCATTGCTGGAGTAATTTCCACTCCAACACCATCGCCCGTGATAAAAGGAATTGTCACACAATCAGGCACTAACAAAGAGCCATTACCGTTTATTTTTACCTTTGTCATTTTCTTCAGTTCATTAATTTAACAATTCCAACCTTCAACTGTTCAATGCTGCTCCTGCACGAAACCACCCTATTTGCTGGGCATTATAAGTATGGCAGACCTTTATGCGATGGGATGTGCCATCAGAATGATGTATCAGAACTTCTATGTCCGTTTCAGGACTGATGGCTGCACACGCTACATCAAAAATATCTCCCTCGCGTATAAGGTCATAATCTGCCGGTGACTTAAATGTAAGCGCCAACATTCCTTGCTTTTTCAGATTAGTCTCATGGATACGTGAAAAACTTTTAGCCAAAATCACTTTTACTCCCAAATAACGCGGTTCCATAGCCGCATGCTCGCGGCTGGAACCTTCACCATAATTATCCTCAGCAATCACAATGCTGCCGATGCCGGCATCACGATAAGCACGTGCAACAGTTGAAACAGCATCCATCTTACCCGTCAACACATTCTTAACAATATTGGTTTCATTGGTAAAGGCATTCACTGCCCCCATCAGCAAATTATTTGAAATTTTGTCCAAATGGCCACGGTATTTCAACCATGGACCTGCCATTGAAATATGGTCAGTCGTACACTTCCCCTTAGTTTTTATAAGAAGACGCAATCCATTCAAATCATTGCCATTCCAAGCCGCAAATGGTGTAAGACGCTGCAATCGTTCACTATCGGCCCTAATTACAGGTTGGGGGGCACCATCAATCGGCGCCAGATAACCGGAATCATAGACTGCAAAACCCTGCGGAGGCAAATCAGTATAAACCTTTGGACTTAGAAAATCCAAAGAAGCATCGCACGCCGGATGTTCCGACAGACTCCCTGTAAAAGCATAGCCGATAGCTGTTTCCGGCGAGGTTATAAAAGCATACGTATTAGGATTGCCATCCGCACGCTTGGCAAAATTACGATTAAAAGTTGTTATTATCGTATTACGGCGGGTTGGATTATCTGTTTTTCGCTTCCACTGCCCTATACAGGGGCCGCAAGCATTAGACATGATAACAGCTCCGGCCCGACGGAATACCGCCAACAAGCCATCACGTTCAGCAGTAGCGCGAATACATTCCGAACCCGGATTAATTACCAATTCAGTTTTTATATTCAAACCGGCATTCAAACCAGCTTCAAGCACAGCAGCGGCACGCAGCAAATCCTGATAAGAAGAATTCGTACACGAACCCAAAAGTACAACCTCTATCCTGTCCGGATAATTATGTAAGGTAACCTTCTCCCTCATTTCATTCACAGGAGTAGCCACATCGGGAGAAAAAGGACCATTAGCATGAGGCGTAAGAGTACTAAGGTCTATATCTATAACCATGTCATAATAACGAGCAGGATCCACAATCACGGCCTGATCAGCACATAAATCTTCCGCCACACTATCTGCCAAAGCGGCCACTTCTGAACGCCCCGTAGCAATAAGATAACGACGGTCTGCCATATCATAGGGGAAAAGGGAAGTTGTAGCCCCTATTTCTGCCCCCATATTGCATATCGTGGCCCGTCCTGTACATGACAAGGTAGAAACCCCATCGCCAAAATATTCGACAATAGCATTAGTAGCTCCCTTAACGGTAAGCATTCCCGACAATTTCAGGATGACATCCTTAGGAGAAGCCCATCCCGACAGTTTACCGGTAAGACGTACACCGATAAGCCGCGGTACTTTCAACTCCCAAGGCATACCGGCCATAACATCTACAGCATCAGCTCCTCCTACCCCAATAGCCGCCATTCCTAGGCCACCGGCATTAGGGGTATGCGAATCCGTTCCCACCATCATACCACCGGGGAATGCATAATTTTCTAAAACAACCTGATGAATAATACCAGCTCCAGGTTTCCAAAAGCCGATACCATAACAAGCTGCCACAGATTTAAGGAAATCATAGACTTCAGCATTTACCGAACAAGCCGCGGCTAAATCAGCGGCAGCCCCTTCCGAAGCCTTTATCAGATGATCGCAGTGCACCGTAGCCGGAACAGCAGTTTCACACCGACCGGCATTCATGAATTGCAGCAACGCCATCTGCGCTGTGGCATCTTGCATGGCCACACGGTCCGGCCTGAAATCAGCATAATCCATGCCACGCCTATACTCTGTTATCGAGGATAAATCGTATAAATGTGCATAGAGTATTTTTTCCGCCAATGTTAACGGGCGCTTCATCACTTCACGTATCCGTGCAATCCGCTTGGGATAATCATCGTAAAAACGATGCAACATATCTAAATCAAAAACCATAGTTCCCCTATTTAATTGTTCATAAAACCTGCGATTCACTACACAAACCGCAATAATTTCATAAAATCGACAACAAAGTTACACAAAATATCATTATAAACAAACATTACGACACACTATTATCCTCAAATCCAAACAAACATTCTGAATAAACTTTATTTCTGTCACCCCCTATCTGTTCCTGCATTCCCATCTTCTTTAACAACGCCAATTCTGCTGATTCTGCATTTTAACATTTCTTGCTTTTGAACAAAAAATTTCGTATATTTGCTTGGACAAAGAGGACGGTTCTGATAAACCGTCCTCTTTGTCATATATTCTGAAGGTTATACAGGCTCTCAAGAACCTATTTGTCTTAAAAACTATCCGTATTGTTGTAAAAATTATCCGTATTACTTTTTAAACAACCCTTATTCCAGTAGCATAACATCATCATATTCCCTATAAGAAACGCCACTAAAATGTTTCTAAAAGTTAAATATGTTAATGTTCCAAGCCATATACCTCATCGTTCTCACTATGTCTTTCCGAAAAAAGCACATCTGAAATTTTCCTATGACACAGATAAATTGTAATTTTGTGGTGGAAATCATTTTTTCAACTTCATAAATTACTACAATTATGATTAATTACAAAGACTTAGGCTTGGTGAACACCCGCGAGATGTTCAAAGGCGCTATCAACGGCGGATATGCCATTCCCGCGTTCAACTTCAACAACATGGAGCAACTCCAGGCCATCATCAAGGCGTCTGCAGAAAAGAAGAGCCCGGTTATCCTTCAGGTTTCAAAAGGAGCACGCCAATATGCCAACCAAACCTTGCTTCGATATATGGCAGAAGGTGCCGTTGAATATGCCAAGGAACTTGGTTGCAAGCATCCCGAAATAGTATTGCACCTCGACCACGGTGACAGTTTCGAAACCTGCAAAAGTTGCATTGACATGGGCTTCAGCTCTGTTATGATTGACGGTTCCGGTCTTCCCTATGAAGAAAATGTCGCTCTTACGAAAAAAGTGGTAGAATATGCTCACCAGTTTGACGTAACGGTTGAAGGCGAACTTGGCGTCTTAGCCGGTGTTGAAGATGAAGTATCTCACGCTGAAAGCCACTACACCCAACCTGAAGAAGTAGTAGACTTCGTAACCAGAACCGGTTGCGACAGTTTGGCCATCTCCATTGGTACCAGCCATGGTGCTTACAAGTTCACTCCGGAACAGTGCACCGTTGATCCCGCTATCGGTCGCTTGGTTCCTCCCCCCTTGGCTTTCGATGTACTTGATGCCATAATGGAGCAACTCCCCGGCTTCCCCATCGTTCTGCACGGTTCCTCCAGCGTTCCTCAGGAAGAAGTTGATACCATCAACAAGTTCGGCGGCAAACTCCCCAACGCTGTAGGTATTCCTGAAGAACAACTTCGCAAGGCTGCCAAGAGCGCTGTTTGTAAAATCAATATCGACTCTGACTCTCGTTTGGCCATGACAGCTGCCATCCGCCAAGTATTTGCAGAAAAACCAGGTGAGTTCGATCCACGCAAATACCTCGGTCCGGCTCGTGACAACATGCAGAAACAATATGAACACAAAATAGTAGAAGTATTGGGTTCTGAAAACAAACTCGCACAGCTTGATTAAGCTTTTCTAGTCTAATATATAATGCTCTTCCATAATTTATATGGAAGAGCATTTATTATTAATTTTAGATTATATTACCCCGAATAAGTACCCCAAAAATGAACCAAAACGGAGTTTTTTACTCACAAAATCATTCATATCCAGCCTCTATTTTTCTTATATGATATTCTCAAAATCAGCCTACTGCAGTGAAAAAGACAATCTAATATTGGGTTAAAGAAGAGTGAATGGAATTCGACCCAATTAGATTTGTTTTTCCAAGAGGAAAAAGATGCACTTCGTGAGGCTTATGAGTTTGAAGTTAATTTTCATAATCTGTTAAAAGCTAAAATATTATCTTCAAAAATCGTCACTCAGATAATTCGGGAAAGTAAAATAGCTTATGAAAATTTATTAACCGATAAACAAATTGAGGAGGAAAAGAAGTTTAATACAGCTAAAGCATGGAACATATCTAATACCCTTTATTATAAATTAGGTGGTCTTCCGTGGAAACTTGAAGAGATTCGAGATGGAGTTTGTTATCTGGGATTAGTATACAAGAAAACAGAAAGCGATGCAAAGAACAAAAATGCTTGTTGTGCAGCTCAGATGTTTCTTGATTCAGGCGATGGAATGGTTTTCAGGGGAAATATTGGTCCTTGGTGGAATCCTACTACCGGCGAATTTCTCTTTCACAGCAAGATACTTTTGAAGTCTATCTCAATCTTTAGAAGCATATTACAATCGCTTTGAATGTTATCCCAATGAAATTTTATTCATGCAAAAACATTCTTTGATGATCCGGAGTGGACTGTATTTGAAGACGCTGTTGCGGGTAAGTCAAAAATCATCGGAGTAAGAATAAGGGAAAATAGTGCTTTTAAGCTGTATCGGCAATATTCGTATTGTGTCCCCAGAGGAATGATGTTACAGTATGATGATAGAAAAGCCTTTCTCTGGAGAAAAGGATTTATCCCCAGATTCAAAACTCAAATTGGTTTAGAGACGCCGAATCCAATTGACATAGCCGTAACCAGAGGAGAAGCAGATATTGAAGTAGTTTGTAAGGATATATTAAGTTTGACAAAATTAAATTACAATGCTTGTATATATGGAGACGGTATTCCTGTCACATTGAAGTTCGCTGATTCTACCGGGGAAATCCTCACTGCGGGGAA
>ERZ778497.1863-NODE-1863-length-12180-cov-5.690639_pt1 | contig 12180 bp, 10 predicted proteins | sample MGYA00509938_ERZ778497 | MGnify/ENA primary metagenome ERZ778497 (study PRJEB29527, sample SAMN07138969) | mouse gut metagenome | material: feces | host: mouse | place: China:Nanjing | collected 2016-01-25 ... | reverse complement strand
TTGACAACTGAATAAAGTGTATAAAATCATGGCCGTAAGCCTATAGATGTAGTATAATAAAAATGTTGTAAATTCTACATTTTGAGGTAATTATGATGCATTATGTACAGGCTTTTGATAGAGACCAATTTATGATGACTACATGGGATTCCATGGTGGATCCAGAAAGTACGGCGAGGCTTATAGATGCTTTTGTAGACAGTCTTGATCTTTCTGATTATGGAGTGAAGGAACTGGCATCGGAGGGCAGAGCTCCATACGACCCGAAGGGGCTTCTTAAACTGTATGTCTATGGAAGCGATAACGGAATCAAGTCTTCACGAAAGCTGGCTAAAAGTTGCAGGGTAAATGTGGAAGTAAAATGGATGCTTGGCGGAGTGGAGCCGGATTTCAGAACGATAGCGGATTTCAGAAAGGATAACATAGACAGCCTCAAAAAGATTTTCAATGAGTTTAATAAGAGGCTTACCGGAGCTGTGGAGTGGGGATTTACTTCGATAGACGGCAGCAAGTTTGCAGCATGTAATTCAAAGAATAACAACTTCACAAAAAATAAACTGGATGACAGGATTAAGTGGCTGAACGGACATATTGAGGAATACCTGCGGATATTGGATGATACTGACAGGCAGGAGGATTTTGAGGACAATCCGGAGTGGCTGACGAGAGAGGTTATTGAAGAGAAGCTGCAGGAAGCACGGGAACGCCTTAAAAAGTATGAGGGATATCAGAAGATCATGGAAGAAAACGGGCAGTCCCAGATGTCCTTGACTGATGCCGACGCAAAGCTGATGAAAAGCAAAAACGGCTTTGTGGTGGCTTATAATCCTCAGACCGCAGTCGATTCAGAAACACATCTCATAAGAGATTTCCAGATGACCAATCAGGTGACAGATCATGGATTGCTGGATTCCACACTTGAAGGAGTCAGGGAAGAATCCGAAGGGATTATAGAGACCGTGGCAGACAAAGGCTATGAAAGTGAAAAAGATATGGTAAAGTGCCTTGAAGATGGCATAATACCACACGTAATCACGGATGACGGAAAAGATGGATACGAATTGGAAATCTGGTACGAAGAGGCAGATGATATCAATGCGGAATCCACTGATGCCGAGGACTTGAAAAAAGCCCTTCATGCTGGAGTAATACCAGAGGCATATGAGGATGTCATAACTGATATTGAAGTTAAGGAAGTACGGAGAAAAGTCAGTGAGGAGGAGGCTAAAGTGTCTGTCGAATCCATTTATGGTACATCGGAAGAAATGATGGAAAGAGCAAAAGGAGGGTACTTTGTCAGGGATCCTGAGAGAAACCTTGTGTATTGTCCGAATGGTGAAATCCTACGTCAGAAATGCATCAAGAAAAACGGCAACATCCGATACGCGAACAAGAATGCCTGCCGTCATTGCCCTAACAGAAACAAATGTTATAAGGGCAAGAATGAGTGGAAGGAAATAGATTTCACGAAGGACTGTCTGGAGAAACCATGTAAGGACTGGCTAAAAACAGAAGGAAAGAAGCCGGATATCGGAGGAGCCAACAAAGGAAAATATCACTTTAAAACAAAGAAGGTGGTGAGATTTTTCTTGAAGCCGGATAGAAAGAAAACGGCAGAGAGGATGTGCTTATCGGAGCATCCCTTCGGAACAATTAAAAGAGCGATGGGATTTAGTTACTTTCTACTGAGAGGTTTAAAGAAAGTGACGGGGGAGTTTGCGCTTATGTGCCTGGGTTATAATATAAAACGGGCGAAAAAATTGCTGGGATTTGAAAAAATGCTGGAACTTATGGAAGTAGGAATCTGCTGATATAACAAAATATACACTTTATTCAGTTGCCAAGGTCAGATATTTATTTTGGAGAAATATATCTGGCATTTTTAATGCAAAAAATACGCTATAGCCCATTGGAAATCAGGGTTTTCAGACGGTCTGGGGGGGGGGGGGTATAAAGATGCACATCGCTCTTGTAGAAGACTGCGTCTCTGACGCAGAAGCGCTGTCTGCTTTTTTGACGCAATATAAAGAACTGCATTCACCGGAACTTCGCTTTGCCCGATACGATTCCGGCGAGGCATTCTTAGCATCTTCGTTTGAAAAGTACCATCTCGTGTTTATGGATATTTACATGGGGCAGATGGACGGAATCGAGACTGCCCGCCGGATTCTTGAGAAAAACGCTGACTGCCTCATTGTCTTTTTGACTGCGAGCAGAGAGGATATCTGGCGGGCGGTAAAGCTTCACGTCTGCTTTGATTATATCGAAAAAGCAAGTTTAAATTACAAAAAGGTTGAGGAAGTCCTGAATGCTGCATGGAAGAAGCTGCGATTACAGGCAAGAGTTCTGGAATTTTACTCCGGAAAACAAAAAGTCCGCCTGCCGCTCTCTAAAATTCAATATCTGGTCTCACGCGACAAATATACTTTCCTCATACTGGAGAACGGGCAGGAACTGCGCTACCGCGTTACCTTTTCCTCTCTCCATGCCACTTTGCAAAAGGAAACCAGATTTTTGCTCTGCAACAGAGGTATCCTTTTAAATATGGACTTTATCACAAAGGCAACCCGGGACACATTTATAATGGCAGACAATAAGTCCTTCCCTATCCACAAACGGAACCATGTAGACATCATGCAAAAATTTAATCATTACCAGTTTGAAAAGCTAAGTGAACAGGAGGTATGATTTATGGAGAATTTGATAACAACTGCCATGTATGCTCGTTCTACTTTTAACATCATACCGCTTATCTTCTTTTGCTTTATCCCAGTCTGGCAGGATGCGAAAAGGCCACACGCGCGCCTTGCCGCCAAAACCGCCGCTGCCTTTGCATTGATGGAAATCGTCATGTTCCTTATATATTTTCTGCTCCCGCCTGTAATTGCGGATTCGGTAAACGAATTTCTTTGCATCGTTGTATTTTTCCATCTTTACCAAAGAGAATTCGCGCTTAAGCGTTCCCACCTGTGGTTTATCTTTATGACCGCCTGCCTGCTCGGGGGCTTTACTTATCTGTTCTACCATCTGGTCAGTATATTTTTTCATCCCACATCCACTATTGACGACCCGGTATACGCTGACGTCTTTTTACTCGGGCTTGCCTTTGAATCCATACTGGTCCTGAGCCTTGCCCTGCCTGCCCGGCGGTATCTTGGATGGCTGGTGCACCATTTCCATGAGGAAAAAGTCTGGAGGACCATCTGGCTGATTCCCATGTGTTTTTTAATGTTTTCCTTTATCTTTATCCCCTTTGATAACAGCGTTATGTTTGTAGGACGGTTTTTAGAAATGTATATTATCACAATTTTTATCCTTTTCATTCTCATCCTCATTATCTATGGTCTGTTTTACAAAATCGCTTACAGCATCACGGAAAATCAGAACATCCTCCAAAGAGCCGCCCAGCTTGAGATACAGGCGCAGCAATACCACCGGCTTCAGGCTTATATGCAGGAAACCACCCGTCTGCGCCACGATTTCCGCCATCAGCTCACTGTTCTTGCAGAAATGCTAAAAAAACAGCATTACAGGGAACTGGAAGATTATCTGGAGCAATCCATCGGCAGCGTTACCGACATGCCCTTAAAGTACTGCTCTTCCCCCGCCGTTAATGCCATCTTAAACCACTACGTTTCCCTCTGCCGGGAGTTTTGCATAGATACCCGTCTGAACATACGCCTGAAAGATGATTTTTCTATCGAGGACATGGATTTTTGCGTACTGCTGGGGAATCTGCTGGAAAATGCGGCGGATGCCTGCAAAGCTCTCCCTGAAGAAAAACGCAGAATCACACTAACCGCGGGACAGACGTCTGAACACGTCATCGCCCTGCATATCGCAAATCCATATGAAGAACCGCTGTCCATAAAGGGCGGGAAACTCCTCTCCTCCAAGCATGACGGAGAAGGGCAGGGACTGAAATCTGTACGGCTGATTACAGAAAAATATGACGGATTTCTTGATATCATCCATGAAAACCATATATTTGAAGTGAAGGTACTGTTGAACTTTTAAGTAATTTCATGGTACAATTCAAAAAAGAAATCTGCAAGGGAGGGATAGCGTATGTATTTTCTGAATGCAGAAAGAAATACTATATCTGAAGATATTATTATCGAGAAAGCCAAGCCGGAAGATGCAGAAGAACTGCTCCATATTCTGAAGATCATCGGAGGAGAAACAGACAATCTCACCTTTGGTTCAGAAGGACTTTCCGCTACGTTAAAAGAAGAACAGATTTATCTCGCATCGCTTATAGACTCTGCTTCTTCAGCCATGTTCGTAGCAAGAAAGAATGGCCGAATCGTCGGAAATGCCCATTTTACCGGAATGACACGAATGCGGCTAAAGCACAGGGGTACCCTCGGCATTTCTGTACTAAGGTCGGAATGGGGGCAGGGAATCGGGAGCAGTCTTATGGAAGCTGTCATCGATTTTGCCAAAAATACCGCTCATGTGGAGATCATCTCATTAGAAGTTAAGAGCGATAATGTCCGGGCTATTGAATTATATAAGAAGTTTGGATTTGAAAATACCGGACATTTTAAAGGTTTTCTAAAAATTGATGGGAAATATGCGGATTTTGAACTGATGAACCTGTATCTTGATTAAAAGCACTTCAGACAAGAAGTGCTTTTTAAGCAGCATGAATATTACCTGCGATAGGCTCCGCCGCCTCTCGCGTACTGCAAACTTTTATTACTTCTCATACCGTTTTACTATCTCGTACAGATCTGAGAAATCCTCTTTCAAATGCCCGTAAAGCCTGTGGTAAATTTTAAAATATTCCATATACATCTCATGCGCCTTCTTATCCGGTTCCATATAGTCAATATAATTTACTTTTTCTTTCGCTATAGAGAAATCCTTCCACACCCCTGCCGATACTCCTGCTAGAATCGCATCTCCGTAAGGCGCTCCTACACGGTTTTCTACAAATGCAGTCGGCACATTAAATACATCTGTAATGATCCTTCTCCACAGCCTGCTCTTAGCCCCGCCCTCATTGAGAATAATCGGCGCGTTCGCTTTGATTCCCTTTTCCAACATCAGCCTGTAATTATCATAAAGCGCATAGGCAACCCCTTCCATAAATGCCCGGATCAGATGGCCCTTCGTGTGACGTGTGGATAACCCGAATATAGTCCCCCTCGCCTTTGCATCCCACAACACAGTCCTTTCTCCCGCAAGATACGGAAGCACAATCAGTCCCTCACTTCCTGCCGGGACTTTTTCCGCCTCTTTATTCATGATGTCATAGACATCCATATCCGACATCAGCTTTGCTGTCTCCTGCTCCATCTGGCAAAAATTGTCCCGCAGGTATCTGAGTACCTGTCCCCCGGTCAGCACCACCGCAATGGAGATAAAATCATTGCAGGAATTGGTTGTGTAAGCATCATTGCATACAAGGTCTGTAAATTCCCTGCTGTCATTTACCACTCCCATAACCCCGCATGTCCCCAGATTGATCTGGACATCGCCCGGCATAATGGCGCCGCCTCCGACGAAGCCCGCATTACAGTCCACCTGACCTGCGCATACCGGAATACCGGGCACAAGTCCCAGCTCTCTGGAAGCTTCCTCTGTCACTTTTCCGATGATCTCCTCACAGGGATACAGCTTTGGCATCAATTCCATATCAATGCCGAGCTTATCCATAAGTTCTTTATTGAACTCTTTTTTACGGATATCGTAGGCTACTCCCCAGAATCCGCCGTGGGAGTAGCTCATCGCTGTCTCTCCTGTCATCTTAAACCGCACAAACCCGTCTATGGTGATAGTTTTCCAGATTCTTTTGTAATCCTCCGGACGGTTCTCCTTCTCCCACATAAGATTGACCATCGTCGGATAGTCCTCAATCCGGTTCCCGTTGATCTCAAAAATCTTATCTACACCTACATGCTCACGGAGCCACTCCACCTGACTGACTGCGCGCCTGTCCATCAGATTATAAGCGCGGTTGATCGGATTTCCTTCTCTGTCTATCATTACCAGACAGGGCTGCGCTGAGGAGATTCCGATCCCACGTATCTGTTCCGGCGCAATTTTTGATTTCTCAAGGCACTCCTTTATCACATCTTGTGCCAGCGTCCAGTAATAATCCGCATCATGCTCCGACCATCCCGGCTTATCTGTGTAAATCAGATATTCACGGAAGGAATATGCAAGTACATCCGCGTTCTCATCAATAATACATGCCTTTCCGCCGCCTGTCCCGTAATCAAGACCTATCATATAGCTCTTCATAAGTATTCCCTCCTTATCTTACTGCACCGTGTACACTCATTCCAAAGCAATCAAGCGCCGCCTCCTTTATCATCTCAGACAGCGACGGATGAGCTACAATGAATTGCCGCCATTCATCAAAGGTCATTCTGTTTTTTACCGCAAGCGCCGCAAATGAAAGCAGCTCCGGCGCGCCTTCCCCTACAATCTGTATCCCAACCGTTGTCTTTGTATCTTTTTCCATAAGCACCTGAATAAAACCTTCCGCGCCTTCCGCCAGCGCCATTCCATTTCCCGAATAGAAAAATTTGCCCTTCACGGTCTCTGTCCCCTGTTCTTTTGCCTTCGTCTCCGTAAGTCCTGCCGCCGCATAAGCCGGCATGGTGTAGATGCATCTCGGCATTACAGAAAGACCTGATTCCCTGTCTTTTCCAAGGATATGCGAAACTGCCGCCTCGCCCTCCGCATATGCCGCATGGGCAAGCTGGTAGCCGCCGATCACATCACCGATCGCGTAGATATGCGGAATATTAGTCTGCATATGTTCATCCACCTGTATTTCCTTCTTTTCCGTAAGCGCAAGTCCAAGCTTTTCTGCATCGATTCCCTTATAAGAAGGTTTCCGCCCTGCTGCCAGAACAACTGCATCCGCATAGATCTCTTCCGGCTTAGCTCCTTCAAAAAACACCCTCCGGCTTAGTCCCGCTTTTTCGATCACTTTTACTTTTCTCCCAGTCAGAATCCGGACTCCCCGCTTTGTAAGTTCCTTTTCCATATAAGAAATCATTTCCTTATCCTCAGTGGGAAACAAAGACGGCATCGCCTCCAGCACCGTCACCTCAGAACCGTAGGAACAATAGGCGCTCGCAAGCTCCATGCCGATCACACCGCCGCCGATGACTGCAAGACGCTTCGGCACGCTCTCAAGCGCCAGTGCCTGCGCACTGCCAATCGTATACTCCGTTCCGGCAACAGGGATGTTCACGCTTTCGGAGCCTGTCGCTATAATGATATCCTTTGCTTCATAGAGCATTCCCCCGCACTCTGCCTTTCCAACTTCCTTAAGGGATGCAAATCCATGAATCACCGTTACCTTATTGACTTTTAAAAGATATCGCACTCCGTCAGTGAGTTTTTTTATCACTTTTTCCCTGCCTCTTTGAATCTTCTGAAAGCTGAACAATCCCGGCTCTTTGAATATCTCTTTTTCCGTCAGCGCCCTTACCTTTTCCAAAGCGGCTGCTTTATCCAGCAGATACTTCGTCGGGATACATCCTTCGTTCAGACATGTGCCGCCCATAGAACCGCCTTCAAAAAGCAACACCGAAAGACCTTCCTTTGCCGCGGATATGGCGGCCGAGTAGCCTCCCGGCCCGCCCCCGATCACAATCAAGTCATATTTATTCTCTTCCATCTGCATTCACCTTCGCTTCTCAAATTCATATTGTATCCGGGTTAAACCAGTGCCAATGCCGGATTCTCGATTATTCTCTTTAATTCGCCCAGAAATCCTGCCGCGTATGCACCGTCAACGATCCGATGGTCAAAGCTTCCCGTCAGCTTCATAACAGGCACAGCCCTCCACGTTCCGTCTGCAAAAACAGGTTTTTCTTCTATTGCCCCTACTGCCAGAATACAGACCTCCGGCGGATTGATAATCGCCGTAAACTGTGTAATGGGATACATCCCCAGATTCGACAGCGTGATCGTTCCGCCTGACATTTCCTCCAGCGAAAGACTCCCATCCCTTGCCTTGCCTATATTTTCCCGATTATACGCGGCTATCTCTGAGATACTCTTTTCCTGAACCCTGCGCACGACCGGAACGACCAGACCTCCTTCTACAGACACGGCAAGTCCGATATTCACATCTTTATGTAAAAGGATTCCCTCATCCGAATAAGATGTATTCACATAAGGATAAGCACGTATTGCCGCCTCCATGCATTTGAATAAAATATCATTGTAAGAGACTTTTCTTTCGTCCTTTGCAGAATTTACCAGCCGCCGGAATGCCATGCACTGTGTCATATCGATCTCAACAGCCGCCGTAAATACAGGGATATTCTGCACACTGTCAAGCATCCGTCTGGCAATCACCCTGCGCATATTTGTAAATGGAATGATTGTTTCTTCTTTTTCCTGTATATGATTTTCTAGAAATGCCGCTACATCCTGACGCTTGAGAACATTTTTCCCCGATGCCTCTGCCACATCCTCCAGTAATATATGATTCTCTTTTGCCAAAACCTTCGCATTCGGCATAGCCTTTATCTGTCCCGGCTTCCGGGCATTCTGTTTCAGAACATCTTTCTCACTTCCAGAAACAAAAGCCTTTGGTTTCGTCCTTCTCGGCGCATTTTTATCAATCGGCTGATATTCTTCTTCTGATGTCAGCGTTTCTTCCATGATTGCTTTTTTTTCTTCTTCAGGTTTCTGGTTCTTCAGTACGTCTTCTCCCGCAAGCCTCACCTTCGCTTCTTCCCTGTCGCTCTCATCGCCGATAAGAGCAATCACTTCTCCTGCCGGAGTCTCATCGCCTTCTTCCACAAGCAGCGCAAGCACGATACCCTTTGCATAGCTTTCCACCGTGAGAGTTGCTTTATCCGTCTCTATCTCAAGGAGCGCATCGCCGCGCTCCACCTTATCGCCGATTTTTACTAGCCAGGTTCCTACGACCGATACATCTGTCGTCTGACCGCCCGCCGGCATCCTTATTTCCTTAATCATATCCCTACCACCTTAAAATGCTTTGTCTCCGCCGTTCATCGCCCGGATCGTCTCTTCTACATAGCGGATGACCGCCTCCTGCTCCAATACAAGAAGGTCTTTTTCACCTCCGCGTCCAAGCACATCATTGGGATCCATCTGATCAATCTCATGCTCCGCCAGATAGTTCTTCACCGTGTTTAAAACTGCCCTTTTCATACCTGTTCCGAAGTTCACCTTCGCAACTCCCATAGCGGCTGCTTTTCCAAGATCCTCACGCGGGATACTCGTGCCGCCGTGAAGGACAAGGGGGATATCGATTCTTTCTGCCAGAACCTTCAGTGCATCGTAATTGATCGTCACCACCCCGTCCTCCTTCAGATGGCAGTTCCCGACAGAGACGGCCACCGCATCAATCCCCGTCTCTTTTACAAATGCGGCACAAAGCTCCGGATCCGTGTCCTCGCCCTCGTGGAGCTTGCCGGCTGCAGAATTGTAGAGCGGGAGCTCCCCTACTTCGCCTTCAACCGCCGCGCCGTTTTTGTGCGCCTTCTCCACAATCCGCTTCTGGATCTTCGTAAGCTCATCGAACGGAACCTCCTCCGCTGCAAATACCGGAGCATACATGACCATATCAAATCCATTTTCCGCCGCCCGAATTACCATCTCTTCATCATCCGATTCATTTAAAAGCAGCGCCACCGGAACTTTTGCTTCCTCTGCAATCCGTGAAAGCATCGCCTGATAGACGGTAAGGCTTTCTTTATATTTTCTTTTCGGCTCTCCGATATAAGTGCCGCACACTCCGATCATGACCGGGGATTTTACATTTTCCGCCGCCCTCACTACCGCAAGCGCAGACTCAAGGTTCCAGCTTTCAAAATATCCCACCGCATATTTATGTTCCAACGCATGTTCCATCAATGTTTTTACTGATACTCTGCTCATATTTTTCTCTCCTTTATCACCATATTTTAAAACTCTGCCAACTCTTTTGCCTCTTTTTTAATCCTTTCTACAGACGGAATTATGAAATTTTCCATCGGAGAGGCAAACGGAATCGGTGTGTCGTATGCCGCAACGATTTTCACAGGCGCATCCAGATCAAAGATACCATGCTGCGCAAAATGCGCCGCTACCTGCGCTCCCCAGCCGCCGTTATAAGTATCCTCGTGAACAATCATAAGCTTTCCTGTCTTCTTCACAGACCGCTCCACCGTCTCATAGTCAAAAGGCACAAGACTTCTCGGATCGATCACCTCACAGCTTATCCCTTCTTCTTCCAATTCCTTTGCCGCCTCCTGCGCACGATAACTCATCAAAAGATTGGCAACGATGGTTACATCTTTTCCCTCTCGTCTGACGGCAGCCTTTCCAAACTCCACCGTGTAATCGTCTGACGGCACTTCCCCGGAAGTCTTGATGGCATCCTTTTCCTTGCGTGCGCTGCCGTACAAAAGCTTATGCTCAAATACCAGCACCGGGTTATCATCCCGGATCGCCTGCTTCATCATCCCCTTTGCGTCATAGGGGGTAGACGGGCAGATCACTTTAAGCCCCGGTACATGGATAAAATAGCTCTCCAGGCTTTGCGCATGCTGCGCCCCCCGGTTCGTCGCCCCACAGGGAGCACGCATAACCATCGGAATATGTACCTTGCCGCCTGACATATAACACATCTTCGCCGCCTGGTTCACAAGCTGGTCCATCATGCAAAACAGAAAATCACCATATTGCAGATCCGCCACCGGGCGCATCCCCGTCATCCCCGCTCCTACGCATACACCGGAGATCAGTATCTCCGCGATCGGTGTATTGATCACCCTCTCCGGTCCGAATTCATCCAAAAGTCCTTTTGTGACGGTAAACGCGCCTCCCATGCCTCCTTTAATATCCACGTCTTCTCCGAGGCAGAACACCGTCTCGTCCCGCCTCATCTCTTCCTGCAGGGCAAGCTTTAAAGCGTCAGCAATCGACATCTCAGCCATTATCGTGTACCTCCTTCCCAGTATACATCCCTGAGCGCAGATTCCGGCTCTGGATCTTTACTGTTCTTCGCATATTCTACTTCCGCATCAATCTCATCCGTGATCTCTTTTTCTATCTTTTCCAATTCTTCTTCTGTAATAACACGTTCATCGATCAGACGTTCCCGAAAGGTCCTGACCGGGTCTTTGGAAAACCATGCCTTTTCTTCCTCATCCGGACGGTAGCCGCAGGCGTCGTTTCTGGAATGCCCGCCGATCCGGTAGGTCTTAAGCTCTAAGATCGTCGGCCCTTCCCCTCTTCTTGCCCGGCCGATTGCCCTTGCCCCGGCTTCGTTTACCGCAAGAACATCATTTCCATCCACAACCTCGCTTGGAATTCCATAAGCGCTTCCTCTGTCAGCTGCTACATTTTCAAGATTACAGGTGAGCTTAATCGAGGTTGTGGCGGAATACAGATTATTTTCACACACATAGACTACCGGAAGCTTCCAGACTGCCGCCGCGTTGAGCGCCTCGTGAAAGGCTCCCTCATTGCTTGCTCCGTCCCCGAAAAAGCATACAGCCACATTGTCCGTCTTCATCATTTTACATCGTAACGCCACACCTGCCGCAATCGGAAGGTTGCCTCCTACAATCGCATTCGCCGTAACCGCTCCCACATCAATATCTCCGGTATGCATCGCCCCGCCTTTTCCTTTGCAGCAGCCCTCCGCCTTCCCGAACATCTCGCACATCATAGAGCGCAGGGACACTCCTTTCGCAAGGTCATGCCCCGCAGGTCTGTGAGTCGTCAGAATATAGTCCTCTTTTCTCAGGTCATAGATCATCCCGACCGCACACGCCTCCTGGCCGTGGGACTGATGGATGGTTCCTGGCATGATCCCTTCCAGAAACAGATAATAAATCGTCTCCTCGTACTGCCGGATCTGGCACATCTTCTTATACATTCCGACCGCACGCTCTTTTTCGGGCATCTTAATCATAGTTTCTATCTCCTTTATCAATATAATGCTTTATATGGCTTCTATGTGATAATTATATTTATAAAAAGTTATAAATTCAACATTTCAGCTTGTTATATATGTTTATTTTAAAACATATATGTACATTTTATGTTCTAATTTTAACATTTTTTGCGATAATATCTTGCAAAATGTAAAAATATATTTTATTATAATTCTGGGCATAGTGAAATTTTCTTTCTGGAGCATGACAGCGGAGAATCCAATGGCAGCCTATGCCTGTGTTAATT
>ERZ778497.1845-NODE-1845-length-12367-cov-3.681530_pt1 | contig 12367 bp, 8 predicted proteins | sample MGYA00509938_ERZ778497 | MGnify/ENA primary metagenome ERZ778497 (study PRJEB29527, sample SAMN07138969) | mouse gut metagenome | material: feces | host: mouse | place: China:Nanjing | collected 2016-01-25 ... | reverse complement strand
TCCACTACTTCTTCCTTGGAGCACAATCCAAAGGAGACCACATTCCGGATCGGCATGGACGCAACCATGGCGGTATTCATTTCATCCGTGATCGCTTCGTTTGCCTCCTCCGTGGAACCTCCGAAGAAGGCTGCCATCTTATCCGCAAGGGATTGCCCGTACTCCCTGGTCCGTTCATCCGAGAACAGCTCGCCCAGCGTCGTGTTCAGGTGGAGCTTTAGGGGCGGTTTCACGGCGGAGTTCATCTGCACGATTTTGGTCAGGCGGATATCCCGGGAGGACGCGCCGATCAGAATATCATATTCCCCGCTGGCCGCATACCAGTCCTTCATATCTGTGTTGTACCACGCAAAGCTTCTGTGATCCAGCGTCATCGTCACGGTCTTTGTCTCGCCCGGCTCTAGTGAAACCTTTTCGTAGCCCTTCAATTCCTTGTCGGGTCTGCGGCAGGCACCGCTGCGGTCGCGGACGTACAACTGAACGATCTCCTTTCCGGCCGTATTTCCGGTATTGGTAATGTCCACACTGACCGCCAGAGTGTCCTTGTCCGTCAGCATTTCCTTGTCCAATTTCAGATTGCTGTACGCAAATGTAGTATAGGACAGCCCGTAGCCAAAGGGGAACGCCACCGGCATTTCCTTGGTATCATAATAGCGGTATCCCACGAATACACCTTCATGGTAAATCGTTTTCTCTCCCTCTCCGAAATTCAGGTAGGACGGATTGTCAGAGAGCTTGTATGGAATGGTTTCGGCAAGCTTTCCGGAGGGATTGACCTTTCCATATAACAGGTTGACCTCGGCCTCACCCACGGCCTGGCCGCCCAGGTACGCTTCCAGCAGTCCCTTCACGCCGACAAGCCAGGGCATTTCCACCGGGGAGCCATTGTGCAGGACAACGATGGTGTTGGGCTGTACCTTTACGATCTCCGCGATCAGGCGGTTCTGGCATTCCGGAAGCCTCATGTGGGACCGGTCATAGCCTTCCGATTCAAAGCTGTCCGGCAACCCGGCGAAGATCACGGCCTTGTCTGCCTTCTTCGCCGCTTCCACAGCCTCTGCCGCCAGCGCTTCATCATAGACATCCCGGTCCGCCGCAAATCCCTCTGCATAAGTTACGTTTCCGGAAATGCCTTCCATCCGGGAAACGGCATCCATAGCGCTGCTGACACGGAAGCTGTTGATATGGGAGCTTCCGCCGCCCTGAAAACGCGGTTTTTTCGCAAATCCGCCGATAAACGCCACTTTTTCGTCTGCTTTGAGCGGAAGTACGTCTTCATTTTTCAGAAGGACCATGGACTGCTCCGCGGTATGACGCGCAAAATCGTGATCCTCCTCCATGGTAAAGGGCTGCTCCTTCTTGTTGTCCAGCCACTGGAAAGAAATACGCAGGATCCGCTCTACGGCCCGGTCCAGCACGGCCTCATCCAGCGTACCGTCCTGTACTGCTTTCACGATCTCCTGATCGTTCACGCCTCCGGAAGAAGGCATTTCCAGCTCCAGGCCGGCTTTCAGAGCGGGCACACGCTCATTGACCGCGCCCCAGTCAGACATCACATACCCCTCAAAGCCCCACTCATCCCGGAGAACGTCCGTGAGCAGCCATGGATTTTCCGAAGCGTAGGTGCCGTTGATCCGGTTATAGGAGCACATCACGGTATAGGGCTGTGACTTCTTGACCGCCGTCTCAAATGCCGGAAAATAGATTTCCCGCAGGGTTCTTTCATCCGCCTCCGAAGAGTTGCTCATCCGATTAAATTCCTGGTTATTCGCGGCAAAATGCTTGATGGACGTGCCCACATGCTGGGACTGCACGCCGTCAATAAAGGCCGCGGCGGTCTCGCCTGCCAGGTAGGGATCCTCGGAATAATATTCGAAGTTCCGGCCGCACAGCGGAGAACGCTTGATGTTCACGGCAGGTCCCAGAACTACCGATACGTCTGTGGCCTGGGCCTCCCTTCCGATGGTCTCGCCCAGCTTTGTCATCAGTTCCCGGTCAAAGGAGCAGGCGGAGAGGCAGGCAGGCGGAAAGCAGACCGCCTTGATGCTGTCGTTGATGCCGAGATGGTCGCCCTTGTCATCCTGCTTACGCAGTCCGTGAGGGCCGTCGCTGACCATAACGCTGGGAATCCCCAGCCGGTCCACATTTTTGAGATGCCAGAAGTCAAGACCGGAGCACATGCCGGCTTTCTCCTCAAGAGTCATTTGGGAAATCAGTTCTTTGAGATTGCGTTCCATGAAATGTACACTCCTTTTTCATAATAATTTCTTTGCGGCAAGCGCGATACTCACTGCGTATTTCATCAGACGCGAGTATGGAACCGCAGCCTTTGTAAGTTACTGTAAGCCCCCGGTCAGGGTGCAAACAGCAGCCTTTGTAGTTACAGGGCACGCCTGGTCAAGGCGTGCCCTGTAACCCTTTGTAAAAAAAGAATAGCATGACCGAAAAGAAAAATATAGCAATATCTTGTGAATTATAGTAAAATCTTGTTATTATATACATGACAGCAAAAATGGAATGACCGAATGCCCTGCAGAGGGACACAAGACACTGCAAAATAATAAGGAACTGCGAAAAATAACTTTTACAGTTCTGAGCGGAGGTACTCTATGAAAAAGGACGCAAGCATTGAGATCACACGGGAACACGGTCTGTTTCAGCGGCGTGAGGAAGCGCAGCCACACATGTCCTATGCGCATGAAAAGATCCGATACCGGGTCATCACGGAGGGACGCATTGAGGAAGTCGAGGGCGCGCTGCAGGTCCCGCCGGACGGAACGGAGGGGATCCTTTCGGACAATGAAACGCGCCATCAGAAAAACATGCTGATCACGGCAGTCACCATGTTTACCCGGGCCGCGATCGACGGCGGACTGCCGGAGGAGCTTGCATATGCCATGAGCGACAGCTATATACAGAATGGGGAAAAGTGCACCTGCACCCGGGAGGTACACCAGCTTTATATGCGTGCCTTTCGGGAATTTACCCATGCGGTGGCAGAAAAGGGAAGACGGCATTACAGCGCAAAAATGGAAGCCGTGATGCATTATGTCCATATACATCTGCACGAAGCGATCACATTGGAAAAGGCAGCGGAGGCAGTGGGGCTTAGCGCCTGCCATCTGTCACGGGTGTTCCGGCAGGAGACAGGCATGTCCCTGGTAGACTATGTACAAAAAGAACGGGTAGAGGCAGCACGGCATATGCTGATCTATTCGGATTTTACATTGGCCGTCATCAGCGAATATCTGAACTTCTCTACCCAGAGTTATTTTATCAAGATTTTTAAAAAGCATACCGGAATGACTCCGGCGCAGTATCGGAGATATTATCGGGAGGAGGAAAGTTGGTGAGAAAGGCTGGTCAGGCTGTAAATCTCGGCCTGACAGGATGCCGGATCACTGTCCGAAGTTTTTCCTCCGCCGCCCTCCGGGGATCGCTGAGATAGATCTCATGGTGGAATCTTGACTCCGACAGATCCAGTCCGTATCCATTTTCCGCCGCATATTCATCCATCCTCCGGATCGTCTCCGGCTCATGGTCATAGCTGCCGATATGCATGCACTGGACGCATACCCCGTCTCCGTAGGTAAAAAACTCCGCTTTCGAAAAATCTGTTTTCTTTTTTGCGGACGCTTCCTCCACGGCCCAGTCAAAATCTTCTTTTTTCACGAAATCCGGAAGCCGTATCATGGAAATCCATTGAAAATCTTCTTTGCGGGAATAGTCGATCCCGTCTGTGCCCTCCTGCCACCAGAGCCCTTCCAGCGGCGGCACCACATAGGAAAAGTATCCGTCGATCTGATGCGTTCCCTTATAACTCATTTTAATGGTAAACGCGATTCCATACAGCAGATTCATCGCGGCCTTATACTCCCCGTCCGGTTCATTGGGATTGCCCCTGCCCCGTACCGCTACATAGTTCATCTCCGGAATCTCAATGATCCCCGGCTTTTTGGGGGGAAGGTAAAATTCTTTATATTCTTTTTTGTAGTCAAACGGCATAGATCTTCCTCTCCTTTCGTTCTATCTTATACAAAACGGCAGATTGATCTGGCGCTCCGTACATCATTCAGATATTCGCTCACGCTTTCGTTTTTTTCTTCTTCGGCTTCGGCATGGGCAGCTCCCTGCATGTCTCTGTTACAAATTCTGCCAGAAATCCTTTGTCGTCCAGTTCTTCGATCAGGAAATGCGGCTTTGCCCCTTCATAAGGCGAACCGGTTTCCATCTCCGGCGCCAGGCGTTTCCCCGCCTCTGTCATTTTCACAAAAAACTGGTCGTCACAGATACAGCCAAAAAATTTCCCATCACAATATAATCCATATTCCCCAAACATTTTCCGATAACTGATCGTCCCCGCGTCGGAAAGCTGGTCCGCCGCATATTGTACAAATTCCAGACTGCTTGCCATTGTTCATCATCCTTTCTTAATACCATGCATATTATTGCGCATATCGTTTCCGCATAGCTTCGATCATCTCCCGAAGCTCCTTCCGGATATTCTCCGGTTCCAGCAATTCCACCCGGTCACCGAAGGTCAGAAGCCAGCTGATCAGATTGTCCTGATCCGTGTAATCCGCATGGAACAGCAGTTTTCCGTCCTCCTGCTCTTCGAAGCAGTCCAGACCGAATTCCTCCACCAGCCGCCATTTGCACTCCGGCTCAAAGACCGCTTTTACCCGGATGCCGCCCGGAAAGATCCGTTCATTTTTCAGATCCGGCAGAGGCACCTTCTGCGGCTCAAAGCCTGCTCCGGACAGCCTCAACTCCGCCATGCGGTTCAGCTTGAACAGCCGGAAATCCCGGCACGAGGTACACCATCCCCAGACGTACCAGCTGGACCAGCGGAAGATCAGATAATAGCTTTCGATCCGCCTTCTCCCCTCTTTCTTCGGTGAAAAATAGAGAAATTCCAGTTCCTGCCTGCCGTCGATCGCCGCCCGGATGATCTCGATCTTGGGCGCCAGATCCGCCTTATACCAGGAAGACAGGTCGATCAGGACAGACTGGTTTCCCGCCATAAAATCCGACCCGCCCGCGGAAAGCTTTTCCATCAAAAGGCCATACTGGTTCGTACCGCTGACACTGTCCAGACTTCGAAGCCCGGCCAGGATGTCCTGCATTTCCCGGGTCGTGAAGACGGTCCGGTCCACTTTATAATTTTCCATAATGGAGATCCCGCCGCCGGCTCCCGGCATGGTCACGATCGGGATCCCGGCCCTGCACAGATCTTCAATGTCCCGGTTGATCGTCCTTCTGGACACCTCGAACCGCTCCGCAAGGCAGGGGGCGGTCACCATGTCCTGCTGCAGCAGGACGGATAAAATTCCAATCAGTCGGTCAATCTTCATATGCGCTCCTTTGAAAAACGGTATCATTTGTCACCAATTTCCATCTGGAAATTGATGGCCTGCCAGCGTCTCAATTATAACACAGGAAACAGGACAGCTGTATGTCATGTTTCAAATGAAATATGATTCCGGAATGCTACCTTTTTCTCCCCTTTTCGTATTTCCCCGATCTCATAGCAGTCGTGATATTGTTTCATCTGCTCCGCAATTTCCCGCGCATGCTCCTGATCCACTACCAGCAGAAGCCCGTCCGCAATCACTAAATATTTGATATCTGGGGGAAAATTCAACCCGGAGTTGATTTGTGTGCATCTGCACAAATACATATGGTTGATTTAGTAATAACGCCTAATGAATAATCCCTCTGTACATCATATAATAAAGATAAAATGAAGGTATTTTACAGCACAGGAGCCTGCGTGGGACAGGTTTTTGCATGAAATGTAACGTACCGGAGAAATTGTGAAAAGGAGTGAAAAAAATGTCAGTTTGTTTTGATCTGTCAGGAAAAACCGCATTGGTAACAGGAGCCTCCTCCGGCTTGGGCGCGCAGATGGCGCGCGGGCTTGCAGAGCAGGGAGCGGATGTCGTGATCCTCGCAAGGCGTCTGGAGCGCCTGGAATCCCTTGCGGGCGAGATTCAGGGGTTGGGAAGAAAATGCCTCCCCCTGAAATGTGACGTAACGGATGAAGAGAGTATTAAAAAAGCCGTAGACAAGGCAGAAGCCGAATTTGGAACGGTTGAAATCCTCGTAAACTGCGCAGGTGTATGTGAGTATTCCGCAGGAATCCATGACCACACAACTGAGCAATGGGATAAAGTGCTGGATACGGATCTCAAGGCCGTATTCCTGATGACCCGCGAAGTCAGCCGCTTAATGATGAAGCAAAATTATGGACGTGTCATCAATATCGCGTCTGTAGGGGCGATCCAGGCAGGACCAAGCCAGATCGGATATTTTGCCGCAAAGGGCGGTGTCATGAACCTGACGAAAGCTATGGCTGCAGATATGGCGCCTTACAATGTCCTGGTTAATGCCATTGCGCCAGGCGTATTCCGGACAGAGATGACGGAGGGCGCAATTGATTCCGAGGGCTCTCAGGTATTGAAAAACCGCTGCTGCATGAAGCGGTTCGGCGAGGAAGGAGAACTGAACGGCGCGCTGATCTACTTTGCTTCGGATGCCTGTACCTATACGACCGGGCAGACACTCTTTGTTGACGGCGGGATGACATCTATGCTCTAAATATATAACGGATGTGGACTATAATTATCAGAATCCCTAAGCATACAAGATGTATGCTTTCAGGATAAAAATGCAAAAAAGGAGGTTTTTTTATGCAAGGGAGAATGAAAGGATATGGTGTCGTTGTACCATTCGAGAAGTTTGGGCCGGTAGAAGCCGACATTCCTCAGATTGGACCGCTGGATGCGCTCGCAGAGCCCGTTGCGCTTGCTGCCTGCTCCTCAGATCCGCACCAGGTACATGCCGGGCTTCCTGCCGGACTGATCCTCGGACATGAAGTAGCCGCAAGAATCGTTGAAACAGGAAGCGCCGTAAAATGTTTTAAGCCCGGTGATGTCGTAGCCGTTGGAGCAGTTACGCCGGATTATCTGACTACAGAGGTGCAGGACAGCCTGACACAGCATACCGGCGGGTTAAACGGCGGGATGAACTGGTGTGTTACTGAAAACGGAACATTCGCAGAGTATTTCCGCATCCGCCAGGTCGATCTGAATGCTTGTCCGATCCCCGATGGTTTGACCGTAGAGCATGCGATCATGGCAGCTGACATGTGTACCACGGGATTCCACGGCGCAGAGCTTGCAAATATCCAGTTCGGAGATACGGTAGTAGTATGCGGGATCGGTCCTGTCGGACTGATGGCTGTAGCCGGAAGCGCGCTTCGCGGCGCAGGACGCCTGATTGCCATAGGGAATAGAATGAACACAATGAAACTGGCAAAAGAATACGGCGCAACCGATATCATCAACTATAAGGACGGGCCGATTGATGAGCAAGTGTTGGAACTTCTGGGCGGAAAGCAGCCGGATGCCGTTATTACGGCAGGCGGGAATTCCGACTCCTTCACCAGATGCGTGCGCATGGTAAAGCCGAACGGAATTGTCAGCAATATCAATGCCCAGACATTTGATACCATGATCCCGAATGCTGATACACTCGGATTCTGCAGCCACAAACATATTACCGGCGGACTCTGTCCGGGAGGCAGAAGACGTCTGGAAAGGCTCTTTGCGCTGATGCTGTCAGGACGGCTTGACCCAATCAAAATGATCACCCACAGGTTCCACGGTTTCGATCATATCCAGGATGCGTATGATATGATGGACAATAAGGGACAGCACCCGGATCTGATCAAACCGCTTGTCTACATGGAATAAACTACCCTGCAGCCGGATATGGACGAATAACTCTCAAATAGAAAAGGGCCCACAAAGGATACAAGGGTGACCGGTGTGATCACAGGCGGTACGGTATGTGGTCCGAAGGTAAACGGGCGCATCCTGCTTTGGGATTGGAAGGGTTGATTTTACTTCTGATCCCATCGTGATTCAATTCTATATGACGTATACTGCTATTATGCAACACCATTTGCAAAGGAGGAAAATTAATCATGGGATACGAAAAACTTTTTACACCTTTTAAAATCGGGAGCATGGAGGTTAAAAACCGTCTGGTCATGTCTCCGATGGGAACAAACTCCGCATTTACAAACGGAAGAAAAGACTCTCAGGAAATTGACTATTTTATAGAGCGCGCAAAGGGCGGTATCGGCATGATCATCATGGGCTGTCAGATGCTGAACGAAAAAATCGCGCAGGGCTCCATGGAAGGCTATCTGGATACATATACTGTACTCCCGTCACTGACCTCCGTATGCGACGGCGTACACCGCTACGGCGCGAAGATCGCCTGCCAGATCAGTCCGGGTACCGGAAGAAACGCATTTCCGGATACCTTTGGAAATCCACCCATCTCTTCCTCCGAGACACCATCCGTATTTAATCCGGAAATGAAGTGTCATGCCCTGACCGTGGAGGAAATCGGGGAAATGATGGAAGGCTTTAAGTTTGCGGCGGGCGTAGCGCGGGACGCAGGCTATGACGCAATTGAGATCCACGCGCATGCCGGATATCTGATCGATCAGTTTATGTCCCCGGTATGGAATAAGAGGACTGACGAGTACGGTGGAAGTCCGGAGAACTGCGCGAGATTTCCGCGGGAGATCATCCGCGCGATCCGAAGCGTTGTCGGAAATGATATGCCGATCCTGTTCCGCATTTCCCTGGATCACAGGTTCGAGGGCGGACGTACCATGGAGGACAGCATCAAGATCATCAAGCTTCTGGAAGAGGAAGGGGTAGACGCGCTGGACATCGACGCCGGCTGCTATGAGACTCTGGATTACATTTTCCCGCCATCCTATCTGGGAGAATCCTGTATGTCCTATGTCTGTGAAGAGGCCAGAAAGAACGTCCATGTGCCGCTGCTAAATGCGGGCGCCCACAATCCGGACACTGCGCTGGCGCTGATCGAATCCGGAAATGCGGATTTTGTTATGATGGGACGTGCCATGATCGCGGATCCGGAGCTTCCGAATAAGCTCCTGGAAGGAAGAAGAGAGGACGTACGGCCCTGCCTGCGCTGCAACGAGTACTGCATCGGCCGCATCTGGAATTATCATACAAAGCTGAGCTGCGCGGTGAATCCGCAGGCAATGGAAGAGGTACGTTTCCAGATCCGCAAAACGGATTCTCCGAAAAACGTGGTTGTTATCGGCGGAGGCCCCGGCGGACTGGAAGCAGCAAGGGTTGCCGCGATCGAAGGGCACAAGGTCACATTATTTGAAAAAACCGGCAAGCTGGGCGGCGTAATGGGAACTATCTGTACGGCCAGCTTCAAATCCAATATCGCCGCGCTTACAAAATGGTTTGAGGTTCAGTTGGAAAAGCTGGGCGTGGATGCGCGCCTCAACACAGAGATCACAGGCGATGAGGAAATCCTTGCAGAATGCGACCGGATTATCATCGGCTGCGGCGCATCCCCCATCACACCTCCGATCCCAGGGATCGACGGCAAGAATGTGGTAACGATCATGGACTCTCACAGGGATCCCTCCCTCATCAAGGGAGAAAATATCGTTGTCTGCGGCGGCGGTGTATCCGGCTGCGACGGCGCGCTGGAAATGGCTTCCGAGATGGGCAAGAAGGTAACCGTGGTAGAAATGCTGCCCGCTGTTGCCAGAGACGCCATGTTCATCAATCAGATCTCCCTGATGAACGCGCTTGCAAAGCACCAGGTTCAGATCCTGACCGATACCAAAGTAGTTTCTATACAGGCCGACGGTGTGACGGTAGAAAAGAAGGATGGAACACAGGAAGTTCTGAAGGCAGATACCGTAATCTCCGCATTTGGCATGAAGCCGGATCTTGTGGCAGTGGATGCTGTGAAGGCGAAATACCACACAAAGACAAGAGTCGTTGGCGACAGCAGGAAGCTTGGTAAGATCGGAGACGCGATCAGAGAAGGATTCTATGCGGCCACGAGCCTGTAAACGAAAAACCGCTGCTGAGGCCGCCCTCTTTGCAGGGGGGGGATAAAATAATCTAACGTCAAAGTCTTTATCAGGATATCACATAAGGGGTTGTCGAAAAATAACTGTAATGCCGCAAGAGAGCTTTCGCTCATTATACTGCTAATAAAATCTTGCGAAGAAACCGTATTTTCCGGCAACCCTTTTTTTACTTAATTCTACAATATTTAGTTCCTGATCAATTTCATTAATACTTGTTATAGGACTTGGAACATCTCCTCATCCAACCTCCCGCTTCCGGTACACCACGCACACTGCCAGCGCCCCCGCCGTCAGCATGACCCAGCTTCCGATCGTCACATTCCACCCCAGCTTTTCCACCATCACTCCGATCGTAAAGGTAGACACCGCCGTACCCAGATATGCGGCGGAATTGAGGAATCCCGACACAGTGGATACTCTTCCCATCTTCTCAAACCGCAGGGGAAGCATATTGACAAACAGCGTGTTCACTGCCATCATGGCCGCCGTAGTCACCGCGAACAGGAACACCGTAAGTACGATCGAGATGCCCTTTCCAACCCACAGCCCGCAGAGCGCCGCCGTTGCTGCCGAAAAAAATACCGCCGCGGCCCTGATCTCATGCCCCTTACATTTTTCATATACAAATCTGGCGGCATAGGCCCCTGTCAGGTTCAGAACCGGCAATACCGCCGTCACCAGTATGGAAAATGAGGGCGAAGTCAGAAATGTCTCCGTAATATAGGTCGGAACCCAGGTGGTCACTCCGTCTTTCAGCATTCCGTGGATCACCACCGGGAAGAGTACTGCCAGAAGCCCGCAATGAAGCAGAACACAGGAAAAACTTTCCCCACTGCCTGCACCTGGTCCGGCCGTTCTCACATTGCCGTCTCCACCCGGTCCGGCCGTTCTCACACCGTCGTCTCCACCCGGCTCCGCAATTCTCACACCGTCGCCTCCACCCGGCTCCGCAGTTCTCTCACCTCTATCTTCATCCCTCTCGATTTCCTGTCCGCTTCCTCTCTCAATCTTCCCGAACCCAACTGTCCAGGCCGCAGCCATGGCCGCAAGGCAAACTGCCGCAGCCGCGAACACGGCTTTCCAGCCGAACAGCCACATCACCCCGGCCGCAATCAGATAAGACGCCAGCGTCCCTACCACCTGGGAGGATACGATATCAACGCAGTATTTCATTTTCCGCTCTTTTTCCAGCATTTCCGCAAAAATACGGATGATCGGCGGCCAGATCATGGCCTGGGCGTATCCGTTGATCCCCCAGATGGCAGACATCAGCAGGAACTGTCCGGTAAATCCCATCAGCAGATTCATGAGCGCCGCGGCGGACAGTCCGGTGAAGATCATTTTTCCCGGATGCATCCGGTCGCCCAGCAGGCCGTTGCACAGCTGCCCGATCCCGTAAGCGAAAAAGTAAACCATACTGATAAATCCGGCCTGGCTTTTCGTCAGGATCTCCTCCTGGATCATTGCGGTCATGGCCGAGGAATAATTCAGCCGTCCGATATATGATGTAAAATATGCCGCCCAGCACAATAAAAACAGCGCCATAGCAGTCCTGCCGTTTGTAATTTTCCTCAGTTTTCCCATAACCTCCGTCCTCCTAACGGAATTTCCACAGCGGCGCAGACGGCAGCATGCAAGGATATGATCATCTGAGTTCCAAAATGTCCTTTTTCGGAATCTGCAGATATACTTCTTCTCCAATCCCCATTCTCCCATTCGGGCTGAACAGGACGTCCGCGTTGACCTCCAGGCCACCGCAGTTCACCGTATAAGCAACCGTGGTCCCTCTGGACATGGCACCGGTGATCTTTCCCTTCATCCGTACATCCTGGCCGCCGCTGCCGCCGTCATCAGGCGAAATGCGGATGGCTTCGGGACGGATCGCCACGAACTCGCTTCCCGTATCTACGGTCACCACCTTCTTCATCGCGGCCGTATCCAGAATATTATAATGCCCGATAAAATTGGCCGCGAATTTAGTCTTCGGATAGGCGTAGATCTCCTCCGGGGAGCCGGACTGCTCGATCTGCCCCACGTTGAAGAGGTGGATCGTATCCGACATCACCATGGCCTCCTCCTGGTCATGGGTAACAAAGATTGCCGTGATCTTTAATTTCTGCTGGATCCTGCGGATCTCGATCTGGAGATTCCTTCTCAGAAGCGCGTCAATGGCGCTCAAAGGCTCGTCCAGAAGCAATACCTTGGGCTCCATGACGATCGCCCTCGCCAGGGCCACCCTCTGCTGCTGCCCGCCGGAGAGCTGCCTCGGATACTGGTCGATTTTTTCCGATAAGCCGACAATATCCAGCACTTCTTTTACCTTTTCTTCAATAAATGATTTTTCCTTTTTCTGGATCCGCAGCCCAAATGCCACGCTCTGCCGGACCTCCATGTTGGGGAACAGACTGTCCTGCT
>ERZ778497.1826-NODE-1826-length-12458-cov-3.680884_pt1 | contig 12458 bp, 11 predicted proteins | sample MGYA00509938_ERZ778497 | MGnify/ENA primary metagenome ERZ778497 (study PRJEB29527, sample SAMN07138969) | mouse gut metagenome | material: feces | host: mouse | place: China:Nanjing | collected 2016-01-25 ... | reverse complement strand
GAAAAATAGGCTGACGGCCACACCGACCTAAAGGCAACTGACTGATAATCAGCCGTAGAACAAGACAACACCGTGCCCATCGGACGAAAAATGGGCTGATGGCCACACTTTTAGAAGAAAACGAACTAGAATTGTAGATGTGTGCTGTACAGATATCTTATCATTTAAAATTTATTAACTTTGAATACACTACAAATCTAAGGTTGGTATTCTAATATTCCAGCCACAAAACATCATAAACAATATGGGAATACACGACATACTACAAGAATTTGACATCGAAGGCAAAAGATTTGACGAGATAGAATTTATAGCAGCCTGCGGAAAATGCGATGAACAAACAAAGAATACATTAGAATACCGTTCCGAAGTATTTGCATTCCAGGTTATTGAAAATTACCATAGTGATTGTGACATTTTTGAAGGTAAATTTTATTATGGTCCACTGGCCGTCTCCCAGAACAGTACTAGAGGTGAAACAATGGAATATCCTGACAGAAGGAGCATCTCTCCGAAAATGATATCATACTGGGAAACACGAGTACACGAAGCCAATAATCTGACAATGCGATGCCGCTATGCTGGACTCGTATATGAATTCAAAAAGTATGTCACTAAAACCGGATACGATATATCCATTGCTCGCAAATATATAGAGTCCTTGATTATAATAGCGAATAACGACATCCAGCCATATCTGTATATGAACAAACAGGCAGCACTCAGAGCAATCAGCCTGTCCCATAAACTAAGACAGCAGGACTTATTGGATGAAGCTAAAAAATCTTTGAAAGATCTTCTGACACGGTATGGCGCTGAGCACCAAACGGACATTCTGTCTGCAATATACCGGCTCAGCAAAGACTGCCGGGGTGCTTACGCGAATGAGGAACTGAAAGAAATCATCGCTGGCTTGAATGCATTATTTGACAAGATGGCCCAAGACATAGCCCCGCACCTGTGTGATATGATGGAAATTGCAGACATATTGGCCGATTATTACCAAAATAAGGATTCGGATAGAATTAGCGGCATATTTGCCAAGGTCGAGAAGGCGTTCAATAAAGAACGATCCAGACTGACCAATATGCAAATGATCAACAACTATAATCAATTGCACCATATACTGCTCAAATACAAGCAACACGACGCAGCAGCAAAGTTGAGTATAAAGATAGCGGAACTGGGCAAAGGAGTGCACGATGAAATGAATGAGTTTTCTGCAGATATTGAGATTACTCAGGACAATATGGATGCCATAATAAGCCCCATATTCAAATACAGCAATGCAGAGACTGCTTTCAGCTATTTTGCAAAATTTTTTATCCCCAACAAGTCCAACGAAAAAAAGTCATTTGAAAGGGAATCGGCAAAATACTTCACATCAGTAATCCCGACCCACCTGTTTGACAGCAAAGGGCGTCTGAAAACTATCGTTGGAAACACCAGAACAGACTTTGACGGAAATCTCATTCTGCACGTATCAATGAAATTTCATTCAATATTTATGAATGCAGCCATCAGGAAAGGCATTTCAAAAGGAATATTTACAACAGAAAACATATTATCATACATAAGTAAATCCACTGCAGTCAAGTCAGACAGATTTTCCATTATAAAGAAAGGTCTTGACGCATACTTTGCAGAAGATTATATAGTTGCAATCCATCTGCTTATACCTCAACTTGAAGAATGCATAAGGAATATCGCAGAGGCAGCAGCAATACCGACTCTAAAGCAAATCAAAAACGGGAATGGCTTTCAGGCCAGGCAACTGGATGATATGCTGAGAGACCCGGTTCTCACTAAAATCCTGACAGAAGACCTGACATATTATTTACGAATCCTTCTGACAGACATCCGTGGCTGGAATCTTCGGAACACAGTCTGTCACGGCCTAGCCTCCATGGAAACTTTCGGCAGTATTTCCGCCGATTATCTTATCCATTCGCTTTTGTGTTTGGGGACCATACGAACCGCTTAATATACTATGTGATAATTGAATAATATTTCTTATCTTTCAAGGAATTAAACTAAACACATAATTTATGGCACAATTTACAATCGCTTTAGACAGTGCGGGGAACAAAATAAATATTATGAATGCTCCCGAACACGAAAAATACACTTGTATAAATTGTAAACTTCCAATGAAGGCAAGAAAAGGTGACATCAGGGAATGGCACTTCAGCCATCATAATGATAGCCCAAAGTGCAATCACGATAGCTGGCTTCATAAGAGTTTGCTCAATGCTTTGACTGAACGGCTTGATAATTCAGATCCAATGGTGATAGAAAGTCCGGAAGGAAACATTAATCTTACTCACATATCCTATGAAAGAGAACATAAATTTGAGAACTGCATTCCTGATATTCTAATCAAAAGAGAGAAAGAGGTTCTATTTATAGAAGTTTGCGTTACAAGTCCGTGCAGTAAGGATAAAATTGATTCCGGGAATAAGATAATAGAGATTTGCACTTGTAAAGATGAGGCGATAGAGGAACTCTCATCAGATCCGATAAACTCTAATGCACAATATTACGAATTAAAATTTTATAATTTTACCCCTAAAGAAAAAGAAGAAATATTTACAGATGCTCCGACAGATATTCCTGACATTCTTTCTGACGAGTTAAAGATAAACAGAATTGCGGAGCAAGAGCGACAAAAACTTGATTTTAAGACTGTTAAAGAAGAACACCACTGCTACTTTATTGTGCATTCTGATAAAAGTTATGAATTAAAGGACTTCTTAGTTTTCACAACAAATGACCTTCTGGTATTAGGAATAAATACAGTTAAAGACTTTGCCATAAATATCGGAAAATCTTATGCATGGAGAAAAGGATTAATAGACAGATGTTTATTGAGTAACTATGAGATTCACATTGATATGCAGGCTGTCATTAAAGCGTTTAATGTCACAGAATACCATATTGAGTAAAAAAACACATTTGATAATTAGTATTGTTATTGCCGTTATAAAATCATAAAAAATCTTACTGTTTTTCGGAATATTCATATATGCGATTTGTAAGGTTCATACTGGATTTGAAAGAATATATAATTTGTTATGCCAGGAATCAAATATCACTATGCCGTAGACAAAGACGGCAATCTAGTAGACATTGCATCAGTTTCCGAAGAGAATCGCAAGAACAAATTCTATTGCCTTAGTTGCGGAGGGGAATTGAGGCCGCGACTCGGATGTGTCAAGGCTCATCACTTTGCACATAAATCCGATGCTCCACATTGCTGTCAGGAAAGTTATCTACATAAACTCGCCAAACGAAAGCTAAAAGAAAAGTTCTGCTCAGGCAAGCCTTTCAAAATCAGTTTTTATCAGGAGGTCGAATGTTCCGATAAGGATTCATGCCAATTTTATCGGCAAGAAGAATGTTGTGCATCCGTCCTGAAGAGCTATGATTTGAAACAACATTACGACACCTGCAAGGAAGAACAGCCAATCGGAGACTTCATCGCCGACCTGCTGATATCATCTAAAAGCAAGCCCTCAACCCCACCAATTCTTATAGAAATCAGAGTTACACATAAATGCGAAGAAGCAAAAGTATCTTCTGGCTACAAGATTATAGAACTTCAGGTCACAAGCGAAGAAAACATTAAGACACTGTTCGAGTCTCCTATCGTTGAAAGTGCCCATCATTGTAACTCCAATGACAGCGGAGCAATCTCATTCCATAGTTTTAAGAAAAATGCAATAGCCGACCCTCTGGAAATGAGAATTTACCTGTTCAAAAGCGGTAAAGCCTATGTCTCCAATATGAACGATTATCCATCCTGCCGAGAAGTCTGCCATAAAGGCAATCCGAACGCTATTCTTGAACTTGGCATTGACAGATTCTACCTCGACCAGATATCTCCATACGATATTGGGTATATAACAGCCTCAAATCTCGGTCAAAAGACAAAAAACTGTCAGCTATGCAAATACCGTAAGGATGTCTACGGATATGCTAATAACCTGAACTTATGTTGCCTCTACAAAAGCAAAAACACCCCTCAGTATCCCGATGGACCAGAGGCCCAAAACTGCCAATATTATAGAGAAAATGCAGAGCTGATACAAGAAATTAACAAGGCAATAAACGAGACACCAATTGTGATAGCAAAGTGATTCAGTCAGGACAATTAATGCTATATTTGCAGGACATAACCACACTTTTATGAAAAAGTATATCCTCACCGTTATTTCACTGATATTTTCCATATCAACCTATGCGCAACAACCTATTCCAAGCGAATTCTTTGGACTGGAGTACGATAAATCATACTCTTTACAGGAAATTATCTCCCATATCGGAGAAAATGGGATTTATAGCAAAACTGTGGATACCATTATGTACAACCGCCAATTGTCAGGTCACATCTTTGAGAATGTCACGTACAATGGCAGAGAATATCCTTGTATGTGTATTTTTACTTTTACATCAGATATTTTGCATATTAAATCAAATGCTTTTGGAGGAGCAACATTCTCATTTACCAATGAAAACATCCCAGAGAAACAGTCACTTGACTCCATCTATAATGAATTGTCAAGCGATTTGTCCAGCAAATATACTATGATTGATATACCAGACCCCATCACTAATACTATTGGCAAAGTCAGTGAAATCAGTGAAGGCGACAATGGTATTGTAAGGCTAAGGTATCAAAAAGTTGCCAGCAATGGCATTGTGACACTTGAATATATGTCTTTGATTATGTCTTTTGCTAATATTGTCAATACAATTTTGCCGACAATTCAGGACACGTTCTTCGGTCTTAAAATTGGCTCTCATCAAACAATCTCAACAATTAAATCTGCTGTTGGATACAAAGGAACATTTCTTAACGAAGAAAAAGAATCATATAGCAACAGACTAACATTCAAAGACATAATGTTCGCAGGAAAGACCTGGGACTTTGGCACTTTCAGCCTGACAGAAAACGGAGAATTGTATAATTTAAGTGTCAATATTAGCCTTACAGACTACAAATCAGATGACCAAAAAGAGGCAGACAAAACATACGAGTCATTCAAAACCAGACTGGCTGAAAAATATGGTGAGGCCAAGGAAGGAATTGATGACGAGGGCAAATTTGTCGGTTATATAGGCAACAATGGCATAGGATTATCCTTATCCAAACAAAGAAGCAAATCAAAAGGTGGCGACTATCGATTATATGTCACTCTTAATTATTATTCATTTGAAATTTATCAGCGGATTTTTAATCAAAGCAACGACGAATTGTAAATAAGCCATAGCGACATAATTGCGCCATAATGGTAATCATAATATGTATAATATCACCGTTACTCCTTGATTGTGCCCAATAATAACGGCGACATTATATGTATGATACAGATATGACAATGCCGATATGGATATTTCTTCATTCCGGAATTTGTAATCCTGCTATATGATTGCTTCCAGGCTTTAGTATATTTCGCAATGGCAAGATCTGCTTTGATCCGGAAAATCAGAACTATCCGATACGTTATTCAAAAGGATTCCGGTAGCGGCCGCAAAGCTGAAGGGCAAAATACCAGAAGAACTTCATATCATCCACAAAATATCTCTTGAAAAGCCTTTGGGGCTCCTTCAAAGCACGATAGAGCCATTCCATACCAATACGCTGCCACATAACCGGAGCACGTTTCAGCGTACCCGCCTCAAAATCTATCGTAGCCCCGAGAGCCATAAACAGCTTCACTCCAGGCATCCTGTCCTTATACGCCATAATCCATTTCTCCTGTTTGGGAGCACCGACTCCGACAAGAAGCACATTGGCACCGCTCTCATTCACGATGCGCACAAGTTCCTCACATTCGGCAGGATTCTTTTCAAAACCGTATGACGGGGAATGCGACCCCACTACAATATCCCTCCCCACTTTCCTGTTGATATTCCCACGGGCCTTGTCAGCAATACCTTCCGCCGCACCGAGCAGAAAAATCCGGCAATCCTTATCATCCTTATGATAAAGATAATACTGAGTAAAGAAACTCGACCCGGGGATAGCCTCAGGCAGAGGATCTTTCAGAAATTTCGATACCCTGCACAATATACGGCTGTCACATACTACCCACTCAGCCTTGCGGTACACATCATAGAACTCCCTGTCCTTCTGCAGCTTGACAAGATGGTCAACATTAGGCGTCACAAGCACTCCGCTGTCCAGCCTCTGCAGTAGCTCCTGCTGAGTCACCGACAGCACATCAACATTCAAAATACGGGTAAAAGACATAATATTAGAAATTTACAATGCCAGCCAATAATTATACGACTGTCTATACTCAATATCCTTGTTACGTTCCCTGATATATTTGGCTGGATTTCCTCCAACAACTGCAAACTCCTCCACATCCTTGGTCACAACACTTCCAGGAAGTACTATCGCTCCCCTATGAATCGTAACACCAGGCATAATCAAAACATTTGCAAATACAAAAACATCATTTTCTATGACCACAGGTGCACCTTTGGTTTCAAAATACGGACCGTCTATATTATGACCTAAAGTATATATCTTGGTATTATGAGCAATCCCTACATTATCACCGATTTTGATGCCACGCCTGTTGTCAAGATAACATCCGAAATTTATTGTGGAATCTTTACCAACCTCCAATTTTCCTATATGAAAGAATCTGCAGTTCCGATGTATAGAGCTTGCCCCCCCCAGTTTAATTCCATAAAGTCGAAGATAAAACTTTCTAAGAGGATTCGGAACAAAGTTATATGTCACGTTAAGAAACGCAACGACAAAAAATTTTATCTGAAGCAGGATGTTTCTCATAGTCATCTATTATTTATAAGATGTGAATAGACACGGTATACAGATTCGGCTGTTGAATTGTTGTCCAATCCAAGTTGTTTGATTTTGTCACGTCCTGAAATTCCTGAAAAATGTCCGCCAAGTGACTTATAAGCAGCCTCTGCGATAAGTTCTGCATCCATCTCTGACACTACGGCAGAACCGGCGACATTATCAAGAAGGACAGAAACATCACCAACATTGGTAGATACAACAGGAAGATTGCAGGACATAGCTTCCTTGACAACCTGAGGAGAACCTTCCGAAAATGATGTCATTATCATCAAGTCAGATTTTTGCAGCAGATTTGCAATTTCTGTACGGGACATATTTTTTATTTCAAAAATACGGCTGTCAATACCATATTTAGACTTCAATACGGAAATGACGGATTCAAACAAAGGATAGTTCTTCACATATCTTGTCCTGTCACTCGGAAAAACAATATTCTTGACAGGAACGGTCTCCTTCTCAGATACAGCAGGAACAAACAGTTCCGTATCGACAGAACAAGGAATAATAAATGTATTATCTACATATTTTTTGACGATTGAGTCCATCCTGTCATTCAATGTTATGGCAGCATCAGCCCTTTTCAGAATCAATTTGTCGGTAAAGACCTGAATATATTTCTTCTGCTCAATCTGTATATCACCTCCGTGCAATGTAACAAGGACCGGAATTTTCTTTTTCAATCTTTTAAACAAAAACAGCCCTGCAAATCCATAATGAATATGAATCAAATCATAATCATTCTCATCAAGCAATCTATGTATTGCTGATATTGATTTCAAATATTCCTTCAGCCCCTTTCGCCCATCAATAAAACAAACAGTATAATCCACATCCGGAAAAACCTTGCTGACTGCATTTTCCTGCTCCTTCACAAAAATGCCATAATACGGACTTTCTTCAGAAGGATACATATTTGTCACAAGCAATACTTTCATAATCTATTTTCTCATTCTTATCAACTTGGCAGGGTTCCCTCCAACAATGCTATACTCATCAAAATCCTTTGTCAATACGGAGCAGGCAGCCACAATCGTTCCTCGGCTGATATGTCTTCCTGGAGTCATAAATGTTCTCATTCCAATCCAGCAGTCATCGTCTATCACTGTCCTGTCTTTTCCTTGATATCCCTGTAAATTTATCGGAATATCAGTTCTGCTGAAATTATGATTATCACGCAAAATATGTGTTTGCCTTCCTATCATTACATATTTTCCGATCACAGTATCATTAGGCAGACTGACATTTGCACCTATACCGCTATAATCTCCAATCTCAATATCCCTACCGCTGCCGAAATGAACATTTCTGTTTATCGTATTAATCTTTCCACAATTTTTAAAAATCCTCTTTACACAAAAAACACGAATTGCATTACAAGGCTTGCCAAGAAAAGGCATATATGAATCTGGAAGCCAACCTGCAAACCCATAATATAAAACAAGAAAGAATTTCTTTTTCATACTAAAATTTCAAAATTATCTGTGAAACATATTAAACACCATAAGATACAAATAAAGCATCAAGCCCATTTTATTATACATAAGCCTCAACATAACCCCATTATAAACAGGCAAATACAGAGGTTTGTATTGAACTTTAAGCACATTCCAAATATTATCGTTGATTATCATATCCAGATATTTCTTCTTCTGTGAAAACGTCAGATCAGAAGCTGCTATCTTACGGATAAAAGACCGTACGTAACTGATAAACAATCTTGATGCTCTTAGATGTAAGCTGTCATAATCAACTGTTTTTTCTGACAACAAATAATAAAACCTTTTCATCCCTTCGAACTTCTCCAGTTTCAAAGTTTTTGTCAATGATCCTGTATTATAACAATATACATACAGCATATCAGGAATAAATGCGACTCTATCAGAGAATTTCAAAAAATCTATCTGAAACAGAACATCTTCAGATACATATTCACGTTCAGAGACAAATCTGATATTGTTATTTTTTATAATATCAGCACGATAAACAGAATGCCATACGGACATTTCATGAATATACTCTTTCTTGATGTATGGAGGTGCAGCTATAAAATCCGCAACAAGGTCCTTTATCTGCGTCCCATTATACTCCTTGTATTCATCAACTTCCCTTACATTCAAGAAATTGCCCGAAGAAATCTCTTTTCTGAATCCACAATAGACCACATCACAATTGTTCCCGGTTGCTGTTCTATAAAGGATTTCATACATATCAGGGCTGACATAGTCATCACTGTCAACAAACGCCACATACTCCCCTGTCACCAGGTCCAAACCGCTGTTCCTGGCAAACCCCAAACCGGCATTAGTTTTATGTATGACTTTTATACGCTTGTCTTTTTTCGCATAACAATCACACATATCAGGGCAATTGTCGGGAGAGCCGTCGTCAACCAATATAATTTCAATATCTTCCAGACTTTGAGACATCAACGAATTAATGCACCTGTCCAGATATGCTTCAACATTATAAACAGGAACTATTATTGAAACTTTAGGCATATTATTTTATTCTTTATATACAGACACTTACCTCTTCATAACCAAGACAAGTCCAGTTTTGAGTTGGGCTTAACATTTAACTTTTTCCTGGACTTTACCGCTTGACAGCATACCTATAGCAAGCATTATCGGTATCATAGTCATTGTTACGAATGTAGGCGATGCTATTGACTCGATAAGCACAAAAAACAACAGGAATATGAACAGTTTGAAACCAGGACTTTCTTTTGATATATTTTTAAATCTCGCCTTCCAGAAAAGTATAAAAGATATTATTCCCAGCAATCCGAATTCAGCTATCAGTACAGGATAAAACGTATCGGAAAAGAAATCATCATCCGTTCCATAATTATCAGGAGACAATCCATATACTTTATCCAGATCATATATATAATATAACGGAGAATAATATTTACCGGAAGCATCTGTCGCAAAGGTTCCAAGACCGCTTCCACAAGGAAAGTAATCCATAAATACGGAAAATGACTTCACGTACAAAAGTGAGCGCGCCACACCATTTTCCACTCCACTGACAAAATATATATTAAATTTCGTCCAACTGATAAAAATGCTGACAGCAGCCAATATAATAGCGACAAATATCCACTTCAGAGATATCTTGATTGACTTTTTCCAAAAGAATGCAACGAAAACAAAGATGACGAACTCTGTATAAAACTTACTTCTTCCGGTAAACAGACCCGGTATGAGCAAGAAAAGAGCAATAATCCAATCTCTTTTTTCCTTTCTCGAAAACACAAGATATGTTGCCGCACATAATACACACGGAGTATAGAATGCTGCAGTATTGGCATATAAAGTATTAATAAACGGAAGAATAATCCACAGAAACCCACCCAATACAAGTGACAATCTTGACAGAATATATTTCTGATTTTCAGTCAGTGATCCTTTCAAATAATACGCTGCATAAAAACACAGAAAAGGCTTTGTGATTGACACAAAATCACGCAGCTGAGCCTTGAATACATTTACATTTGCAATTCTGGAATAAATCAGATAAAAGGACACGACACATAGAAAAATCAAAAATTCCTTTTTCTTCAATACTCCTCCAAACAGAACTGAATACAAAGCCAGCATCATAGCAATAAATTCATCAAAAAAGCTCAAAGACGGAAGAAAATTCTCCAATACGGCATATAATAGTGCCAATGCGTACATAGACACTATAAATGATGAATTCTTCAATGATAATGTATTGCCCATACTGTCAATATGAATCAAGACTTGTTCAAATGAAGAGAATGTTTAATATCAACCAGCATCTCAACCATCTTGACATATACATAATTGATTTTATCCAATTTATGTTGTATAAAATACTTTGAAATACGTTGACGCAATGGTCGATTTATACGAGAAGTGCTTCCGGCAAACTTCTCCCTCCACAGGTCCGGATTATAATTGCCCGTTGAGTGAATCATTGTATCCGCATACCACGCAATTCTATTGTCCAAAGCGAGTTGCCAGGAAATGTTGGCGGCAGGCAGCAAGGATTTAATATGAGCATATGCATTCACTGCAGAAAAGATATAACGCTCAGAAAGCCGTGCTGTCATTGAACCTGTATTGGCACAATTATAATGATACAGCGGACGCTCTAAACCTGCTGTAATACCAGCTCTTGCAAATTGAGGTATAGTGACAACGATATCTTCTCCCCAAGAAATCGATTCCGGACATTTCCAATCTTTATCCATCAGATAAAAATCTCTCCTCACCAACCTGTTCCACATATACCCATACTGTTTTCCATTATGGAAAACCATCGAAAGCACAGCGTCTTCTTTTGATAAGGAAAACTCCTGGGAAACAGCTTTTGAATGAGATTGATACTCGTTAAAAAAGTCACATACAACGACATCTGCATCTTTTTCCTTCGCTGTACGATACATAAGTCCGTACATATCCGGCTCTACCCAGTCGTCACTGTCACAATGAGCTATATATTCTCCACCGGCGGCATTAAGTCCAGTCACCCGAGATACGGCAAGTCCCTGATTCTTTTCGTGATTGATTATCTTTACCTGAGTTTTACGGTGCGGATATTCATCCAGGACTGATTTAAGAATCTCAATACTGCGATCTTTTGTACAATCATTTGTAAAAATGAATTCGATACCATCCTGCATTGTCTGCTCAAAAAGAGAGCGGGCACAGCGTTCAATATATTTTTCCACCCCATATACAGGAACCAGAACAGAAACATTTATCATAATCTACTTTTCTTTGCGTATGGAGTAACCGTATCAATATCATTTAGCCAAGTATCAGCAAAAGCAGAAAGTTTACCTGTCGTATTATCAATATAATCAACCTGTTTGTCAAGAAGTATCGATAATATCATAGCGTGGAGCCTGGTAGTTATAACCTTACAATAAGGAGCAAGAAACTCACAGCCTGTTCTGACGAATTTTCCTCTCAAGTAATGAAATGCCATAAAATCAACAGCAGCATAAACTAAAGCGGCCAGGCATTCCATTGATTTCAAACGCTTGGCTACACCACACATCTTTCCAAGCCACCATAGAATTCCAGGTTTCCGTTCTATGGTCGGCCAATCGTGTATCTCTGTATCCTCACCGATACAATCAGGTGTAGATTCGGACATTTCCTTGTCAATCCTCTTGAAAAAGAGTTTTCTGTCCGTTGATCTGCTCCGGTATGGTATAAGCCTTTCCTCATTTATACAGAAAGCCATATCAGGAACAAGAATAATATCATTTGAAGAGAAATGGCGTACCATAAAATCATAACTGTACTGATCACGGGCACAAAGATGAAGATCTTTGTGTTTTGACATTATCTCCGCATCCTTTTGGATCAAAGACTCATCCTGATACCATACAGATTGAGGAAACATAATGATTCTATTGTTGGGATAAGACTCTATTACTCTCAACCTGAACTCCTGAAACCACCGCCACAAATCCCCGAAGTTTCCGCCTCCCATCAGCAATATCACGACATCATCACTTAATTCAGGAAATGTGAATGTATTATAACTTGTCGTCTTCAACAAACGTATTGAATTATCTTTAAGAAAATCTGTTATTCCCTGCCATATAAGCACATCCCCTATATTGTTATAATAT
>ERZ778497.1819-NODE-1819-length-12514-cov-4.703106_pt1 | contig 12514 bp, 8 predicted proteins | sample MGYA00509938_ERZ778497 | MGnify/ENA primary metagenome ERZ778497 (study PRJEB29527, sample SAMN07138969) | mouse gut metagenome | material: feces | host: mouse | place: China:Nanjing | collected 2016-01-25 ... | reverse complement strand
CCTTGCGTAACATTTTTAACGAATGGCTGGTGAGGGATACGAGCAAGAAAATCAAGGCAGTCAAGAGGTCAAAAGGCATGAGTGAGAACCCCGTGGAGAAACAGGCGGTATTTGAGAACCACCACGAAGCAATAAGGCAGCCTGATCTTTGCAGCGATTCCCAAATTCAGCCATCCCCTTCGCTTCTCTGAAATGTAGTGATTTTCTGCTCCCTGCAGGTGCGTTCCCAGATGGATTCATCCAGGGCATCCACATAATCCTGCAGGGGTGCCTTTTCCACCGTACATTTTTTCAGACTGCGAAGCCTGGCCGGAATCTCAATCTTCGGCGCCTGAGCTCCGGTCAGGATCTCCAGTTCCTCCAGCACCGTCAGTTTTTCCAACAAAGACACATCCGTGATGTCCCCAATCTGGATCCGCAGTGCATACAGTCCGCCAAAACTGGACAGGTCTTCCACCAGCGCATCTCCGCTGCCGATGGCTTTCCAGTCCGTCTCATACCGTACACCGTTGACACTGCAGAAGTCGTAGCCTGCACTTTCCACCGCCTCCAGCGTTTCGATCTGCAGAAGATCGCTGTAACGGATGTCTCCTTTTATCTGCAGTGCTTCTTTCAGTACCGCCGGAAGCACCGGTTCCTTCCAGTCAATAACAAAATCTTCCACCGCTGCCGGTTCTCTCTTCAGATGCCAGGCTGTGCCGTTTGCAGATTCCCATGCAAGCACAAACGGATTATGAAGCGACGGGTAATTCCACACTTCCATTCCCCGGTATTCTCCGCTTTTTACTCCATTTCCAAACCCCATATGCCGTTCTTCCTCATATTCTTCAAAGGTTGCCGCCGTATATAAGGTCAGCCGCCCCATATCCGGAGAAAAATCCTCCGGCGCAAGACCGATAAATTCCATAAGGTTCTTTTGTCCGAACCGGTATGCTGCGCTTACGATCTGCCGTTCTCCATTTTTATCTGTGAAGACACAGCGGAAAGCATATACCTCATTGCCGCTTTCCACCCGGTATTTTTCAAAGGAGAGTTCTGCAAGGTCTTCTGCGAATACTGTCTCGGCTGTCTGCCTCAGATCGGCGCAGACCTCCCCCCAGTCTTCTGCCCAGGCATCCTCACCCATCTGATTGTCTTCCAGACTCCACAGTACCCGCGCCCGCTGGTCCGTGCCGGCAAATGTACTCAGACGCGCATCCAGACTGCAGGTTCCAAGCGCCCACCTTTCCGGTGTCTGAAAGCGAAACGCGCCCGCATCCTCCAGATAATATCCTTCTCCTCTCTGTATCTGCGGCTTCTGAAGACTGTACTCCCGGTCAGGCAGCGAAAGATACTGTCCCGGAAAGATCCGTCCGGGATCCGAAAGCCCGTTCAGAGCAGAAATGTCCTGCCATCTGCTGCCGTCCCCGTAAATCTTCTGTGCAATCTTCCACAGACTCTCCCCTTTTTCCACCATATGCTCTCCCACTGCCGCAGTGAGTTTCAGATAATTGCCGGGATTTCCTTTCGGATGTGTCAGCATCGCGTAGTCTCCCGGTTCCTCTTCCTCCGGCAGGTCGGCAAAAGCATCTTCCGCCTGTACCGCTTCCGGTCCGGCTGCACAGACAACACTGCCTGCACTTCCCGGAATCCCGCCGGACAGCAGCAACAGTATGCAGAGCCAGACCATCCGTTTTCCCGTCAGCCAGGTCCTGATCCCGCATTTTATCTTTTCTATTCCAATACCCATGATGCACTCCTGCTTCCTTCCCCGCTGCCGGCCTTCACGACCCAGACCGCCTGATTCGTAATTCTCTGCTTCTCCCCGTTTTCAAAGATGAAGAGACTGCCGGCTCTGCCGTTTTCCTCTTCTGCCCGGCCGTTCTCTTCTGCGGGGAAACCTTTGTCCTCCCGGTACTGCAGCATCCAGACGCTGTCCGCTCCGTAAAAGGCATAGTGGTAAATATCCGTTTCCAGTTCCCGGACAGTCCCCTCCCGGTACTGCACCAGCGTATGCAGATCTTTCTCATCCGAAAACCGGTCCTGCCTGATATCCAGCTGTTGATATGTCTTCTGCAGATCCGCCTGCGCATATACCGGAACCGTCTCCTCTTCTCTGGCAGTCATAAGCCCCTCTGCCAGAAACAGACAGGTATCAGAAACCGGAGATTTCTGAAGACTTTCCAGAGAAATGTCTGCTGCCGACGCAAGCGCTTCCTCATGATCGCTTCCATACAGGCTGACATAACCTTCCAGCCCCATATTTCTGCTGTAGAAAACTTCATTTCCCACCACCGCAGTTTCATCCGCCAGTTCCACCACCTTCCGGCAGCTTCCATCGCCGTCCAGCGCATACCGGTTTTCCAGATACCCGTAATACAGGTGATGCCCATATCTTCGGTAATCCTGCTCCATGTCCGGGCTCTGATACTCCATCAGATACAGCAGCGTTCCGTCCGCAGAATAATCTTTCGCAGTGCCCAGAACCATTCCTCCGTCCAGTCCCTCCAGCGGATAAATCCCGGATTTTGTCAACGCATAAACAAACGACCGTTTCTCCAACGCTTCCCGCTCCCAGCACGCCTCCAGCCCCCAGGCAAACGCCTGATCCGCATAATTCTCCCCGTACTGACTCAGATAATAATTACAGGAATACAGCACATCCCCGGGCAGGCTGTCCCCCAGAAGTTCGGACAGCGGAATCTTTTCAAAGGAATCTTCCGGCATCATCTCCATATAGTAAACGTCCTTCGGTTTTCCCTCTTCGTCAGGTATCGGCCCCATAATCACATATCCGCTTACCTCATCGATCGTTTTCGCCGGTGAGACGGTAACATCCATCACGCGCACCGTACACAGAAGCGGATAATAATCAGACGCTGTCTCTTCCAGAAGCTCCCATAATCTTCTGGTATCTTCATCCTCTTCTCCTCCATCCGGCGCAATCCAGTCCGAATACCGGACATGCTCCGCCGCCTCCAGCACAAAGACCACGTTTCCTTCTGTTCCGAGTGCGCCGACCATCTGCCGGCTTTCCCCGCCTGCATACACCTCGGTCTCTGCTTTTCCCTCCCGAATCCTGTACACAGAACCGTCCCTGGTATAGAGCAGGCCTGCGCTTCTGTCATCCCGGCCAAGAACCATGTCCGCACCCTCTGCCAGCAGCCCTGGCTCTTCTCCCGGGCTGCATCCGTACAGGCAGCCGTCCATCCCGTAGAAGATGACCTGCTTCCCGCCTTTTTCCACCCGGTACGGATCCTTCCTCCTGCCGTCAATTTCCCCGATCTTCTGATGCTCTGCGCCGTCATACCGGTACAGGATACAGCTGGCACAGGGCAGCTCTTCTCCATCGACCTGCGCGGTTCTGTCCGCAGCTGCCTGACAGTACCAGACCGCCCCTTTTTCGTCCACGCTGTAAAAAAGTACATTTTCTGCAAGCTTTTTTGCTTCCTGCCCGGCATCCGAAGCCTGCATATACAGATCATAGCAGAAGACGCGCACTTTCATCCATTCTTCCAGTTCTTTTTCTTCCATACAGGCAGAGGCTTCCTTACGTTCCTCTGCTCCTCTCTGCATTCCAAAGGTTGTCCACCGCATATGCTCCGGAAAAAGCAGGTTCTGACCGGGTGTTTCCCATACTGTATCCTGCAGGGCTTTTTCCTCATTCTGGATCCAGACGCCTTCTGTCTCGTCCCACTCCTGCCAGTATTCCCACGCTTCCCAGTAGGGAAGCCCTGGCTCCTCTCCCTGTACGGCAAAAGCGCAGTCGGTCAGAAGCAGCGGTTCGCTGCTCCCCTCTCTCCACACATACAGTCTGTTTTCCCTGTCCGTATAGGCAAAAAAATCTGCCGCGGACGCTTCCTTCGGTTCCTGAACTGCATGTTTCCGCACTGAAAAAAACAGGGCGCATGCAGACAGGAACAGGACGCCGGCAAGGAACAGAATTTGTTTTTTATGTATTCTGTATGTATTTTTTTCTTCCACTTTATGTTCTCCTGCTCTTCTGTCCAGTCTCCGTCTTCCGACGTCTTTCCGACCTGGACCATATATTTTCATTATACAAAATATATTCTGTGATTCAAGTGTCTTTTTGTTTTCTCTATTCAAAAGCTGCCTGTAACACGCAGATTTTCAGTATTTAACCAAAAGACTTATTGAAGGAACCTGAAAATAAAACATTGACAAAATGTGTTTTTTCTGATACTCTGTCGATATACAAAAGCAGTTCATGTCTGCTGCAAATCTTTTTCGGCAAATCGCCGAAAATTCCCGGAAACTGAAAATAAATATTGAGCAATGCCAAAGAAGCGGATATAATAAGTGTAAAACATTCTGCCATTATCTTTGGTACTTTAAAGGGGGCAGAGTCATGTTTATCCCACCAAAATCAGACGTCTCCATAAAGGAGTTGTTCCAGAACGAGATGGTCCTGAGACATTTTATCAGTGCAGTTCTGGCAATTCGACCGGAAGACATCCGCACCATACGACTGAAAAATACATTTCTGCGGCGAAGATACCGAAAACAGAAACAGGGAATTCTGGATATTCTGGCAGAAATGAACGACCATTCAAAAATCAATATTGAGCTCCAGGTAAAACATTATGCATACTGGGACAGACGTCAGCTCTTTTACCTTTCGAAACTGTATACAGAAGATATGAGGATTGGCGAAGACTATGCACTTTTAAAAAAATGCGTATCCATCAGTATCCTGGATTTTAACCTGACAAACCGAAACGAATATCATCATGCTTACCGTCTGCGTGATAAGCATGGATATGAGTTTTCCGATATGTTGGAAATCCATACCCTGGAGCTTAAGAAAAAACTGAAGGAAACAGCAGAGATGGATGAACTGGAAGAGTGGATTCGGTTTTTCCAGGCAGATTGCGAGGAGGATCTGGATATGATAAAAACAAAAAACCCAGGCATACTGGAAGCAATTAAAGAAGTGAAAGAGATGAGTTTAAGCCGCCGGATGCGGATACGTTACGAAGCACATCTGAAGCAGGTACGGGATGAGAAAGCATGGAAAACCTATGAACGGGCAGAGGCAAGAAAAGAGGGACTGGCTGAAGGCCGGACTGAGGGACTGGCTGAGGGACTGGCTGAAGGCCGCCGCCAGATCATCCGCAATATGATCAATCAGAAAGTTCCCGACGAAGATATCATCCGGCTTTCCGGCTGCAGCGAAAAAGAATTGCAGGAAATAAAAGGGTAATTAAAAGAGCCTTTTCCTGTTCACAGCAAATTTTATCAATATTAAAAAAAAGTATTGACTTTTTTTCAATTCCGAGTATACTACTTTTCGTAAAGCAAAGGCGCTTTGGAGAGATCCAGGGCGCCTTTTCTTTTTTTATCCGCATGGCGGCAGCCATGCGTCTCAGAAAGGAGATCACATTATGAACAGGCAAATCCCGGAATTATATGGAAGCATGATATTCAGCGACAAGGTCATGCGGAAAAAGCTTCCAAAAGATATGTACAAAGCGCTCAGAAAAACCATTGAGAACGGCACGCATCTGGAACTGGATGTGGCAAACTCCGTGGCAGTGGCCATGAAAGAATGGGCAGTGGAAAACGGCGCCACTCATTACACCCACTGGTTCCAGCCCATGACCGGCTTCACGGCGGAGAAGCACGACAGCTTCATCTCGCCTTCCGGAGACGGCGAGGTCATCATGGATTTCTCCGGCAAGGAGCTGGTCAAGGGCGAGCCGGATGCGTCCAGCTTTCCGTCCGGAGGACTGAGAGCCACTTTTGAAGCCAGAGGCTACACTGCATGGGATCCGACTTCCCCGGCGTTTATCAAGGACGGCACCCTGTACATACCCACCGCGTTCTGCTCCTACAGCGGAGAGGCGCTGGATAAGAAAACCCCTCTTCTGCGTTCCATGGAAGCGCTGAGCAGCGAAGCTGTGAAGATGTTAAAACTTCTTGGAAATAAGACCGTCACCAGAGTGTCCACCACCATCGGGCCGGAACAGGAATATTTTCTGGTAGACAAGGAGCTGTACCGTCAGAGAAAAGACCTGATCTTCTGCGGAAGAACCCTGTTCGGCGCATCCGCCCCCAAAGGACAGGAGATGGAGGATCATTATTTCGGCGCGCTGAAACCGAAAGTGTCCGCTTATATGCACGATCTGGATGTGGAACTGTGGAAGCTCGGCATCCCGGCCAAGACCAAACACAACGAGGTGGCTCCCGCACAGCATGAACTGGCGCCGGTCTTCGATACGGCCAATGTGGCAGTGGACCACAACCAGCTCACCATGGAGATCATGAAAAAGGTTGCCGAAAAACACAACCTGGTCTGCCTGCTCCACGAAAAACCTTTTGAAGGCATCAACGGCAGCGGCAAGCACAACAACTGGTCTCTGATCACCAACGACGGCGTGAACCTTCTGGACCCCGGCCGCACCCCTGCGCAGAACATCCAGTTTCTGGTATTTCTGATGGCAGTTATTAAGGCTGTGGACGATTATGCGGACCTGATGCGGATCTCCGCCTCCAGCGCCGGCAACGACCACCGCCTGGGCGGCAACGAAGCTCCGCCTGCCATCGTGTCGATCTTCCTTGGCGACGAACTGACCGCGGTTCTTCACTCCATCGAAAACGACATGTATTTTGGAAAGCAGGAAAAGGTGCAGCTGGATATCGGCGCACACGTTCTACCTCACTTTGTAAAAGACAGCACGGACCGGAACCGTACCTCCCCCTTTGCCTTTACCGGCAATAAATTTGAATTCCGTATGCTTGGTTCCTCCGCTTCCGTGGCGACGCCCAACATCGTGCTGAACACGGCGGTGGCAGAAGCGCTGGCGCAGTTCTATCAGGAACTGGAGGGCACAAAACCGGAAGATATGGAGCATGCAGTCCATGAACTTCTCAAACGGGCCATCCGGAAGCACAAAAAGATCATCTTCAACGGCAACGGCTATTCAGAGGAATGGGTGAAAGAAGCCGAAAGCAGAGGACTTTACAACCTGATATCCACACCGGACTGTCTGCCGCAGTTTATCGTTGAAAAAAATGTGGACTTATTTACAAAACATCATATTTTTACAAAGGATGAGATTTTCTCCCGTTATGAAATTCTGCTGGAAAATTATGTGAAGACGATCCTCATCGAGGCACGGACTTTGTCGGAGATGCTGACGAAAGATTTCCTTCCTGCAGTCAGTGCTTTCGCAGGGCAGACTGCAAAAAACGCAGCTTCGAAAAAAGCATTCCTTCCGACCCTTTCCATGCCGGCGGAGGAAGCGCTCGTTACAAAACTGACCAAAACTTATACGGATCTGACCGACGGCCTGACACAGCTTGCCGATCTGGTCAGGGAAGCGGAATCCATCGACGATATGCAGAAGGAAGCAGAATTTTGCCACACGCGGATCCTGTCCAGGATGGAAGCACTGCGGCTTACCGCCAATGCGGCAGAGACCCTGATCCCGGATACGCTTCTTCCCTATCCGACTTATGACCAGCTCCTGTTCTCACTGTAAGGAAGGTGCTTATGGATCGGACAGCAGAGGAACGGATCAAAGAAGAATGCGGGGTATTCGGCATCTTTAACCCTGACGGAACGGAGGCGGCCAGTACCATTTCTTACGGTCTGGCTTCCCTCCAGCACCGGGGACAGGAATCCTGCGGGATTGCAGTATGCGATACCGAAGGGCCCAAAGGAAATATGAACGTGCACAAAGGCATGGGGCTGGTGCATGAAGTATTGAAAGAGAAAAATCTGGCAAAACTGAAGGGAAATCTGGGTGTCGGACACGTCCGCTACTCCACTACCGGCGCTGCCGTCCTGCACAATGCACAGCCTCTTGTCCTGAATTATATCAAGGGGACGCTGGCGCTGGCTCATAACGGCAATCTGGTTAATACGGAAGAACTCCGGGAGGAACTGGCCCGCACCGGCGCCATCTTCCAGACAACGACGGACTCGGAAGTCATTGCTTATGAAATTGCGCGTGCAAGAGTCCATACGAAAACGGTGGAAGAAGCGATCCGGCAGACCGCCTCCCGCATAAAAGGCGCATACGGCATTGTCATCGCAAGTCCCCGAAAACTCATCGGAGTCCGTGATCCGCTGGGACTGAAACCCCTGTGTCTGGGCAAAAAGGGAGATTCCTGTATTCTTGCTTCGGAGAGTTGCGCTCTGTCCGCCGTCGGCGCACAGTTTGTCCGTGATATCCTTCCGGGAGAGATTGTAACCATCTCCCGCAAAGGAATTTTCTCTGACCTTCATCTTCAGCAGGAACAGCATGCCCACTGCATCTTTGAGTATATCTATTTTGCAAGGCTTGACAGCACGCTGGACAAAATTCCGGTCTACACTTCCCGGAAGAAAGCCGGCGCTGCCCTGGCAAAGGCCTGGCCGGCAGAAGCCGACCTGGTCACCGGAGTCCCGGACTCCGGCATCACCGCCGCACAGGGATATGCAGAAGAATCCGGCATTCCTTTTGGGCCTGCCTTTTATAAAAACAGCTATGTAGGCAGAACCTTTATCAAACCTGCACAGAAGGAACGGGAAGCCGGCGTCCGGCTGAAGCTGAGCGTCCTGAAACAGGCGGTTCATGGAAAAGACATTGTACTGGTGGATGATTCCATTGTGCGCGGAACTACCATCTCCAATCTCATTCGCCTGTTAAAGCAGGCAGGCGCAGGAAAAGTGCATGTACGGATCAGTTCTCCGCCCTTTCTCTACCCCTGCTACTTTGGGACTGACATTCCTTCGAACCGGCAGCTTCTGGCTGCTTCCCATTCTACAGAAGAGATCCGGCAGCTCATCGGAGCGGACTCTCTTGGATACATGCGCGTGGAGGATCTTCCCTCTACGGTTGACGGGCTGCCGCTTTGTACGGCATGCTTCGACGGTCATTATCCGATGGAACTATGACCTGTCATTTCAGGCAGGAAAATACATGAACTTTATAAACCGACCGGCTTTTTTATAACGAAGAACGGTCATTCGCTCAGAAAGATATCGAAGGAGATATCGGCAGGTGCACCCGCCGGTATCTCCTTTTATATATATTAAACTCTATATGAGATGAGGAGGAACTATTATGACTGAAGAAATGATGAATGCGCTGAACAGCCAGCTGTTTGCGGTCTGGTTTCTGATCGGCGCGGCACTCGTGTTCTGGATGCAGGCAGGTTTTGCCATGGTGGAGGCAGGCTTCACCAGAGCAAAGAATTCCGGCAACATCCTGATGAAAAACCTGATGGATTTCTGCATCGGTACGATCGTATTTATCCTGATCGGCTTCGGCCTGTTGCTGGGCGAGGACATGATGGGACTGATCGGTAAACCGGGATTTGACATCTTCACCAGCTATGCCGATTTTGACTGGTCCAATTTTGTATTCAACCTGGTTTTCTGTGCGACGACCGCGACGATTGTCTCCGGAGCCATGGCGGAGCGGACGAAATTTTTGTCCTACTGTATCTATTCCGGTATCATCTCCGCACTGATCTATCCCATCGAGGCACACTGGATCTGGGGCGGCGGCTGGCTTTCCCAAATGGGCTTTCATGATTTTGCCGGCTCCTGTGCGATCCATATGGTCGGCGGAGTCTCCGCACTGATCGGCGCAAAGATCCTCGGGCCCCGTATCGGAAAATTTGAAAAGGACAAATCCGGCAAAATCACAAAGGTAAATGCATTTCCGGGACACAATCTTCCGGTTGGATGCCTCGGCGTCTTCATCCTGTGGCTTGGCTGGTACGGTTTTAACGGCGCAGCCGCCACTTCCGTAGAACAGCTTGGATCCATCTTCCTGACCACTACGGTGGCTCCGGCGATCGCAACGGTGGTATGCATGGTCTTCACCTGGGTCAAATACGGAAAACCGGACGTGTCCATGTGCCTCAACGCTTCTCTGGCAGGCCTGGTCGGCATCACCGCCCCCTGCGACGTCACAGACTGTGCCGGCGCCATCGCCGTCGGCGTCGTATCCGGACTGCTGGTCGTCTTCGGCGTATGGTTTCTGGATTATGTGCTGCATATCGACGATCCGGTGGGCGCCGTAGCGGTTCACTGCCTGAACGGTATCTGGGGAACGATCGCCGTCGGTCTGTTCGCTACGACATCCGCACCGGACAACGACACTCTTGTGGGACTGTTCTACGGCGGCGGATTTGAGCTTCTCGGCATCCAGCTTTTCGGCATGCTGGCAGTGATTGCCTGGACTGCCGTAACGATCACGGCCGCATTTCTGATCATTAAAGCAACCGTGGGCCTGCGCGTCACCGAACAGGAGGAGATCATCGGTCTGGATGCAACCGAGCACGGACTTCCCTCCGCTTATGCCGGCTTCAGCATCATGGATATTTCCAACACCATGACCATGGAAGTCAATGAAAATACAGCCCTTGGAAATGACGATTATGTCACAGCCTCCGGCACTCAGAAAGACACCGCTGTTCGGGTGATCAAAACCGCAGAAAGCGATACCGGCATTTACAAAGTATCCATCATATCCCGGCTGTCCAGATATGATGTGCTGAGAAAAGCCATGAACGAGATCGGGGTCACCGGCATGACTGTCACACAGGTCATGGGCTGCGGCATACAGAAAGGCGCCGGTGAGAGATACCGCGGCGTCGAACTGGATGCAACCCTCCTGCCCAAAGTCAAGGTTGAAGTCATCGTCGGAAATATCCCCGTGGATACCGTGATCGAGTCTGCCAAAAAGGCGCTCTATACCGGACATATCGGAGACGGCAAGATCTTTGTCTATCCCGTCGGCAGGGTAGTCAAGGTGCGTACCGGAGAGGAGGATCTGGACGCCCTCCAGGATGTGGAATAATCAACTGCCATTATACAACTAAAAGAACAGGACTCCGGCATATTGCCGGAGCCTGTTCTTTGATCATAATTCACCCTTTTCTTCTTCTTTGATCTCCCAGTGAATCAGGAAAGTCAATGCTGCCCGCAAAGCGATAATGCCTGCTACCGTACCGATCTCCGTCCATTCTCTTACCACGACCGTACGGAGTATCTCACTTCCCAGCTTAAACTCCAGTCCCATGGCAAGTCCCTTTGCCAGTGTAAGCTTTGTGGCGGGCGAATGTTTCAGATACAGATAAAATCCCCGGATTCCGGTAAAAATAATGATACCTACACCGATAAATTCAAACAGCAGAATTGCCGCTTCCACAATATGATGAAGTACATACTCAAGTAAACTTAACAGATCCATCTTTCAAATCCTATATAAAATATGCCGCATGCCTGGTTACTCCGCCGCATAATTCAGGCGTACCGTAACCGTTGCCGTCTTATAACGGGATCTGGTGTCAAATGCCCCGTCATAGGTATATTCCCCGGATCCGGAATTGGTAGCCGTGATCTGGAATACACCCAGACTGGCAGTCAGAAGATCTCCTCTGCGGCATCCGGTTCCGTCTACCAGAATATCGATCCGCTGTCTTGCGTTGTCCGTCGCTTTCTCGATCAGATCCAGCTTCACCTCATCCAGCGTTGTACAGTAATATTCCGGCGAATAGGAAGCGAATTCGATACCCGATTCAATCAGCTTCGTAATATCCCGGGACACCATCTCCACCTTGTCAATGTCACTGGAAGTTACCGTCAGGCTCTGGTACAGGTCGTAGCCGTCCGGATAGTCCCGGACATAATTCCCGTTCTCGTCATATTCTGTCCGGTAACGCTGAGAAATATCCACGGAACTGAACACCAGTTCTTCTTCATTCACTCCATTATCCAGCAGATACTTTCTTACTACTTCCGCATCATTTTTGATGACCTCGTAGGCTTCCTTTGTTGTCATCCCATACGCCGAGAAGCTGCCCCGCCATACGATCAGATCAGACTCAAAATCACAACTTGCTGATCCCGTCGCCGTCAGTCCGTCGCCGCCGCCTCCGGTCTTGTACCGGACAAATCCGTTGGACGCAATCGTCACACATACCACTGCCGCCACGGCAATAATCAGCGCCACGACTACCGAGGGCATCCCGCCCTGCATCTGCAGTTTTTTCGTTCCTTCGCTTCTGTTCTCTTCCATAAATGTACCTCCTGAATATCGGTTCCCGCACTGTCTCACGTCGGGAATCTGTTGTTTTATTCAGCATAGCACCATCCGGAAGTTTTTTCTACTGATTCTGGAAAATGATGCAAAAGTTATGCAACTTTAATGCTGCAGCCTGCAATTAAAAAAATACAGAGCCTCAGATACATACAACAAATGATACTTATTCCCGCTTTTCAGTTTCATAAAACGGCATTTGATAACAATGCATACATAAATTATGGGGGCTTTCGCCCCCAATAAAAATTCAGTTAAATACTTGAAAACTTCACTTCATAAGCAGTATACTATATGTAGACAGAAAAAGTACCATCTGTATGCCATATAAAAGAAAGCATTATCAGCAGTTTTTAATGATTTTCCCGTCAAAATATGTATAAAGGAAATTTATGAGCACAAAAAAGAAAAAGAAATTTGGCTCTTCAGGGGTAATAGTGGGTGAAAAACACCCACAACCCCAGTATTTATGC
>ERZ778497.1813-NODE-1813-length-12541-cov-4.591062_pt1 | contig 12541 bp, 18 predicted proteins | sample MGYA00509938_ERZ778497 | MGnify/ENA primary metagenome ERZ778497 (study PRJEB29527, sample SAMN07138969) | mouse gut metagenome | material: feces | host: mouse | place: China:Nanjing | collected 2016-01-25 ... | reverse complement strand
TATCTACGGACTTGTCAGAGGCTATTATATTGATGATGATGGAAATGAGGTTACAGGAAAAGTACATTTAATAATATGAAAGGATGCCTTTCAGCTGTTTTTTCAGCAGCGGAGGATGATGATGCGATTGTAAAAAATCCCTGTAAGAATATTAAGTTTATCAATGTGGATGCTGGAAAAAGAGAGGCTATTCCGGAAGAACAGGTCAGACTGTTGATGGATTTTTTAAAACGGGATGAAGAGTTTGCGGAATATTATCCATTTTTTGTGGTACTGTTTAATCTTGGAAGCAGAGTGGGGGAGGCTTGTGCGCTTATGTGGGATGCAGTAGATTTTTCCCGCTCGCAGGTTACGATTGACAAATCATTAAATAGATACAGAAAAAAGGAATATGGCTTTACGCTTGCTGTAGGAAGTACAAAAAGCAGGAAAGGTATCCGGACAATAACAGTGAATGAAGCTGTTATAAATGCATTAATGAAACAGCGTCAGCTGCAGATGCAGAACCTGTGTCCGGCAGGTCGGATTTTACGGGTAGATGATTATGGGCGTGTGATTGGAGAAATTGACAATCTGGTTTTTACGCAGGCAAATGGGAATGCGTGGTATGAACCGGCAATCATCAGCCTGATTCACAGAATTGTGAAGAAGCAGAATATTTCTGCAGAAAGAGAAAATGGAAAAAAACTGGAATATTTCACGCCGCATCAGATACGCCATACATACACGACAATGGCATATGAAGCCGGAATAGACGAAAAGGAAGTGGCATTCCGTCTGGGACATTCATCGGAGGCTACGACAAGAGATGTTTATACGCATTTACGTGGTAATAAAAGGCAGGAACAGGAGGAGGCGATCAATAGAATCTGGATCAGCTGACAGGAGTATCTGTCAGCTGAAATGGGACTATATTGTTGTAAAAATACAGAAATCTGATATAATGCAGATAAGGACAGGAGAAAGCAAATGAGTGATATGGAAATACAATGGCATCCGGGTTTTGTGGCTGCCATGAATCTGGAACTGGCAGATAACAGAGATAAATTGATTTATGAAAAAGAATATAATCTGAATCTGAGACCTCTGGAGATTGATCTTCTGGTAATTAAAAAAGATTAAAATCTTCAGCTTGCCAATGAAATAGGAAAAATATTTCAAGGATATAATATCATGGAATATAAATCCCCTCAGGATCATCTGAATATTGATACCTTTTATAAGACAGGGGCATATGCCAGTCTGTACAAAGCCTATGGAGAGACGGTAGATGAACGGACGGCAGATGATATTACGGTTTCTATTGTCAGAGAAACGCGTCCGGAAGGATTGTTTCGGTATTTTAAAAGCCATGGAATCAGAATGACCAGTCCATATAAGGGAGTCTATTATATACTGGACGCAGTTCTTTTCCCAACACAGATCATTGTGACAAGAGAACTGAGAAAAGAAGATCATACATGGCTGAAAGCATTATCCAACCAGTTGGAAAAGCAGGAAATGAAGGAACTGCTGGATAAAATTTATAATCTTACACACAAATTTGACAGAGAACTTGCAGATGCCGTTCTGGAAGTAAGTGTGAAAGCGAATCAGGCGGTAGTAGGAGAATTGAGAGGAGATGAAAGTATGTGTCAGGCATTGTTGGAGATTATGGAACCGGAAATCAGTAAAATTGCAGATGAAGCAGCAACAAAAGCAGCGACAAAAGCAGCAACAAAAGCAGCAAAAGAAACATCGACAGGAACAGCGCTTAAAATGCTGAAAACAGGGAAATTTTCTGCGGAAGAAATTCATGAATATGTTCCGCTGCTGTCTGTGGAAGAAATTAAAACACTTGGAAGAAAATAGAGGTATGATGACTCGGGGCACTTGCATACGCAGGTGCCTCCGGCATATTTTGTGACAATTTCTGTGACAAATTTTGTGACAATCAAGGAAAAAGAAGGGACATGACAGATCTGCAGAGCTGCGGAAAACGGTGAAAAACAGCAGGATAAACAAAGACGGAACGTGACATTTCCACTTCGTCAAGAAAAAACACTTGACACCTGATTCTTTTTCGTGTAAGATATCCAGGGTGATCAAATATGGAAGAGATTCTGAAGCAGGCGCTTCTGTATGATTTTTACGGCGAGCTGCTGACCGGACATCAGAAAAGAGTCTATGAGGATGTGGTTCTGAATGATTACTCCTTCAGTGAAGTGGCAGAGAACCTCGGCATCAGCCGTCAGGGAGTGCATGACATGATCAAACGCTGCAACCGCCTGCTGGCCGGTTATGAGGAGAAGCTGCATCTGGTGGAGAAGTTTGTTCATCTCAGAAGTCAGGTCGGACAGATCCGGAAGATTGCAGAGGAACAGGCCGTTTATCCTGCCATGAGAGAAATTGAAGAGATCGCCGCAACCATTCTGGAGGAGTTGTAGATGGCATTTGACAGTTTATCAGAAAAATTACAGAATGTGTTCAAGAATCTGCGGAGCAAAGGCAGACTGACAGAAGCAGATGTGAAAACTGCCCTGAAAGAGGTAAAGCTTGCACTTCTGGAAGCAGATGTAAGCTTTAAAGTGGTCAGGCAGTTTATCAAATCGGTAGAAACCCGGGCAGTCGGTACGGATGTGCTGGAGAGCCTGACACCGGGACAGACCGTGATCAAGATCGTTCATGAAGAGATGATCAGCCTGATGGGCAGTGAGACCACGGAGATTAAGCTTCGTCCGTCCAATGAGATCACAGTCATTATGATGACCGGTCTTCAGGGTGCAGGTAAGACGACAACGGCAGCAAAGCTCGCCGGCAAGTATAAAATCAAAGGCCGGAAGGTTCTGCTGGCCGCCTGCGACATCTACCGTCCCGCAGCGATCAGACAGCTTCAGGTCAACGGGGAAAAGCAGGGCGTGGAAGTCTTTTCCATGGGAGACCAGCATAAGCCGGTGAATATTGCCAAAGCAGCAGTTGAGCATGCAAAAAGTCATGGCATGAGCGTTGTCATCCTCGACACGGCAGGACGTCTGCATATCGACGAGGATATGATGAATGAGCTGATCGAGATCCGGGATCATGTGGACATTGCCCAGAGCATTCTGGTGGTAGATTCCATGACCGGTCAGGATGCAGTCAACGTAGCTTCCTCCTTTGCAGATAAGGTCGGCATCGACGGAGTGATCCTGACAAAGCTGGACGGCGATACGAGAGGCGGTGCGGCTCTGTCCATTCGTGCAGTAACGGGGAAGCCGATTCTGTATGTGGGAATGGGGGAGAAGCTTTCCGATCTGGAGCAGTTTTATCCGGACCGCATGGCATCCAGGATTCTCGGTATGGGCGATGTGCTGACTATGATTGAAAAAGCACAGGAATCCCTGGATGAAGAGAAGTCACGGCAGATGGTTCAGAAGATGAAGAAGAACCAGTTTGACTTTGAAGATTATCTGGAAAGTATGAACCAGATGAAGAAAATGGGCGGAATCGGAGCGCTTCTTGGTATGCTGCCGGGGATGGGCGGAAGTCAGATGAAGCAGATCGAGGATGCAGTCGACGAGAAAAAGATGGCGCAGATTGAAGCGATCATTCTTTCCATGACCATAAAGGAACGTCAGAATCCGGATCTTCTGAATCCGTCGAGAAAGCGCAGGATTGCCAGAGGAGCGGGCGTGGATATCAGCGAGGTGAACCGTCTGGTCAAACAGTTTGAGCAGTCCAAAAAGATGATGAAGCAGATGCCCGGACTGATGGGCAAAGGAAAATTCGGTAAAAAGGGAATGTTCGGCAGACTGCCGTTTTAACATTCCGTTTACACAATAAAAAAAGAAACAGCGCAGGCCCGGACCATATGTGGACAGGGCTGAAGCGGAACGATTATGGAGGTAAAGAAGAATGGCAGTAAAAATCAGATTAAGAAGAATGGGACAGAAGAAAGCTCCCTTTTACAGAGTGATCGTAGCTGATTCCCGCTCCCCGCGTGACGGAAGATTCATTGAGGAGATCGGGACTTATGATCCGAACACCGATCCGAGTACATTCAATATCAACGAAGAAGCAGCCAGGAAATGGCTTGCGAATGGTGCGCAGCCGACAGAAGTAGTTGGTAAACTGTTTAAACTTGCAGGAATCAGCAAATAAAAGTATTGCTGTCATACCCCTTGGAGGTGGAATGATGAAAGAATTAGTGGAAGTGCTGGCAAAAGCACTGGTGGATCATCCGGACGAAGTGGTTGTCACCGAGACGGAAAAGGACAACGCGACGGTTGTAGAGCTTCGTGTATCACCAACAGACATGGGGAAAGTGATCGGGAAACAGGGCCGTATTGCCAAAGCCATCCGTTCGCTTGTAAAAGCAGCGGCGTCCAGAGATGATAAAAAAGTGGTTGTGGAGATCGTACAGTAAAGGTATATTTCTATTGTCATGAACAGGATGCGGCGAGCGATCGCCGCTTTTTGTTTTTGTCAATGAACGGAAAAGCTGTGTTTGATACACTTGCAGAAAGGCAGAGAATGGAACAGTTTTTAAGAGTTGGAGTGATTTCGTCCACGCATGGAGTCAGAGGGGAAGTAAAGGTATTTCCCACGACGGATGATCCCCGGCGTTTCGAGGCGCTCAAAAAGGTGCTGCTGGATACCGGAATCGAACAGAAAGAGCTGGAGATCACAGGAGTAAAATATTTTAAAAATCAGGTAATCCTGAAATTCAGGGGCTATGACAGCATCAACGACATTGAAAAATACAAAGGCATGGATCTGCTGATCTCCAGAGAGGATGCAGTCCCTCTGGAGGAAAATGAGAATTTCATCGCGGATCTGATCCATATGACGGTGGTGACGGATCTTGGAGAGACATTGGGAACACTGGTTGATGTGCTCCAGACCGGAGCCAATGATGTGTACGTGGTGAAGACTCCGCAGAAGAAGGAGATTCTGCTTCCGGCCATCCGGGACTGCATTCTGAATGTGGATGTGGAAGAAAAGAAAATGCTGGTGCATGTGCTGGAAGGACTTTTGGACGAATGAATTTTCACGTATTGACCCTGTTTCCGGATATGATCCGGGATGGATTTCAGACAAGCATTACCGGAAGAGCGGTGGAAAAAGGGCTTTTGTCTCTGGAGACTGTGAATATCCGGGATTTTTCAGTGAATAAACACAATCGGGTGGACGATTATCCCTATGGCGGAGGCGCCGGGATGGTCATGCAGGCGGAACCGGTCTGTCTGGCATATGAGTCCGTGGCGGAAAAGCTTTCAGAAAAGCCCCGGGTGCTTTATATGAGTCCTCAGGGAAAGGTCTTTGACCAGAGGATGGCAGAAGAGCTGGCACAGGAAAAAGAGCTGGTCTTTCTGTGCGGTCATTATGAAGGGATTGACGAACGGGTGCTGGAGGAGATCGTGACAGATGAGGTATCGATTGGCGACTATGTACTGACGGGAGGAGAGCTTCCGGCGCTGGTCGTCATGGATGCGGTTTCCAGACTTCTGGACGGAGTCCTGCACAACGAAGACTCTGCGGAGTTTGACTCCTTTCATGACAATCTTCTGGAGTATCCCCAGTACAGCCGCCCGGAAGAGTGGAGGGGGAAGAAAGTTCCGCCGATCCTTCTGTCGGGACATCATGCCAATGTGGAAAAGTGGAGAAGAGAGCAGTCTCTGATTCGTACAAAAGAGAGACGGCCGGATCTGCTTGAGACAGCGAATCTTACGGAGGAAGATAAAAAATTCCTTGCAAAGCATGAGAAATTATGATAAAATGAAACGCGTTGTGAGAAAAGAAGAGATGGTCCTCTGTTACGCCAGACGTATTAAGAACATCCATTGATGAAGGAGGAACACAATGAACGAGATTATCAGGAACATCGAGGCAGAGCAGTTAAAAGCGGAAGTGCCGGTCTTCCATGTGGGTGATACCGTGAGAGTACATGCGAAGATCAAAGAGGGCACCCGTGAGAGAATTCAGGTATTTGAAGGAACCGTTTTAAAGAGACAGGGCGGAAGCAACAGAGAGACCTTCACGGTAAGAAAAAATTCGAACGGAATCGGCGTTGAGAAGACCTGGCCGCTGCATTCTCCGAACGTTGAGAAGATCGAGGTGGTTCGCCGCGGTAAAGTAAGACGCGCGAAACTGAATTACCTGAGAGACCGCGTCGGCAAGGCGGCAAAGGTAAAAGAGCTGGTAAAATAAGCTGTCAGGAGGGACATGTACGAAAGTATGATGTCCCTTTTTTCGATTATGGGCAGTATACATCAAAAGGTACAGGAGCATGAAGAGAAAAAAAGGGCTGAGTTTTAACAGGAAGAGGCGTGTGATTCAGGCATCGGCAATCCAGAACGCATTTGTCTGGGTTGGAGAGTGTGTGCTGGCTTTTGCGATCGGATGTGTTCTGGTGTATTATTTTATGACGAGCCTGACCTGTGTGGGACAGGCGATGGAACCTACGGTAAACAGCGGCGCGCAGGTGCTGGTAAACCGGTTTATCTATTCTCTGGCAGCGCCGAAGGCAGGAGACGTGGTTGTATTTAAACCAAACGGAAATGCGAATACTCATTATTATATGCGGCGTGTAATCGGTACGCCCGGTGATACCGTACAGATTGTGGAAGGCTTTGTCTATGTCAATGGAGAACTGTTTGAGACGGGAACCGGAAATGAGCAGATGGATTTTGCAGGAGTAGCAGAAGAAGAGATCCTGCTGGATAAGGATGAATATTTTGTACTTGGAGATAACCGAAATGCCAGTGAAGACAGCCGGAATGCAGACATCGGTAATGTCAGAAGGCGGGATATCTATGGGATGGCATGGTTTGTCCGTTATCCATGGGATAATTTTGGAAGGATTCCGTAGTTCGTTCACGAGGAGGATTTATGAATATACAGTGGTATCCCGGGCACATGACAAAGGCCCGGAGGATGATGCAGGAAAATATAAAGCTGATTGACCTGATTATAGAGCTTGTGGATGCAAGGGCGCCTCTTGCCAGCCGGAATCCGGATATCGATGAGCTGGGAAAGGGCAAGGCACGGCTGATTCTTCTGAATAAGGCGGATCTTGCCAGCGACTGCTGGAATCAGGCGTGGGAAGCGTGGTTTAAGGCGAAGGGATATTTTGTCGTTCAACTGGATTCCAGAGGCAGGACAGGAATGAAGACCGTTCAGAATGTGATAAAAGAAGCGTGTAAAGAAAAAACCGAGAGGGACCGAAGACGGGGAATCCTGAACCGACCGGTCCGCGCGATGGTGGCAGGAATTCCCAATGTGGGAAAGTCCACATTTATCAACAGCTTTGCAGGCAGGGCATGTACGAAGACCGGAAATAAGCCTGGCGTGACAAAAGGCGCGCAGTGGATACGGCTGAACAGGCAGGTGGAGCTTCTGGATACGCCTGGAATTCTCTGGCCCAGATTTGACGATCAGGAAGCAGGAATCCGACTGGCGTTCCTGGGATCTGTCAATGATGAGATTCTGAATCTGCAGGAGCTTGCCGGAAGACTGGGATGTTTTTTGCAGAAATATTTTCCTCTCTGTCTGGAGGAACGCTATAAGACAGAATTTCCGGAGAATCCGGAAGAACGGGAGCTGCTGACAAAGATTGCACAGGCAAGATCCTGCCTGACAAAAGGCGGGGAGCCTGACATCGGACGGGCAGCAGTTTTTCTTCTGGATGATTTTCGAAGCGGCCGCCTTGGGAAGATTACACTTGAATTTCCTCCGGAAGGGGAATATGATAAGAGCATGGACAGTATGAGGTAGAAGGATGGGAAAATACGAATACGAAGAGAACTATGAAGAGAAAAAGCCGGGAATCTTACGGGAGATTCTGGGGTTTCTTATATATGTGGGAATTGTTGTAGGGATCACATTTTTTATCATTACCTTTGTGGGCCAGAGGACTTATGTAAGCGGAAGCTCCATGGAAAATACATTAAGCCACGGGGATAATCTGATCGTCGATAAGATTACATACCGGTTTTCAGACCCGAAGCGGTATGATATCATTGTCTTCCCGTTTCGGCATGAGGAGAATGTTTACTATATTAAAAGAATCATCGGACTGCCGGGAGAGACGATTCAGATTCAGGACGGGTCGATCTATATCAATGGGGAGATTCTCAGCGAATCCTACGGCAGAGAGGTGATGAAAAGTGCAGGGCTTGCAGAGGATCCGATTACATTGGGCGAGGGCGAATACTTTGTTCTTGGCGATAACCGGAATGACAGTATGGACAGCCGGGATCCGGGTGTAAGTACCATTCACAGAGATGAAATCATCGGCAGAGCATGGGTCCGTATCTGGCCGCTGGACGAGATAGGAGTGTTAAAGCATCAGTAATGACGAAAAAGGAAGAACGGCTGAAAAAACAGCAGGAAAAGCTTGCAGCAGAGCTTGACAGGCTTGAGAACATGAGGTTATACGAGAAAAAATACGAAAGCTGCGGACTGATCTGCGGGATTGATGAAGCGGGCAGAGGCCCGCTTGCAGGTCCGGTGGTTGCCGGGGCAGTGATTCTGCCGCGGGACTGTCAGATTCTCTATCTGAACGATTCCAAAAAGCTGACAGCCAGAAGAAGAGAGCTTCTCTATGAGGAGATCATGGAGAAAGCGCTTGCAGTCGGTACGGGCGTGGTAAGCCACGCCAGAATTGATGAGATCAATATTCTTCAGGCAACGTATGAGGCCATGCGCCAGGCCATAGAAAAGCTTGGCATGGCACCGGATATACTTTTGAATGATGCGGTGACCATACCGGAAGTAACCTTAAAACAGGTCCCGATTATAAAAGGGGATGCAAAAAGTGTATCCATTGCTGCAGCGAGTGTGATTGCCAAAGTGACCCGGGACCGTATGATGGTTGAAATGGATCAAAAATACCCAGGGTACGGGTTCGCGTCAAACAAAGGCTATGGTTCGGCGGCGCATATTGCGTCAATCCGGGAAATGGGTCCCTGCGAGATCCACAGGAAAACGTTTATACGGAACTTTACCGATCATGCAGAATGACGGATGGGGAGTCTGGCGATGAACAGAAGACAGACAGGGACAGTTTATGAGGAAATGGCTGCCCGGTGGCTTTCAGAACAGGGGTACGAGATTCTGGAACGGAATTTTTACTGCCGTCAGGGGGAGATCGATCTGATTGCCAGAGACGGCAGATATCTGGTATTTATAGAAGTGAAATACCGCAGAGACGGACAGTCAGGCCATCCTCTGGAAGCGGTCGGTATCTGGAAACAGAGACGGATTTCCAAAGCTGCGGTGTATTATTGTCACCGGCATCGGATTCCGGACAGTCAGGCATGCCGGTTTGATGTGATCAGCGTTATGGGAAATGAGATCGAACATATAAAAAATGCATTTGAAACAGTCTGATACAGCGCCATAAACGGGGAAAGGTTCTGGCGCTGTATGGTTATGGAGGAGTCTGTCTATGGTATGGAAGATGAAAAGTGAAAACAGGGATATGCGAAAAAAAGAGAAACATGGCGTGCCGTATTTTGTATTCCGGAATCTGGAGGATACAAAACTGGTGCGCCATGGTTTTTCTACGCGTCTGGGCGGTGTCAGTAAGGGACATCTTGCAGAGATGAATCTGAGCTTTACAAGAGGGGATGACCCGGAATGTGTCCGGGAGAACTTCCGCCGTATGGGGGCAGCCATTGGATTTGATCCGGAATCCCTGGTACTGTCACAGCAGACACATACGACGAATGTACGTCTGGTAACAGAGGCAGACAGAGGAAAAGGATATACAGAGCCGCTGGAATATACGGATGTGGACGGGATGATCACAAATGTGCCGGGGCTGATGCTGGCGACTTTTTATGCAGACTGTGTTCCGCTGTTTTTTGTGGATCCCATACACCATGCGGTTGGGTTGTCCCATTCCGGATGGAAAGGGACTGCAGGGCGTATGGGGGCAGTGACCATAGAGCGGATGAAGGAAGCTTTTGGAACAGAGCCGGAACATCTGCGCGCGGCAATCGGACCGTCCATCTGTCAGGACTGTTATGAAGTCAGTGAGGATGTGGCTCTGATATTTAAGAAAGAATTCCGGGCGCATGCAGACGAGCGTCTGCTGTACCGCAAACCGGATCACAAGTATCAGCTGAACCTCTGGCGCGCCAACGAGATCGTTCTGCTGGAAGCAGGAATCCGGCCGGAGCATCTGGCGATGCCCGGAATCTGCACCTGCTGCAATCCGGACCTTCTGTTTTCCCATCGTGCAAGCGGAGGTAGGAGAGGGAATATGGGGGCATTTCTGGGTCTGTGCGAGGCATAGATGAATATTTTCCATAGTCTGGATAAAATAGTGACTAGACAAAAGAGGATTCTGTCGATAAAATAAGAGCATCAGTTTTAATACAGGAGGGCGAATTATATGAAGATTATCAGGACAAAGGATTACGGGGAGATGAGCCGAAAGGCAGCAGGCATCATTTCGGCACAGGTGATCATGAAACCGGATTGTGTTCTGGGGCTGGCGACCGGTTCTTCCCCGGAGGGGACGTATGAGAAGCTGGTTGAATGGTATAACCAGGGCGATCTGGATTTTGGCGATGTGACAACGGTGAATCTGGATGAATACCGGGGGCTTCCAAAGGAAAATGATCAGAGCTACTACTGTTTTATGCACCGTCATCTGTTTGACTATGTGAATATCAATCCGGACAGGACATTTCTTCCGGACGGGATGAATGAGGATCCGGATGCAGAATGTGCAAGATATGAAGAAGTGATCCGTGCGACAGGCGGTGTGGATCTGCAGCTTCTCGGACTGGGGCGCAACGGCCATATCGGCTTTAATGAACCGGGGGAATTTTTTGAAAAAGGGACCCATTGTGTGGATCTGCATCCAAGTACCATCGAGGCCAATAAGCGTTTCTTTGCGTCGGCGGACGATGTTCCGAAGCAGGCATACAGCATGGGTATCCAGACAATCATGAATGCGAAAAAGATACTGGTCGTGGTCAGCGGCGAGGACAAGGCAGAGGCGGTGAAAAACTGTTTCTTTGGACCAGTGACTCCAAAGGTGCCGGGTTCCATCCTGCAGATGCATCCGGATGTGACCGTGGTTGCTGACGAAGCAGCATTATCCCTGTGTTCGCTTCCGGAATAAGACAGGACGGCACAGATTATGAAGATTATCAATGCAAAAGTGTATACAGAGGATGGAACCTTTCAGAAGAAGGATGTGTATACAGACGGAGAAAAGATTGCATTATCCGGAGGGGACGAAGAAATACTGGATGGTTCCGGATGTTACCTGATACCGGGGCTTACGGATATTCATTTTCATGGATGCGCAGGGCGTGATTTCTGTGACGGGAGCCGGGAGTCCATTGAAGCTATGGCGGTATATGAGGCGTCTCAGGGAATCACGACCATCGTTCCTGCTACGATGACGCTGGGAAAGGACTCTCTGCATGAGATATGCAGGGCAGCCGCTGCATATCCGAATGAAAAGGGTGCAGTTCTCTGCGGGATTGATATGGAAGGGCCGTTTATCTCAATGGCAAGAAAGGGAGCACAGAATGAAAAATATGTGCACAGGCCGGATGCAGAGCTGTTTCGGGAGCTGAACAGAGCTTCCGGCGGTCTGGTGAAGATTCTGGCGATTGCTCCGGAAGAGCCGGGCGCAATGGAGTGCATGGAAGAGCTGAAAGATGAAGTGGTTCTGTCAGTAGCCCATACCACTGCAGATTATGAGACTGCGGCGGAAGCCTTCCGAAAAGGCGTCCATCATGTGACGCATCTTTATAATGCCATGTCGGGACTGTCACACCGCGCTCCCGGAGTTGTGGGTGCGGCTGCAGATCATGAATCTGTGGAAGCAGAGCTGATCTGTGATGGAATCCACGTTCACCCGGCAACGGTGCGGCAGACTTTTAAGATGTTTGGAGATGACCGGATTATTCTGATCAGCGATTCCATGGAAGCCACCGGTATGCCGGATGGTGAATATGCGCTGGGCGGCCAGAAGGTGATGAAGAAAGGCAGTCTTGCTACGCTTGAGGACGGGACGCTGGCAGGTTCCGTCACGAATCTGATGGACTGTCTGCGTACGGCAGTGCTTAAGATGCAGATCCCTCTGGAAAGTGCAGTGAAATGTGCGGCTGTGAATTCAGCCAGATCGGTTGGTATTTATGATTCTTACGGCAGTATTACACCGGGAAAGACAGCAAATATGGTATTACTGAAAGAGGAGGATCTGAGTACTGTGCAGGTTATCCTGAAAGGAAAGACGATTTTGTGACAGGGGCAGATGCGCCCTGTGTGACGGCGGAGTTTCCATAAGAAAAGGGACTGATGCAAAAGCGTATCTTTGCAATATATGATGCAGCAGATGGAAAGCATATATTGTGGGATAGTCCTGTTTTGCGTCAGTCCTTTTTTGTATCATGCGGTTACGGGCCGGGTTCTTCCGCCGTTCGGACGGAAAAAGACGGCTCTTCCGTATTCGGACGGAGATCAGCAATATGGTCTGTTACAGATCATCGCCCCGTTCTATTTCTTCCAGCAGATTGTGTGGCCCAGATTATTAAAAGGTGTGTCTTCCCAT
>ERZ778497.1806-NODE-1806-length-12600-cov-17.869430_pt1 | contig 12600 bp, 9 predicted proteins | sample MGYA00509938_ERZ778497 | MGnify/ENA primary metagenome ERZ778497 (study PRJEB29527, sample SAMN07138969) | mouse gut metagenome | material: feces | host: mouse | place: China:Nanjing | collected 2016-01-25 ... | reverse complement strand
ATTTATTTTTAGGCTTTAAGCAACTTTTAGGTACTTTTTATAGAAAAACTCAGATTTTACAGGGCCTGATAATGGGGTGTTTATTAAAGGCTTCGTGACACAAGACATTAATGGCGATGGCAATACCGATGTCATACAATATAACGATGACCGATTTTATACTTATGGTGATATCTGACAATGGGGTGTCCAAAGTCTGGAGTTATGATGATGTCGGACATCTATCTTGGTCAAAAGAGACCGCTCCCGACAATAAATGGATACGCAAGGACTATACATATTTTGATGCCAAAGTCTCATCCATAGAATATACCACTCAAAATGGCGTTTTATTGAAAGAGGATTATTCATATGCCAACGGCCATCTTACAGAAGGTAAAATCAACAACCGTACCCAGATATTCAAATTGGTAAAAGAGAACTCCATGGGGTTGCCGGTTGAGGTCGCTTCCGGTACAATAACGCGGAAATATGAATATGACAACTATGGCACGCCTACAAGGCGGTATGCCTCATCAGGCACCAAGGTATATATGGACATGAGTTATACAATTGACAACCAGACCAACAATCTTTCCTCTCGGAAAGACAACGTTAAGAATATATCGGAATCTTTTGGATATGATGAGCTCAACAGATTGACTTTATTCAAGGGGAATACAGTGGCATATGACATGAAAGGGAACATCACCGGAAAAAGCGATGTCGGAAGTTTTTCTTATGATATTGCCGACAAGCCGTATGCTGTCTCAAAGATCACAACGACAGCTTCTTCTATTCCTTCATGGAAGCAAACTATATCCTACACTTCTTTCCACAGGCCGTCGAGCATTACGGAAAACGGGAATACAGCTAAGTTTTGCTATGATTATGACTACAACCGTGTGAAAATGGAAGAGCTAAAGAATGGGAGCACTGTGTATACCCAATACTATTTGGCAGACAACTATGAGATGGAGAAAGCGGATGCCGACAGAGAGAAGCTTTATCTGTTTGGTGACTACTACAAGTCTTCTGCCGTATATGTAAAGACCGGATCTACCGGTAAGGTTTATTTCCTGTTGCGCGATTACTTGGGAAGTATCGTAAATGTAGTTGACCCTGATGGAGGGGCAACACATGAATTAAGCTATGATGCCTGGGGTCGCCTGAGGAATCCGACCAATCAGACGGTCTATACCCCTGGTTCAGAACCGTCCTTATTTATTGGAAGGGGATATTGTGGGCATGAGCACTTGACTAAGTTTGGATTGATAAATATGAACGCGCGCCTGTATGACCCTGTATTAGGTCGTTTCCTTTCGCCTGATCCATATGTTCAGATGCCGGAAATGTCTCAGAATTACAATCGGTTCTCCTATTGTCTCAACAATCCGTTGAAATATACAGATCCGGATGGCGAGCTGTTTTTCACGACACTGTTCAGCGCGATAGTCGATTTCTGGAGCAATATTTTCAGTCATGGAGTCAATGTCAGTCAGTATAACTGGAAGCGCACTGAGAATGCATGGAAATTGGATATGGGTATGTTTAAAGGGAACTTCGGCCAAGTCTTGAATAAGTGGACTTTTGGTATAGTCAATTCTTTGATAGGGAAATTTACTGCGGATGTTTGTAACATTATCGGGAAGGTGGATAATGTCACTTATCTTGACGGAATGGCGGCGGTCAGCGGGGTTTCTCCTGGGAATTCAGCTTTCACCATCGGGCATTATTCGATGGGTCCGAAAGGGTATGTGGCTGATTGGAGAGATCATCTGTTCGTCCATGAATATGGACATTACATCCAGACTCAGAGGATGGGATGGCTGTATTTCCCGGCAGTTGCTATACCCAGCTTGATGAGTGCGGCATTCACGTCAAACGCAAGCGGAATGGAGCATGATGAAAGATGGTTTGAAGTTGATGCCAGCAATCTTGGAGCGAAGCATTTCGACAGAAAATACGGCAGCGGAAATCCTAACTATCAGCCCAATTCCTCTGAGTTTTTCAATATCAATCAATTCTATCGTGGAGGAGCAAGTGACTATATAAATCCACGAATCGGTGCCAAATACCAAGACCACACTTTTGAAAAGAGAAAAAAGAAACTCGTATTTTGGGACTTTATATTGTGATAGACAAATGGCGGTCATGTCGCTTTATTAGGACATGACTGCCATTAATCAGCATAGAATGTAATTGTAAAAATATTATGAATGTTTATATGTCAATAATCAAAAAGAAAATTATCCTTTTGATTGCAATAATCGGATTGAGTGTGCTATCATCTTGCGGATTCTTGATTAATGACCACGGAGAGATAATCGACTATAAAAAGATATTATTTATCAATGATTCGCAACATCCCATTATGGTAGCAGGTTGGTTTGATGAAAATCCTGATAGTTTAATAAACTTTAAATTAGTATTCGGACCGCAACCAAATCTGTTAGATAAAATAAATCCTAATGAGACATATCTGCGTAATGCTATTCCATTGACAATGGAGAATCAGTTCTACTATTCATTCATTATCTTAAGAGAAGAGTCGATGGATAAATATAGCAGAGAAGAATTGATTGAAAATAAGATTTATGACTATTGGTATGTGTTCTCATATGAAGATTTAAAAGAAATGAACTTTGAGGTGCATTTCACCGGAGGCGATGAGCTCGACAGATTCCGAAAAGATTGAATAATTCAAGTTTCACAAGTGCGTAACTTATGAAGTTGTTTAAACTTTTTCTTTTCCAAGATTTCGTCAGATTTTCAAGCTGATTTTTAATCGTGAAGAGGGAATTTAGCGGGCTAAACTCCCGATGATCGATTGAAAAGCAGCCGAAAAGATGATGGAAGATTGGAAAAGAGCCATTAAAAAAGGAAAAAACTTAATCAACTTCATTTGCGTAAAAAGTTTAAACAACTTCTATGTCAATTAAAAGCAATCGGCATCATCCTGTCAAAAAATTCCCCAAAATAACAATCCTCTTCCCCTCCCAATACCTATCTTTGCACTCCCAACCTCCCCATAATAGCTAAAGCCCAACCAAATCAGAAAACCAACAACCAGAAAACCGAAAACCAACAACAGAAAAACAAAACCAAACCGCCGGATGGCATTACTGTGCCACGGCCAAGGGCCGTGGTCCCCCCTAATGACTAACGACTACCGACTAAAAAACTACCGACTACCAACCAAATCGGAACAAAAAAATTAAAATATGAACAATACAATTTAAAAACAAAACACTTTGGTTTTTCAAAACAAAACAAAACAATTCAAAATCGGAACAAAAATTTTCAAATCGGAACACTCCACACCCCCCATCTTCCTCCTTCCTCTTTCATACTTTGCGCAAAGCGCATACCCTCCCCCTTCATACTTCATACTTTGCGCAAAGCGCACACACGTGCCTTTCGCGCCGGAGGGCAGTTCCGTGCGCGACAAGCATTGCCGCGACCCCCGAATAATAACGAAATATTATTCAGTTGAGAGTGTGATTTTTGTGGAAGTGTTTAAAAAAATAATTAAAATCAAAAAAACTTGTAATTTTTACAGAATAATATTAATTTTGCCAAACAACTACTAAATTATACGAGTATGGATGATTTTATTTTCACAATGCACGAACTTTCTGAAATGGAAAGCCTTGAAATAAAAGGAGGTGCGGAGAGAAATCCGGACGGCACAATGGCGCAGTCTGGTTGCTCTAACAGCGCAGCAGGCTGCGGAGCAGGTGTTGACCAAACAAGTTGCTCCAATTCGGCAGCGGGATGTGGATCACAAATAGGGTGTACGGTTCCTGCGCAGGGAAGCTGCAATAAACTTGATTAAGCAATTTATTATTCCTAAAGCTTTTCCATCGTATTTACAGCGTATTAAAATACTCTATAAATAAAGGAAGGCTTTAGGAATAATTGTGGTTATACTTATAACCACAACATATGCTAACTGCAATTTAGCAATATGGGTAAAGAAAAAATAAGTAGAGATTGAACTTTATATGATAGCAAGCAAATATAATATAATAATAAGACGCAATAAATTGTCATATTGGTATAATACATTGACACGACGTTTTTTTCGCATTACATCATCCTTGAGTGATAAAATTGCTCTTGCCTTGTCAAAAAATCAAATTGAGTGCCTTCCTGATTACATTGTATCTAAGCTGAAGTCCGGTGGTTTTATTGTCGATAAAAAATTCGACGAATTGGCTTTTATTCGAGAAAAAAACCGCCAAGCAATATTTGACAAGAATTATTTCCTTATAATTCTTCCTACATTGAATTGCAATTATCATTGTTGGTATTGTATCCAAGATCATATTGAATCAAAAATGGATGAAAATACATTAGAGAATATTAAACTCCATATTGATTATATGATAAATGTTGAAAAAATTAAATCTCTTCATCTTGATTGGTTTGGAGGAGAGCCTTTTCTATATTTTAATGAGATTATAAGCCCAATCAGCCTATACGCACAACAACTATGCATAAAGGCTGGTATCCCATTTTTCAATTCTTCTACTACAAATGGATTTTTCTTGTCAAATGAAGTAATTGATAAATGTAGTTCTTTAGACTTTAAGCATTTTCAAATAACGCTGGATGGGAATAAGAAATTTCACGACAAAGTGAAATTTCAAAAAAATTGTGAATCCACATTTTCGCATGTTCTAATAAATATAAATAAACTTATCTCAAAATCCAAAGATACTGTTGTTTATCTTAGGATTAATTATACTCATAAAAATGTTTCCGAAGGTATTGTAGAGGAGATCAATGTGTACATTGACCCCAATAACAGATCAAAAATTGTGATAACTCCTCGGAAAGTATGGCAAGAGGATGTAAAGCATGATTTCCATGCAACTCTTATAGGTATTCTTGATAAATTTAAGGAATCTGGGTATAGGGTAGAGTATTGGAATCCTGTAATGGAATTCATACCGTGCTATGTTAATAAAAAATATTATAACGCAATTAATTTTAACGGTAATCTTATTAAATGCACAGCATGCAATGATCTATACGACCCAAATGCTAAAGGCTCAATACAAAGTGATGGCTCTATCGAATGGCATAATGATTTTGAGACAAATTGCATTAAATCCTCTTTTGAGAATGAACGTTGCTTAAATTGCAATAAATTGCCTATTTGCATGGGTTTATGTCCAAGGGAACATTTAAATAAGCAGGAATACTGCAAAGAAGATGTACTGGACTATAAATTTGAGGATTCCATTGTCGACTTTATTGATAGAAATTATTAGGTTAACCGATATTTATTCGATTCATCTGATTATAAATTCTAATCATTTATTCACCAGCTATATGACTAAACTATTGACACAACACAAAAATCCATCCATACCGTCGTCCCCCGGAACCAGATATTGCTTCTTCCTTGCAAACCTGTTCGTCTCTTTTATTCTAAATCCAATAAGCGCACAGGAAGCCAATGACACTGTTGTCAGAAACCTTCAGGAGGTAACAGTTAAAAGTTCGTCCCTGACTATTTCGGCAAAATCAGCCACCTATTTCCCTTCCTCGAAAGCAAAGAAGGCCGCCATCAATGCCATCGATCTTCTGCAACGAATGGCCATTAACCAAATTGTCATAAATCCTGTTACCAAGGAAGTCTCTACGACTGCAAAGGAGAATGTGGCCATCTTTATCAACAATTCAAAAGCAACACAAGCAGACATCGACGGACTCAAAACCACGGATGTCAAAAAAGTGGAATATCTCGATTTTCCCACCGACCCACGTTTTATGGGACTACAGCACGTAATCAACATCGTCACCCCAAAATATGAGTATGGAGGGTATACCAAAATATCCGATTCTCAAGAGGTGATCAGTCGTTTTGAAAACAAGGGAAGCGTTTTCTCAAAATTCATCTATAAGAGAATGACGTTCGATGCCTATATCGGTGCTAATTTCCTGTCGTCATCCCATTTCGGATCTTCCAACGACTCTCGCTTCGAATTAGCGGACGGGACCGTGACCCGCAACGAACAAATGACATCCGGAAAACAACGGCAATTTGACCTTCCTATAACATTTCGGGCCACTTATGACCGCAAGAACATGCAGATTGAAAACACCGTCGGCTTCATGATAAACAACACACGCTGTCAGGAAACCGAGGGTCGGCTTACGTTATCGCCAGGAGCATCGGTCTCAGACTATGATTTCAGAACTTCTGCTCCCGCCATAACCCGGTCGCTGTCATGGAGAGGTGGATACTACTTCGTCCTGCCAAAGGCTTGGAGCATATATGTCATCCCTTCGTTCGCTTATAGCCACATCAATTCCCACAGCTGCTATTCCACGAACGTGCCGGACTCAAAACCCATCGACAACAACGCCAGGGAGGACGCCTACAACGTGGCAGTCAATGCAAATGCGTATAAGACATTCAACAACCGACATTCCCTTTCGATGCATCTCGACTACCGACATCTTATCAACAACATTGATTATTACGGTTCGTCGCCAAGCCATTCCGACAATTCAGGGACGACTTTCACCGCATCTGCCAACTACTCATACAACAAAAATAACAAACTGGTGGTGAACCTCAACGCCGGTGCCGGAGGAAGCATTTCCAAGGTCAATGGAATCAAACAATCCTCTTATTTCCCATTCTCGACCATCTATCTTTCATTCGCTCCCACTACGAAAAGTCAATTCCAGTTGACCGCCAACTGCGCCTCAAATGCAGTGAACAGTTTTATGCGTTCCACGAACGTGCTGCAGATAAACGAACTATTATTCCGCACAGGAAATCCCAAACTCAAAAACTATCAAAGCCTGCTAGTCAATGGAAGTTATACTTATTTCCCGTGCAACGAATTGACACTCCAAGCCTTCGTGAGATACTTCGGTTGCTATGACAGGCTCGTTAACAACTATTCCCCGTTCGACGATGGAAAATACGTCGTTGAATCAACCATCAACAGCGGAGACTTCAACAGACTAAACGCAGGAATCAACCTGACGGGAAGACTCTTCTCCAATAAGCTCGTGATACAGGCATCCCCGGGATTCTCAAGATCTGTCTCTTCGGGCTATTATGACATGGCCAGAAATAATTTTAGCTGGAGTATTAACGCCCAATATTATTTCGGAGACTTCAACCTGACGGCATACTATCAATCCCGCGAATATTATATGGGTCTGATTACTGGCGACAATACCTGGAATTCATCTTACTACACGCTACAAATCGGTTGGGCAAGGGAGGCCTGGAACGTTTCCTTCTCCGCTAAGAACTTCCTCAGATCTGATTACAACTCGCAATGGTCAGATCTTTCCTCCCCATTCTATACCAAGCATACCTCATTCTATCTCCCATCTTATCATTCGGCATTGAATCTCACTGCCACGTATACTTTCGGATATGGCAAAAAGATCAGGCGCGGAAATGAAGTCAACGCGCAATGGGGTGCGGAATCCGCAATCATGAAATAGCCGAAATCATCCCGCCGACATGTGAAGCTAATGGCAGAACTGCCCTCTGGCGCTAACAGATGTTCGCGCCGGAGGGCAGTTCCGTGCGCGACAAGCATTGCCGCGACTCCTGACTAACGCCCCGAACTAACGACTAATGGCCTCCGAACTAATGACCAATAACTAATGACCAAAGACTTGCTCCAGTTTGACGATTGTAAATTTGTAGGATTAAGCGTTTTTTGTTACTTTTGCAGCTCAGAACGCGATCTCTCCGTTTTACAACAGACAGTATCATTAAAATATGAATATATCCTACAAGTGGCTTAAACGCTACATCGATTTTTCTCTCGCCCCGAAGGAGCTCACGGCAGCCCTGACTTCCCTCGGTCTGGAATGCGACCAAGTGGAGGAGGTGGAGAGCATCAAAGGAGGCCTGAAAGGCCTTGTGATAGGCAAGGTGCTCACGTGTGAGCCTCATCCTAATTCCGACCATCTTCATATCACGACCGTTGACCTCGGCCATGGCGAACCGCAGACAATCGTCTGCGGAGCTCCCAACGTTGCCGCAGGGCAGACCGTCGTGGTCGCCACGCTCGGCACCATCCTCTACGACGGCGACAAGGAATTTCAGATAAAGAAATCAAAGATCCGCGGAGTGGAATCCAACGGCATGATCTGCGCCGAAGACGAAATTGGTCTCGGCGACAGCCACGACGGAATAATGGTGCTCCCCGACAGCGTAGCTGCAGGCACCCCGGCCGCAAGCTATTTCAACGTAGAAAGCGACTACTGTCTGGAAGTGGAGCTGACCCCCAACCGTGTCGACGCCGCAAGCCACTATGGAGTGGCCCGCGACCTCAAGGCCCTCTTCCAATGCCAGACGGCGCTCGGCGAGACTCCCCGTGGAGTCGCTGAAATTTCAATGCCCGACGTCTCCTCCTTCGCCCCCGACCGCAATGACGGGGCAGTGGAGATCTCCGTTGACGACGCGCAGGGTTGCCCCCGATATTCAGGCGTCACAATCCGCAACGTCGAGGTGAAGGAATCTCCCGAATGGCTTCGCAACCTCCTTCTCGCCATCGGACAGCGTCCAATCAACAATATCGTCGACATCACCAATTTCATTCTCAACGGCATAGGCCAACCCCTCCATTGCTTCGACCTCGCAAAGGTAAGCGGCGGGAAAATCGTGGTCCGCACATGCACGGAAGGGACGAAGTTCACGACGCTCGACGGAGTGGAGCGCACTCTTTCCGACAAAGACGTGATGATCTGCGACGCAGAAAAACCGATGTGCATCGCCGGAGTATTCGGCGGCCTCGAATCGGGAGTGACGGAATCCACGAAAGACGTATTCATCGAAAGCGCTTACTTCAACCCGACGCGCATTCGCCGCACGGCTCGCCGACACGGGCTCAGCACCGACGCCTCCTTCCGCTACGAGAGAGGCACCGATCCCAACGTGACGACCTACGCCGCCCGCCTTGCAGCCGTCCTGATAAAGGAGCTTGCCGGCGGAGAGATATGCGGCGACGTGGCCGACATCTATCCCGAGCCTATCAATCCTGCCGAATTCGACTTCTCCTTGTCGTATTGCAACGACCTTATAGGCAAGAATCTTCCCAAGGAGCTTGTAATGTCGATTCTCGAAGCCCTTGAAATCTCAGCGGTCGCGAGTGATACTGACAGCGACGTGCTGCGTCTGAAAGTCCCGACCTACCGCGTCGACGTGACCCGTCCCTGCGACGTTGTCGAGGAGATTCTTCGTGTCTATGGCTACAACAACGTGGAATTCGGCACGGAGATGCATGCCAACCTTTCCCAGCGTGGCTCCACCGACCTCAGCTACGACCTCCAGCAGCTCGTCAGCAACCGCCTGACAGGCGAAGGATTCATGGAGATTCTCAACAATTCCCTCTCCGCAGCATCATATTACGAAAATTCCAACCAGCTGCCTCTGGAGCGATGCGTGAAGGTCATGAATCCCCTCAGCGGCGACCTTTCCGTGATGCGCCAGACCCTTCTTTTCGGTGGCCTGGAGAGCATCTCCCACAATATCAACCGCAAGGCCGAGAATCTCCGCTTCTATGAGTTTGGCAACGTCTATCAGCGCGATCCCGAAAAGGAGAGCACCGTGGAGAAACCGCTTGCCCCCTACAGCGAGAACATGCAGCTCGGCCTCTGGATGACGGGAGATTTCATCCCCCCCTCATGGAACGCCAAGGCCGCCGAGGCCTCCGCATTCGACATGAAGGGCGTCGTGGAAAACATCTTCCGCGTGCTCGGTCTGCCGCAGGCTTCCGTCGTGGCTTCCCAGGATAGCGACGAGTTCTTCGCCGCCCGTCTCGCAATCTCCACCCGTCAGGGGCGCCGGATTGCCGAGTTGGGCATCCTTCGCCACGACCTCCTGAAGCGGTTCGACATAGAGCGCGACGTGGTCTACGCCTCTATTGACTGGACGGCACTCTTCAAGCTCGTGGAGAAACACCAGGTGACGTATGCACCGCTCCCAAAGACGCAGCCCGTGCGTCGCGACCTCGCCCTGCTCGTCGACAGCGGCGTGGCTTTCGCGCAAATCGCCGAGACCGTCCGCAAATGCGAGCGCAAACTTCTGAAAGGGGTGACGCTCTTCGACGTCTACGAAGGGAAGAACCTCCCCGCCGGGAAAAAGAGCTACGGCATTGCAATCACCCTTCAGGACGACGAGAAGACCCTCAACGACCATCAGATCGACGCAGTGATGCAGAAAATCATCAAGTCTATCGAAAAAGATGGCGCCCAACTCCGATAATTCTTAGAAAACAAAAATAAAGGAAACAACTTCATAATATGGGAAGAGCATTTGAATACCGCAAAGCAAGAAAATTGAAACGCTGGGGCAACATGAGCCGCACATTCACCCGCATCGGCAAGGAAATCACGATTGCCGTGAAGGCGGGAGGCCCCGACCCCGACATGAATCCCCGTCTGCGCGTGCTGATGCAGAACGCAAAGGCCGCCAACATGCCGAAAGACACCGTGGAACGCGCCATCAAGAAGGCTACCGACAAAGACGCAGGCGACTACAAGGAGATCGTATATGAAGGATACGGCCCCCACGGAATCGCTATCGTAGTGGAAACCGCCACCGACAACAACCAGCGCACCGTGGCCAACGTCAGAAGCTATTTCAACAAGCACGGCGGCTCGCTCGGCACCCAGGGTTCGCTCTCATTCCTTTTCGACCACAAGAGCGTTTTCCACGTGAAGCCCAATGCCGAGACTTCGCAGGAGGATTTCGAACTCGGACTGATGGACTTCGAGGCTGAGCTTGAGGCCGAAGACGAGGAATGGATGATCTACGGGGCTTTCGACCAGTTTGCCAACATCCAGAAATATCTTGAGGAGAACGGCGTGGAGATTCTCTCTGCCGAGTTCGAGCGTATCCCCAACGACTACAAGGAGGTGACGGCTGAGCAGCGCGAGGCCATCGAGAAGCTCCTTGAGAAATTCGAGGACGACGAAGACGTGCAGAACGTATTCCACAACATGAAAGAGGAGGAGGAATAATTGCCCCGGGCAAATATTTCCACCTGACAACAATCCTACCACCAAAGAGAAGCGGCGCGGGACATTGCAGCCCCGCGCCGCTTCTCTCTCCACTATCCACTCTCCGTTTAGATTCACACAACAATCCCGTCGCAACGACAACAACGATACAAACCGCCTGACCATGACCCAAGCTATCAAACGCCATCCAAGGGTGGATGCCGCCGACGTGCTGCGCGGCTTCGCCGTGATGGCCATTATCCTGCTCCACGCTATCGAGCATTTCAATTTCTATCAGTTCCCCGACACGTCGGGCCAGCCCGTCTGGCTCAACTTCCTTGACAAAGCCGTCTGGGACGGCCTTTTCTTCGCTTTCGGAGGGAAGGCTTACGCGATTTTCGCACTCCTCTTCGGTTTCAGCTTCTTTATCCAGCACGACAACCAGCGGCTGCGCGGAAATGATTTCCGGCTCCGGTTCTGCTGGCGGTTGGTGCTCCTTTTCGTCGTGGGGCAGATCAACGCGGCTTTCTTCACCGGCGAAGTACTCGTGCTTTATGCTCTCGTAGGCTTTGTTTTGCCCCTCGTATGCCGTCTTTCCACCAAGGCGCTCGTCGTCATCGCCGCCATCTGCCTTGTGCAGCCCATCTTCATCTATCAGACCGTCATGTCGGCCCTCAATCCCGACTATACTCCGGCCCTTCTTGATTATCATGAATATTGGAAAGCTGCCAACGTGGCGCAGGATACGGCCGGATTCTGGGAGACCGTGAAGGTCAATCTCTGGGAGGGGCAGCTCTTCTCGCTTTATTGGGCGTGGAATGCCGGAAGGGTGTTCCAGACGGCCGGACTTTTCATCATGGGTATGCTCATCGGGCGCAACGGCTGGTTTCTGCGTGAAAACCTTCGTTATTGGGGACGTGTGCTCGCCGCCGCGCTGATATGTTTCTTCCCCTTATACGGCTTGGGCAACATGCTTGGCGACTATATACAGAATCCCAACGTGCTGACCCCGCTAAGTGCCATCATATCTTCGCTCTATAAGCTTTGTTTCATGCTGATATTGGTCAGCGGCATACTTTTCGGTTATTATTGCACCACGAAATTCTCCCGCGTCCTCTCCCTGCTCATCCCCTATGGCCGCATGAGCATGACCAACTACGTCACACAGGGCATCATCGGATCGTTCATCTTCTACAACTGGGGGCTCCATCTTCAGATGGGCATTGTCGGCAGCGAACTGATAGGCATAGCCATCTTCCTCGTGCAATATGCCCTGTGCCGTGTCTGGATCAACCATCACAGCCACGGCCCGCTCGAATACCTTTGGAAAAAAGCCACGTGGCTCGAATTCCCCTTCTCCAAGAAGTAAGCCCGATATAACCCAGCGTCTCCCATCTTTCCTCCGACATAAATCCACATAAAGGCACATCCATTTTCCCATGGAGATTAGGGAATTTTGTAGTAGTTTCTGCGGATATTAACCGGGGTCTGCTGCCGACAATGACAGTCGGTAGCAGACACTTTTTTTGAGGCTGGTACAACTCTCTTGTCAATTCATTTGGAAAAGTGTCAGGGCAGACGCATCTTAAATAAACTTAACGGCTATTGTCCAATTTAAATCGG
>ERZ778497.1803-NODE-1803-length-12611-cov-7.547866_pt1 | contig 12611 bp, 10 predicted proteins | sample MGYA00509938_ERZ778497 | MGnify/ENA primary metagenome ERZ778497 (study PRJEB29527, sample SAMN07138969) | mouse gut metagenome | material: feces | host: mouse | place: China:Nanjing | collected 2016-01-25 ... | reverse complement strand
GTACACTTTAAAATGTATCCTCTAAGACTGCCATTTCTTAACTAAATGACATTGCTTTGCGAAGCTCTTTTTTTGTGTGCTACCAGCTTCCGCCCGAGCCGCCGCCATTGAAGGAGCCGCCACCGCCCGAAAAGCCGCCACCCGAACCGCCGCCGGAAAAGAAGCCGTCGTCGTGGTCTGAGTCAGAGTTGATGCTGATCTGGGTCAGAAAAAACTGGTTCAAATATTTTTCGTTGTTCGCCGCGGAAACCGGTTTGTCGGTCACTTTCACGAACACATAGCGAATCCCCCGTACCGGATTTTCCAAGGTGATCCTCGCTTTTCCCAACGTGCGGGCGTACAGCACGCCATCCGCCACATCCACGATGTCGGGATGGTTGGATGTCGCCGTCGTGTCGGGATCCATGAAATTCCAGCCTGGATGGTGGAGCGTGAATCGCTCGCCTGGATGGAGCATGATCTTGCGGCGCGCCAGCGAGAGGAACACGATCGCTAAAATCGCTCCGACAACGCCAAACGTACCAAAGACAAGACCGAGGATCCAAACCGGATCGTCGTCGTCCTGGGCATACGCTTCCAGCTCGCCTTCGTCAATGCCGTTTTCGATGGCGTCGATCGTGCCGTAATACAAATCCCGGATGCCTTTGGCGTAGTCGCCTTCGCGAAAGGCGGGCACGAGATATTTTTGCTGGAGATGTTCGGTCGCGATATCGGTTAAAGTGCCCTGGATACCGCTGCCGGTCGCCATGAATCGCTGCTTGTCGTCGATGCTTACGAGGATCACGACGCCGTTGTCGAGCTTTTCATGGCCGACACCATAGTCGTTGCCTAGATCCGTGGCGGTTTTCATCGCGTCGGCTCCATGCAGGGAGTCGGTCGTGACGACGATGATTTGCGAGCCGGTCCGGCTGGCGAAGTCGCGTCCCGCTTCGTTGAGATCGCGCTCGGTTTGTTCGTCAAGGATGCCCGCGTAGTCGTTGATGTAGTCGTGGATCGCCAGCGTGTCCTCCTGTGCGAAAACCGGAGCGCTCAAAACAATAAAAAGAAGGAGTCCAGCAAGGACCGGACTCCAAAAACGCATTCCCTTTCGCATGGCTTTAATCGAATTTTACGACTGGCGCGTTTTGCGCGGCGGAAGACGCTTCGAATTTGTCTTTCGGCGTGAAACCGAATAAACCGGCCGCGATGTTGTGCGGGAACGAGCGGATGTACACGTTGTACGTTTGCACATCCTCGTTGTACGTTTCACGGGCGTATGAGATCCGGTTTTCGATGCCCTCGACGCTGGTCATGAAGTCTTTCATCAAATCGGTGGATTTCAGTTCCGGATACGCTTCCACCGCGATATTGATGTCGCGCAGCATTTGCGAGCTGGCGGCGTCCGCCTGCTCCAAGTCGGCCAGCGAAGCGTTGTTTTGGATTTGCATGTTGCCCTGGGCGTCCATGGAAATTCCCGGCGTGTTCGAGCGCAGCGCCGCGATGTCTTTATAGACGTCGTCCTCCTGGTTCATCGCGCCTTGCACGGCCGGCATCAGCTCGTTGATTTTGTCCAGACGGGACTGGAGCTGCGTTTGAATGTTGGATTGGGCGGTCGTGACTTTTTCGTCATAACCAACCATCGTGTTGTACGGTCCGACGACCGAGATGCCCGCGACCAGTGCGATCACGAGCACGACGATGAGCACAATGGCCCATCCTGGAAATTTTCTTCTGTTCATAAAGTACCTTTCTATGGGTTTGCTTACCAGCTTCCGCCGGATCCGCCTCCGCGGAAACCGCCGCCTCCGCCGGAGAATCCGCCTCCGCCTCCACCAAAGCCGCCAAATCCACCGCCGGAGCGCGGTCCCCGATATCCGCCGTTGTGGCGGCCGCCGAGCAGGCTGCCCAGAAGGAACGCGTCAAACACGTCGCTGTCGCGTCGTCTTCGGCCGCCGCTTGAATCGTGACGGGAAACGACGACGGTGTACGTCAAACGCGGTCCATCGAGTTTTTGGATGGTGATGCGCGTCTGGCCGATGTTGTGGGCGGTAACCATGCCATCCGGTGTGATGGAGGCGATGTTTGGATCGTCGCTGCCAACCACGACCGAATCGTTTTGAAAGTTCACGCCAGGCACGGTGAGCCGATATTGCTGGTGCGGCTTGAGATGGAGCGTCGTCTCTTGACGGGATGACGGTTTTTTCGTCAGCACAAACGCGCCAAGCACGAGCACGGCGCCAATCGCGAACAGCCCGGTCCAGTCAAAGGACGCCTGCTTGCGTTGTGTGACTGGCGCCTCGTTTGGCGCGAAATCCGAATCGTCGTCCAGACCATAGGCTTTGGCGATATGGTCGATCGTGTGTTCGTATAAATCGACAAGCCCTTTCGAATAATCGCCTTGGCGAAACGCCGGGACGAGATAATCTTGCTGGAGATGCTCGCAGTCGATATCGGTCAAATCGCCTTCCAGGCCGCTTCCGACCGCCATAAAGCGCTGTTTGTCGTCGATGCTGACGAGAATGAGCACGCCGTTATCGAGCTCGCCGCTACCAAGCTGGGCTTCGTTTGCCGAATCGGTGGCGACTTTCATCGCGTCGGCGCCATGCAGGGAGTCGGTCGTGACGATGACGACTTGCGCGCCGGTCCGGCTGGCAAAAGCCTCGCCTTGCGCGTTGAGATCGGCTTCCGTCTGTGGGTCGAGCACGTTTGCGTAATCGTTGACATAGCCGGTGATTGGAATCGTTTCCTCTCTGGCTTGGGCCGGCACGATCAGCAGAAGCAGGAACAGAAATGTCGAACAAACCCAACTGCTTATTTTTTTCAACATATCTTTTTTCTAATGTTCCTTTCGTGCCGATTATACCATGGAGAAAAAGGGGACTCAAATGGGAAGAAACGCTTTGGCTCATCTGGAGGAAAATGTCCGGTTTTATCAGGGGAAAGCGGTGTTTGACGGCGTTCTCTTCATTGCTTCTTAGCAATCCCTATGATATAATGCCAAGGTACGCAAGGAGGAACTGTGAATCCATATTATCAATCACTGTTAAACGATATCGAATCCATGATACAGGAAGGCCGGTTCGCCGACGCTCTGCGAATCGTCACGGAGGAATTGTCGATGCCGTATGTGGAGCGCGACGCGCTGGAAGCGCTGCGCGGCCGCCAAGCCGACTGCATGGCGCATGTCGATGTCGTTTCCAAACATAAGGAGTTCGACCTTGATGCATTGATCCGCGGCAGCGAAGCGCAGAAAGAAAAGGCGGTTTCCTTGTTGAAACAAATGAATCTGCGCCTGATGGAGCGGGAAGTGCAGACGCTGCTGGACAGCGATCTGGTCGACGAGTTCAAGGGCGAATTGATCGAAGCGCTGATGGAGCAGAAAATCGACACGCCGTATCATGTCGTCAAGGATGGTTTGGATGTCACATTCGTACCGGGCGCGATCATCAAAGCCGACGAGGATCCGTCGATCGTTGAAGCGCGCCGGCTGTTTGAGACGTGGTTTTCGAACGATGACCCCGCGTTTTGTAATTTCTGCAATCGTCTGCTCGATCAGGAAATCTACGAAACCAGACCGTTTGATTTTTCGGACCTGGACGCGCTGCCCTTGGCGAAGAGCATCGTGCGTCTTGTTTACGAAGCCATGGGGCAAAACGACGAACTGCTCCGATTCGAGCAAGCGAATGGATTGGAACAGGTCGAGAACTACACATTAGCAATTGAAAAGCGAGGAGATAACCATGAAATGTAGTTGGACATTAGACAAAGACTCAACAGGTGTATTGACTGTTGAAGTGGAAGGCGAGATCTGGGAGAAAGCGCAGAAGAAAACTTTTTCGAAGCTGAAATCCGGACTGAATATCAAAGGATTCCGGAAAGGGCAGATCCCTGACCAGATGGCAAAGAAATACATCGGCACAGACCATATTTGCGCGGCCGCGGTTGACGAAGTTGCCAACGAGGCCCTGCAGGAAGGCATCAAGGAATTCAAACTCGACCTTGTGGCTCGTCCGGCACTCGATGTCAAGGAAATCAACAAGGACAAAGCCGTGCTTGATTTCACATGCACCGTATCTCCGGAAGTAAAACTGGGCGACTACAAAGCGATCCGGGTGAAGAAACCGGAAGTGGAAGTCACAGAAGAGGAAATCGACAACGAAGTAAAACGGATCCAGGACCGGTACGCGGACTGGGTGATCCGCGAGGACGAGGAGCCGGCGCAAATCGGTGACCAGGTCACGATCGACTTTGTTGGCGAAAAAGACGGCGTTCCATTCGAAGGCGGCGCCGGAAACGACTATCCGCTCGTTTTAGGATCCAACACGTTTATCCCTGGATTTGAAGACCAGCTGGTTGGCGTGAAGGCCGGCGAGGAAAAAGACATTGAAGTGACATTCCCTGAAAACTATCAGGCGCCGGATCTGGCCGGACAAGCCGTGATTTTCAAAGTGAAAGTTCACGATGTCAAATACAAGGAGCTTCCGGAAATCAACGACGAGCTCATCGCCAACTTGAAACGCGAGGGTGTGGAAACCGTTGAACAATATAAAGAGGAAGCGAAAAAAGAGCTTCTTTCCCACAAAGAGCAGGAAGCTGAGAAGAAATTCACCGACGAAGTGCTCGCACAGGTTGTTGACGGCGCAATCGTTGACATCCCTGCGGTGATGATTGATAATGAAGTAGACCGGATGTATCAGCAGTTCGAGCAGAGAATGCAGAGCTCTGGATTCACGGCAAAACAATTTTTGGAAGCTACGCATCAAACAGAGGCCGATATCAAGGAGCAGATGCGCAACGAGGCTGCCAATCGTGTAAAAACGACGCTTGTACTGGAAGCGGTAGCCAATGCCGAGGACTTCAAGATCGACGAAGCCGCCATTGATGAGCAATACAAGCTCATGTCCGACATGTACCAAATGCCGGTTGAGCAGATCAAGGCGATCATCGTTCCGGAAAATATCGAATACGACCTCAAACAGCAAAAGGCCATCGATTATTTGAAGGAAACGGCACAATCTGAATAATCCAATCGAAAAAGGCGCGTCGCGTCTTTTTTCGCTAAAGCCCAAAGAAAGGAGTGGCTATATGAGTGATAAAATTTATCCATTGATTTGCACTCGGGGCGTGATTCTTTTTCCAGATCAGGAAATCGTAATCGACGTAGGAAGAGAACAATCCCTGAAAGCGATCGAAAACGCTCAGGACAACTATGACGATCAAATCGTTTTGTTTTCACAGCTGAAAATGGAACGGGAAAACCCGACGGAAAACGATATTTACACGGTCGGGACGCTGTGCGAAATTCGTCACGTACGGCGGTTTGATAAATTTTTGCGCGTGAAGTTCAAAGGACTGGAACGTGTCAAGTTAAAGCAGTGGATCGACGGATCCTTGTCGGAAATGGCCCATGTTGAGCTGATGCCAAGCGTTCGCCAGGACGAAACGGAAGAAAGCGCGCTTGTGCGGATGGTGGCCAGCGCGTTCGAGCAAATGCATCCCGGCGAGCGTTTCGTTTCCAAAGATTTAATGATCGAGCTTTCGCGCGGCGTGGGAGCGGACGCGTTGTCCGACAAAGCCGTGGCGGCGTTCCCGCTGACGGTGGAGCGCAAACAGCAATACCTGGAAACGACGGGGATCAACGACCGCCTCGTGATGCTGCTGCAAGACTTTGAAAAAGAAAAGAAGATGTCCGAAGTCGAGAAGAAAATCAACGACACGGTGAAGGAACGCATCGACCAGGGGCAAAAAGACTATTATTTGCGTGAAAAGATGCATGCGATCCGCGAAGAGCTCGGCGACATCGTCGAAGCGGACAAAGACGCCGACTCGATTCGCAAGCGCCTTGAGGAAAATCCATATCCTGAATACATTAAGGAAAAAGTCAAAGAGGAGCTCATGCGCTACGAAATGCTCCCGCAAGCCAGCGGCGAGACAGGCGTCATCAAAACGTACATCGACTGGCTCGTGGAACTGCCTTGGTGGCAAACGACCGAGGACAACGAAAACCTCGACTCGGCCCAGCAGATCCTGGACGAGGATCATTATGGACTGGCCAAAGTCAAAGAGCGGATCATGGAGTATTTGGCCGTAAAACAAATGACCAACTCGCTGAAAGCGCCAATCATCTGCCTTGTCGGCCCTCCGGGCGTTGGAAAAACGTCACTGGCCAAAAGCGTGGCCAGAGCGCTGGACCGCAAATTTGTGAAGATGTCGCTTGGCGGCGTGCGCGACGAAGCGGAAATCCGCGGCCATCGCCGCACGTATTTGGGCGCCTTGCCTGGCCGGATCATCCAGGGGATGAAGAAGGCTGGCGTCATCAATCCGGTGTTCCTCATCGACGAGATCGACAAGATGGCGTCCGACTACAAAGGCGATCCATCGAGCGCGATGCTCGAAGTGCTGGATCCGGAGCAAAACAGCATGTTCTCCGACCACTACATCGAGGAACCATACGATTTGTCGAAAGTGCTGTTTATCGCGACAGCCAACTATTTGGAAAACATCCCGCCCGCTTTGCAGGACCGACTGGAAATCATTCAGCTAAGTTCCTATACCGATATTGAAAAAGTCAACATCGCCAAGGAGCATTTGCTTCCAAAACAAATGAAGGAAAACGGCTTGAAGGAAGGCCAGCTCGTCGTGGACGAGGATATGATTTTGTATTTGGTGCGCTATTATACGCGCGAAGCCGGTGTGCGGCAGCTGGAGCGGACGATCGCCAACATTTGCCGGAAAACCGTTCTTGCGATTCTCAAAGATAAAAAAGAGTCGATCGTGCTCGACCGAAAGCTTGTCCACGACTGGCTGGGCAATGAAAAAGTCGACTACGGCAAAAAGGAAAAAGAAGACCAGGTGGGTACCGTCACCGGTTTGGCCTACACGTCGTTTGGCGGGGATATTCTGCAAATCGAAGCCAACCGTTTCGAAGGCAAAGGCCATTTGATCCTGACGGGCCAGCTTGGCGACGTCATGAAGGAATCAGCCAGCATCGCGCTGGATTACATTCGCTCGCACGCCAAAGAGTACGGCATTGATCCAAAAATCTTCGAGAAAACGGATATCCATATCCACGTGCCGGAAGGTGCGGTGCCAAAAGACGGCCCAAGCGCCGGCGTGACGATGACGACCGCGCTGGTATCGTGCCTTTCGGATCGCCCGGTCAAAGCCAATCTAGCCATGACCGGCGAAGTCACGCTGCGCGGCAACGTCCTGCCAATCGGCGGCTTGAAAGAGAAATCGCTGGCGGCGCATCGTTCCGGCATCACGACGATCCTCATTCCAAAAGGCAACGAGAAGGATCTTGAGGAGATCCCGGAGGAAGTGAAAGAAGCGATCACGTTCATTCCGGTCAGCACCGCTTCCAAAGTGCTGGAGCACGCGCTCGTCTAAGCGTATGAAAAGCGAGTTTTTAACAAGCGCCGCCGGCCGCCAGGACTGGCCGGAATCCACACGGCCGGAAATCGTCGTCGTCGGACGAAGCAATGTGGGAAAGAGTTCGTTTATCAACGCGTTCACGAACCGCAAGAAGCTGGCCTATGTCGGCAACACGCCCGGAAAGACGCGGCTGATCAACTTTTTTACGATTGACGACCAATGGACTCTGGTGGATGTGCCCGGCTATGGATACGCGAAAATGTCCAAAGCCCAGCTGGAAAAGCTGGGAAAGATGATGGACGACTACTTTTTGCATCGGGAAAATATCGCGGGGGTCATCCAGCTTGTCGATGGACGGCACGAGCCGACCGCCGACGATGTGGATATGGTGCAGTTCTTTCGGGAAATGGGGTATCCCGTCATTATCGGCGCGACGAAAATCGACAAGGTGCCGAAAACCAAACGAATCGCGGCGTTAAAAAAGATTTCCCAAAAGCTTCAGTTACCGCTTGCGAGCGTTTGTCCGATTAGCAGCGTGGAGAAAACCGGATTCGACAAGGTGCAAAGCCTGATCGACGAAAAGCGGCAGCACTTTGAGCAAAAAAGAGAAAAATAAAAAGGAAATCCTTTTGAGGCGACATCGCGTGGCGGGCTCGATCCGTTGGCGCGAATCGCCTCTTTTTTGCGAGGAAAGGAAAAGAAAACGGGCGAAAAACAGACGATAATCCATCTTGAAAACGGATAATAGTTGCCATGATTCGGCCCAAGATGCTAGTATACCTGTATGATTGGAATTTTAACAGAGAAGGCCAGCGCCGCTCGAAACTTTGAAAAGGCGCTCGGCGGCAAAGAAGGAACTTACAATGGAGAGGCGTATCGCATCACGCACGCCAGAGGGCACTTGTACGAATTGTACGATCCCTCGCAGCAAGTCGACGAAGCGCTCCAAAAGAAATATAAATCTTGGAACACAAAAAACCTTCCGTGGAAACGAGAGGATTTTTTGTGGAAAAAAAAGGAAACAAAAGACGCCGTGGACATTTTAAAACAAATCAAAGCCGATTTGAAAGGATGCGACGAGCTTATTATCGCGACCGATGACGACCCATCCGGGGAGGGAGAATTGCTTGCGTGGGAAATCATCGACGGACTCGCTTTGAAGCCGAAAAAGATTTCACGCATGTACTTTGTCGACGAAAGCAAGCCATCCATTCAAAAAGCGTTTGTCGAACGCAAGCCGCTCGACCAGAAGATGGACAGGGATCTTGATTTCGTCAAGGCGGATTTCCGTTCCAAATGGGATTATTTGTCGATGCAGTTTACGCGCATCGCCACCGCCAACGGCGATGGCAAGTCGGTGCTTCGGCAGGGACGGCTGAAATCGGCCATGGTCAAGATGGTCGGGGATCAGCTTAAAAAAGTCGAAAGCTACAAAAAGGAGCCGTTTTACGAATTGCGGTTCAAAGACGAGAATGGCAATATGTTCATCAAGTCGAAAGCGGCCCGGTTCAAAACGCCGGAGGAAGTCGATATCGCCATCGAATCCAGCCCGGTTGTCGTCGACTCGACGACATTGAAAAAGACGCCGCCGCCCCGCTTGCTTGATTTGGCGGGATTGTCCGCCCAGCTCTCCACCCAGGGGCTGAAAGCGAAAACAGTTTTGTCCACGTACCAGAAAATGTACGAGGATCAAATCGTCAGCTATCCGCGAACCGAGGATAAGACGATCACGCCCGAACAGTTTCAGGAGCTGCTTCCCCTGGCCGACCAGATCGCGCAAATCGTCGGCGTCAAGCCCGAACTGCTTACGTATCGCAAAGCGAGAGCGTCGCACGTCAAGGCGCAGGGAGCGCATGGTGCCAACCGGCCAGGGCCCAACGTGCCTAAATCGTTATCCGATTTGAAAAAGTACGGAGCGGGTGCCGAAAAGATTTACGTTTTGCTCGCGAAAAACTTTTTGGCGATGCTGGCGCCAAACTACGAGTACGAACAGCAAAAAGGCCATCTGGAAAAATATCCGGATTACAAAGCGACAACCGATATTCCAAAATTCAAAGGATGGAAAGCGGTATACAACGCTTCCGATTCCAGCGAAGAAGAGGAAAAGACGAATAAGAAGCTAGGCACCCACGCCGATCCTTTCACGTACGAAGGATTCCCGCCAAAGCCTGTGGCGCCAACGATGAAGTGGCTGATGAAACAGCTCGCTAAATACGAAGTTGGAACCGGCGCGACGCGCACGAGCATTTACGCGGATGTGACCAACGCCAACACGCGCTTTCCTTTGCTTGTGGAAACACGCGGCAAGCTGTCGATGAGCGAGTATGGGAACATCTCGTACCAGCTACTGCCGGGAACGAACATCGGCAATTTGGAAATGACGGAACAGCTTGTCAAACAAATGCAAAAAGTCGGTTTGGGCCAGGCCGATCCGAACGCGTTTCTCGATCAAATGGAACAGCTCGTTATGCAAGACCTCGAGCAAATGAAAGAGAACGGGAAAAAAATCGTTCACAAAACATACGAGCGCAATCCGGACGACTACGTCAAAACGACAATCGACGGAAAGGAAATCGAGTTTAAAAAAGAATTTTCGGGCACCGTCTTCACCCCGGAACAAATCGAGGCACTCAAAAACGGGGAAGTGATCGAGGTGCAGTTTAAAACCAAAGCCGGACAGGAAGTCAAAGCGAAAGGAAAACTCGAAGAGCAGACATTTAAAAAACGAAAGTTTTATGGCTTCAAGCCTTCCGAGTATTTCGATCTGGACGGCAATCCGGTCAAAGACGAAACCGAATACGTGGAATGCACCTGGAATGGCAATCCCGTCAAGTTCAAACGAGTTTTCGGCCAGCATCGGTTCACGGACGAGGAAGTCGAAGCGCTTGTCGCCGGCCAGCAAATCACGACAGAGTTCTTATCCAAAAAAGGCAAGCCATTCAAAGCCAAAGGAAGTCTGCAGGAGCAAGTGTTCCGCGGCCATAAGTTTTTTGGCTTTAAAATCGAAGAGTTTGAAAAGAAGCCAGCTAAATCAAAAAAAGCGTCGAACGAGGAAGCGTAAATTCCTTTCGACGCTTTTTTCTGTCTTAATGAAGGAGATCTGAATCCTTCTCTTGCAACATCTGGACCGAGCCGATGGCGATTTTTTCATCCGATTCCTTGTCGCCGATTTCGAAAAGCACCGGTTCGAAATCCTCGCTGGTATAGTCGCTGGCAATGCAGGTAACCTTCTTTTTATCCCGTTCGTACACGAACAAGTCGTTGGACAGCACATCGCGCGGATCCACCGTCAATGGATTGGCGTTGGAAGCCGCGATCGTCTGAAGCATTCCGCGCTCGTTTTCCTGACCCGTTTTCGCGTAGATGAGAACTTCGTGAATGGAAGAAGGGAAAATATAGAAATCGCTGCCGAATTGCTCGCCGATTTGCGCGAGCACGTCATCCCGCAGCAAGACGCGCGCTCCATTCAAATACGAATCCAGCGTCAAAATGTATAGCCTGTGTCTTTTCAGCGGCTTTTTTGACACCAGCAAATTGTTACGCTCCTTCAGGGCGTTGCCGATCTTCACAAGCAGCGGACGCTCCGCCTGCAGGTTTTTTAACGCCTGCGCATGCAAGGTTTCCTTGGAAATATCCAGCGTTTCGAGCATTTCCGGCGCGATGTCCGCCGACTGCAAGCTTCCCGCGACATGGCCGATTTTGACCCGATACGTCGCGACAAGCGGGCCGCATATAGGGGTGTACACGCCATGCTGACGCAATGGCTCGCAAAGAGAAAGGTCGCGCAGACGAATAAACACGCGTTCGCGCATCGCTTCGTAGGACGTGAGAAGGGAAGAAAGCTGGTCCGTTTTTGGCATTTGGCGACAGACGGCACGCAGCTGGGCGGCCACGTCCTGAAGCAGGCTGTCCAGGTTGTTTTCGCGCTTTAGACACGTCTTGATGACTTCCACTGGAATTTGGATCCCAAAGCCATGGCCCGACAACGTGACGCTGACCGCCTCGTATTCGACGTTTTCCTTGCGCATCGTGTGGAACTCGACTTGAAAACGTTCCTTCTGGTCGCCAAAAAACAACGGTAGCCGCGTTTGGATGAGATCAACGATCTCTTTTTGATTGATGTTTTTCATGAATTGATTTCTCCTTTGAATGAAAATAAGCATAAATAAATAAATTCGATCGGAATGATCGTACAAAAATAAAAAGAATTCATAAGAAGGGAATTGGAATGTCGTTTTCAAACGACAAGATTACTTTAGCACATCTTTAGCAAATAGGGAAGAAATAAATATCCACCGGCTAAGCCGGTGGTTTTTCAGATGCGGGCATAGCCCTGCTCTCAAAGCTGCGCGTCAACGCGCTTTCATGGTCTGCCCATTGCACTTATTTTCGTTTTCCCGTAAACGGATCTTCAAATTCCAATTCCAGTTGCTCGGCTACTTGATCCTCTTTCAACTGATTTTGAATATATTCTTGAATCTTCTTTGTATTCTTTCCTGCCGTGTCCACGTAGTAGCCTCGACACCAAAAACTTCGGTTCCGATATTTATATCTTGCGTTTGACCATTTTTCATAAATCATTTGGCTACTCTTTCCTTTCAAATACCCCATGAATCCAGATACGCTCATTTTTGGCGGTATTTCTATGAGCATGTGGATATGATCACAACATACTTCCGCTTCTATTATGTTCACTCCTTTCCATTCACATAGATTCCTTAATATCTTTCCTATTTCCAATCGTCTTGCATCATAGAATGCTTTTCTTCTATACTTTGGCGCAAACACGATATGGTACTTACAATTCCATTTTGTGTGTGATAAACTGTGTAAGTCATTGGACATATTCTTTGTGTTCATTGCATAAAGCCCTCCTGGTTTCTTCTTTCGTAGTTGGCAGACCACGTTTTTAGTTTAAACCAGGAGGGCCTTTCATGATCACTCCGCTTAAGCTTTTTGGACCCCCAGACAATCTGGGGGTTTTTGAGTTACAAGAAAAAGGGCAGTACGGATCTGCCCAATATCGAAGAATTGTTAGCCAAAGAAATACTACCAGTCCGCCACAATCGCCAAAATGAGCGGAAGATAAAACCCAAAAATGCGATAGGATTCAACTATCGCTATGACTAACAGTTAAATTATAAACTTAAAAAAATGGAGTGACAACACTTCAGTTTTTTGTCGTGCACATTTCAAAAAAAACCATCTGGAAATTAATCTCCAGATGGTTAAGCCATTTCTTAACTAAATGACATTGC
>ERZ778497.1777-NODE-1777-length-12759-cov-4.214421_pt1 | contig 12759 bp, 9 predicted proteins | sample MGYA00509938_ERZ778497 | MGnify/ENA primary metagenome ERZ778497 (study PRJEB29527, sample SAMN07138969) | mouse gut metagenome | material: feces | host: mouse | place: China:Nanjing | collected 2016-01-25 ... | reverse complement strand
TTGGTAAGTTCCTGCACCGCCTATAAAATCCCATAGTTCCTCACCAATAAGTACCGATTTGTCTTCCTTCATGTTGAACCATCGGTTAGGAAAAGACCAGTTGTAGTTTTCTTTTTTACCATAAGGGTTATAGGGGAGAGTATAAAATGTTTCATCTATAGGATGCCCCTCCATGGCAAGTAGTTTAAACATTTTCTCTTTGCTGACTTTAGTCTGATCACTGTTGGGCAAAGGACCTTTCAACTCGAATGCATAATTCTTACCAGTTCTTTCGCTCTTAATTAAAATATCACAGGTTACGCTTACGGGTATTGGTTCCCCTCCACCTTCCAGAATATACGTCAATTCTTCATTCCAGCTTGGCTTCAATCTCTTTTTTCCATCAAAGCCATGCTCCAGCCTATTCAGCACTTCTTGAATTCTTCGGAGGCTTTCCTCACCAACACTTCCTTCTATAGTACATCCTTTTATGCAATGGCCATGGTATACTTTCCCAACAGCAACCGCAAGTTTCTCCCATGCAGAGCCAAAAGGAGTAACAAATCTACGCTCAAAATGTGACCCCTTAAATATTTCATCAGGTACAAGGGCAGCATATAGAGGCTTATTAGCACGATGCTTCTCAGTGACGAAAGGATCTGATACCAGAACTCTATCCATGACTTTATCCATCATGTCTTGTATGATGGATAAAGTGGCTTCGGACACACTCTCGTATCTTGTTACATTCTTTTCGTCTGGTTCGTTAAAGAAGAAAAAAAACATAAACTTAGTTCTTTGTTGGTTTTAATGATTTGATAGCAGCATTAAGCCTAACTATTTTATTCCAGTCTATATCGCCATTATCGCTACAATAATCCTTAATAAACTCCTGAGTAAACTTGTTTATCATTCGCCCATATGCCTTAAAATATTCTTCATTCTTCTCCTTGGCTTTATATCCAAGTGGTTCAATGATATCAATAAACAACGTAGGTTCACCGGATATAAGAGCCCAAAATTTTTCACCGCAGTACTTCTCATGGGTACTATCGTTATATGTTTTGTTGTCATTTCCATAACAACATCCCTCAACACACATGGTTGCTACAGCCTTACGGCTTGTGTTGAACACTTTTACAGCCTTAACAAATTGCTCTTTTTGCTTTTTCATCGAAGTTGAGTTGCTCCATGACGGACCGGACTTGACAGATACAAAATAGTGTACCCCCTCCTTATCAAATTCAAGATCAATCCCCTCTGCAGAAGATTTATAGCCTGAATAAACAGTTTCTGCCACAAAATGTGCAATGCCTTCCATCCAGTTCCCAAATATGCTTTCTTCGGCAGAAGACATATAAGCAGAGGCCAGATTCTCTACCATAGCCCCTGCAGTAACAATATTCTTCGCTTTGAACATATATGGATTCTTACGTGAAAGCAATTCCTTAAGATTTATCTTTTGTAGTTTTGCTATTCTTGCAGCATGAAACTCACCTACGTTTTTTTCTACGTAATCTGAAATCTTATTTATCAATTCTTGGTTCATAATAATCATTCTCCACGTTTTTCAATCAAATCTGTAACTTTAATGCTCAAACATTGTGCTATTTGCGGCAAAGCTTTCAAAATTACGAGTTTCAATCTAATTAAATATACCATATCATTAATTTGATTAAACTTTTAAGCGAAATTATATAATAATATCGAAAAAAGAGAATGTACATCAAAGAATCGTTCTTTCTCACGAGAAAATAGATGGTTTGAAATTGGAATCACCACCTACAAAAGCGGGCTGCCCCGGAATCACTTCCCGGACAGCCCTTCCTTCACATTTAAAGTGAAGATGCAGAGAGAGTAGTATGATGACACTCTATTCCTGACCTCCCCCTAACGCCTTGTAGAGGTTAATCAGGCTTTGTATTTCAGAAAATCGGTTGGCCGTCTGTGCCAGTTGTGCGTTGAGCAATGTCTGCCGGAAGACAAGGGAAGCCTCCTCCTGCCGGGCACGGGCTATGCGGTACTGCGCAATGACCTGCCCGCGGGCAAAGAGCGACTGCGTCAGCGAGCCCACTGCCGAAGCCAGGAACTTGCCGGGATTCACAATCATTGAACCGGCAGAATTGATCCAGCCCGCACTCTCGCCCAGCGAACCGGTCGGTGCCTCGATGTTCTGCTCGCCCAATACGGCGGTCACGTCCGAAGGAACCAGTCCATACTGCGCCATGCGTTCCGGTTTCAGCCAGATACGCATACTGTAAGTATCGCCCAGCTCCATTACATCACCCACACCCTCGATACGCTTGATTTGCGGAATCACGTTGATGTCTAGGTAATTGGCAAGGAACGTCTGGTCGTAGCGCCCGTCGATGCTTACCAAAGCGCCGATTTGCAGGAAGCTGGTCTGTCGCTTCTGGGTAGTCACACCGATTTTCGTCACCTCGGCAGGCAGCAATCCCTGTGCCTTGGATACACGGTTCTGTACGTTTACCGCAGCCATGTCGGGGTCCGTACCCTGCCTGAAATAAACTTGTATGGTGGCAGAGCCGGCATTAGTGGCGGTAGAGCTGATGTACATCATGTTCTCCACACCGTTGATGCTCTCCTCCAGCGGCATGATGACGCTGTTCAGTACGGCTTCGGCATCGGCACCGGTGTAGTTGGCACTGACGTACACCGTGGGAGGTGCAATATCAGGATACTGTTCCACCGGCAGCGTAAAGAGCGAAATGAGCCCTATCACCAGAATCAGTACGGAGATGGAGAAAGCCATCACCGGCCGTTTTATAAATATATTTCCTTTCATCTTAATCCATCATTGATAGTTGATAAATAGCAATCATCATTTCACTTGCGTCCCTTCGCGCAGTAGTCCGGCACCGGCGGATACAATCTCGTCACCGACTTTCAGTCCGTCCAGCACCACATATTCACGTCCGTCATTTATTCCTGCCACGGTAATCAAGACGGAAACGGCTTTGCCATCCACTACCTTGTATACTACCGTCTTGTCCTGCAACTGTATGGTGGCTTCTTGCGGAACCACGATACAGTTCCTGTAAATGGTAGGCACCACCACCGTGCCCGACGCCCCGCTATGGAGCAGGCGCGATTCGTTGGGGAAGACCACGCGTGCCACTACCGTACCCGTCTGGCGGTCGATGACACCGCTGATGGACTCGATGGTACCTTTCTTGTCATAGACGGAATTGTCATTCAGTCTCAGTTCCGCTTGAGGCATGTTCTTCAACGCCTCGTCCACGCTTCCGTACTGGCGAGTCAGGGCAAGCAACTGGTTTTCGGTCATGGAAAAGTAAACGTACATGTCTCCGGCACGCTACCGCAATACGAAGGAGGAGTGATTTCCTCCCCCCACGCTTGGGGCACACTTTGTAAAGGTCTGCTTTAGGAAGCCAAACCTTAACTTTACGACACTAAAGGTCAACTTTACAATGGCTAAACCTCAACGTATCACCTCATCACACACCGCATCCTGAAAAGCGCGTGCTTCCCTGCCCGACAGTGCATTCTGGTTCATGACGGCAAAGGCTATTTCGTGTCCGTTGCGGGCCTTAAGGTAACCGGCCAGGCAGTTGACGGCAGTAAAGGAACCCGTCTTGGCATGTACGTTCCTATGGGAAGGGGTGCCCTTCTTCATGCGAAACTCCAGCGTACCGTCCACTCCACCGATGGGCAAAGCCTTATAGAGTTTCCGGAATACATCAGTACGCGAGTAGGCGTATCTGAGGAAGGAAACCAGAAGTTCCGGAGAAATGTAATTGTAATTGGAAAGGCCGCAACCGTCCGCCAAGTTATATCGGTCGGGATTATGCCCCAGCTTCTTTATCAGCATACGGACGGCAGAAAGCCCGTCCTCGGCAGAGACACGCTTCTTTCCGCTGCTCTGCACACCCAACCGGCACAGCATGGCTTCGGCATTGAGGTTATCGCTCTCCTTCATTATCTGTTTCACCACATCCTGCACGGGAGTTTCGTAGAACGCCATCCGCACGGAGAGGCTGTCTCGGCGGAACTCGCCGAAGAGGTAAGAAGAGGCTACGGCAGAGGGCTTCACCACCGTTTCAAAAGCTTCAGATTCTGCTCCTGCCGTCGGAATGCACCGGATGCCTCGTGCCTGCAAGCGTTCCATAAAGGTGTGCATGAAGAAGTCTTGAGAAGAGAAGATATTGACCGTACCTGTACGGCGGGCATCGACGCTGCCCGTCACGATGATGTTGTTCCCGTTCACCAGCCAGTCGCGCCCCACACGGAAGCGTCCGGCAGAAGGGGTACGGCTACGGGTCTTGTTCGTCAGTGTATAATAGGAAGAGACGGGAGTACATTCAAGGTGTGCGCTGTCGCCCCGTTCACCGGATGTGGCGGTGACCGTCACCACTCCTTTATTCAGCATCAGCGGTGAGAGGTAGGGTTGGAAGGAATAGGGCGTATCGTCCCACAGCCAGCCACTTCCCCAATACAAGGAGTCTTTCATGGAGACATCGCCATACACCTTGCCCCGGATGACGGAGAAGGGGAAGCGGGCCACGGCAGCCACCAGGGAGTCCAATGCCTCTTCATCAAACTCCGGGTCGAAACCACCTATCACATACATATCCCCCTGCAAGGTATCGCGCTCAATGGTTCCCCGGTACCACACTTCCGTACGGAACGGCTCGTCGGCTTCAGGACGGGAAAGGGCGGTAATGGTGGTCAGCAGCTTCATGGTGGAAGCGGGACGGGAAAGCTTGTCCGCCTGATAGCCGTACAAGGGCTTTCCGGCAGTCAGGTCATAGACCGAAATGCCTACGTTGGAACCTGCGGGAAGTTTGTGTTCTATCAACGCATCAATCCGCGCAGAGAGCGGCTTCACCGGAGCTACCGCCTCTTGAGCCCACAAAGGCAGCAGGCAGACGGATAAAATTAACTGCAACAAAATCCTTTTCATAAGTACACCTGATTATTCTTCAACTGTTCCTTTCGCCACCGGCTTCTCAAAACGAGTGCCGCACTTGCTGCATACATACTCCCAATGCTCAGTGCCCGGAGATGCGGCCTGTCGCAGGTAGTTAGCTTTACTGTTTTCATCTTTTATGTTTATATGAGACAACAGTCATGGACTCTATAATGCCTCCTTGAATATTTCTCCTACCGTGGGGTGCGGAAAGACAATCTTTTTCCACTCATCGGCAGTCAGTCCCAACTCGATGGCCATGCCTGCCAGCGTGATGATTTCGGAAGCGGGATTACCCAAGACATGTGCCCCCAATACGGTATCGTCACTGCCCAACAGTAACTTGCAGACGCCGTTCACACCTTCGTTCTCGGCGACGAAACGGCCACTGTACGCCATCGGCAGCTTCACGGCACGGTAGGCTACGCCTTTCTTCTGCAGGGACTCTTCCGTCTCGCCTACACCGGCTATTTCGGGATTGGTATATACCACGCCGGGGATGGCACGGTAGCTCATGGCATCCTTCTTGCCGATAATGGAGTGTATGGCTACTTCCGCCTCGCGGACGGCTGTATGTGCCAGCAAGGAATAGCCCGTCAGGTCGCCGCAGGCATATACTCCGGGAACTGAAGTCTGCATCTGTCCGTTGACAAGGACATTTCCGCGTTCCGTCTTTTCCAAGCCCAGATTCTCCAGGCCGAAGCCTTTCATTACCGGACGGCGGCCCACGCTCATCAGAAGCCGTTCGGCAACGACGGAACCGGGACCGTCGGCTGTTTCATAATTCACCCGGATAAGGGAAGAAGCTTCGGCAGCATCCGGCATGACAGATACCACTTTTGTACTCAACATGAACTTGATTCCCCGCTTGGCATACTCTGCACGGAGCATCCCCGCCAGCTCGCGGTCCATACCGCCTCCCAGTATCTCGTCCAGCATCTCGACGACAGTTACCTGCACTCCCAGGCTGTTGAAGAAAGAGGCGAACTCCATACCGATGACACCGCCGCCGATGATGGCAAGCGAGGCAGGCAGTTCCTTGTTGTCCAGCGCGTCACGGTGGGTCCAGTAAGGCACCTTGTCTATGCCGGGAATGGCAGGGACAAAGGTTTCGGAACCGGTACAGAGCAGCAGGTTCTCGCATTCGTAGGTTTCTCCGCCGCACTCCACATGATTCTTGTCCGCTACCGTGGCTTCACCGCTGACAATCGACACGCCACAGGCGGCAAGCTTGCCCTTCACGCCAAGTACCAGCTTGCGCACCACCTTCTGCTTGCGGGCTATAATCTTGGGCAAATCGAAGGTTACCTCCGATACACTCACCGCATACTTCGAGGCATGGCGTGCACCATCGTATGTCTTGGCAGAATACAATAAAGTCTTGGTGGGAATACACCCTTCGTTCAGGCATACTCCACCAAGACTTTGCTTTTCAAACAGTACGACACTCAGTCCTGCCTTTCCGGCAGCTTCGGCAGCAGTATATCCCGCAGGACCTCCGCCGATAATGGCAACTTGGTATTTCATAGGTCAATCAATGGTTAGTGATTAATTTGTGCGCAAGTTAATAAAACCCGTATTCTCCGACAAAAAAGAACAGTTTTTTCTTTCGGAGAATGCATCGGAAAACCACGGTTCTTTGTAAAATTGACAAATGCCAGTGTCTGTCAAACGGAATTCTTCCCTCGGGAAAATAAAGCGTTCACGATAGGAGCACACACTATCGCTCCCCCCTCCTCCGTTCCTCCAGCAACCGGATAAACTCCTCCTCTTTGACGGGAAGAAGCACTGCACACTTGCCCTCGCCATATTTCACGAGCACATAGCGTATCACTGCAAACCGTCCTATCTGCATGGAAGAAGCACGCTCCACGGAAGCGATGTCTTTTACCAGAATTTCCTTGCTCCTGGAAAAACGGCCGAAGGACAGCATCAACTTCCCGTCGGGCGTTACGGTATAGGTGGTATGGATAAGCTTCTCAATGATAACCACCAGCCAAAGCATGAAAAGAGCAGCCGGCAGCGAAAGCTTGCTCCAAAGCATATAAACGGTGAGAATACCTATCAAGATGAGGAACAAATACTGCCCCATAGCAATGCGCGCATGAAAGATTCTATTCATTAGTGTTCTGATTTTTGTCGCTAAGGTACGCATTTTTATGATACGAAAGACATAATCCCTTAAATGAAAGAGCTGTGCCCCCCATGTCAGCAAAAAGGCAAGGAAACTCTCACGAGCTCCCTTGCCTTTTCAATTAAATTATTATGTCTAAACTTAACGAGGGTGTATAAAAGCCCTCATTATTTTTATTGTCATCCGATCCGGACTACTCAATAGCCGTTCCGTTCACAGTCTCGGGCCAATAAGGATTCTGATACAGCACCGAGTTACCCACCGTCTCATCCGGTGACAGCAACTCCATCTCGCGGATAGGTACAGGAGACAAATAGTTGGCCTTCGCCCAAATATACCCTTCATACACCGGATTATTATCCTTCATAATAGAGTAAGGACGCAGATATTTATACTTCGGATCAGAGATATTCGCACCCTCTACCCCCGTATAGCTGTAATTCACTTCAGCTCCATTCTCATCGTGATTGCAATATTCGTGCATTTTCGTCCAGAAGTTACAGCCCTCGGGCACCCATCTCTCCGTCAGCATGTGGTCGAATGAACGCCAGCGAACCAGGTCGTTCCAACGCATGTTCTCACCGATAAACTCGCAACGACGTTCACGACGGATGTTCAGCAGAGTAGCATCCACCAGTTGTCCACCCGACATCTTTCCCCAGTCCGTCTCCTTGCTCATATCCGTGGCGGCAATCGTCTTCTCGAAGTCCGCATCCACGCCTGCACGATTACGAATGGCTCTCCAATACTGAGATGCCTTTGAGTTGATGTTGCCATTCAGCAAATAAGAAGCCTCTATATAGTTCAAGTAAGCCTCCACACCACGGAAGACAATGCAGCCTGTGGTCGATTCGGCCTTTCCCCATACATTCTGAGCCTGGTCGAAGCTGGCATACTTGCGCAAACGATAGCCCGTGCGATCTTGCATCTCCTGACGGTTTGATACCGGATGTGGGCGGAAGTACTGCTCGCCCTGCGCACTCTGCTGCGAGTGGAAAGGCAAGAAATTGCTCTCGCCAAACATAAACAGCTGCAAACGCTCGTCGCGGTTCGCCTTCACTTCGTCCAACGTTTCGTCGCCCTCATACGGAGCCACACTAGTAGCCGCATACCAAGGCATACCGTCGGTCATCAAGAAACTCTCCACATAGCTCTTCAACAACCCGTGGTTACTGCCGGATTGTACCCATGCCGGCGCACCATGTGCAATGGTAAACGAACCCGACTTAGCATATTCTCTCCACATCAGCACCTCGCTATTATCGCTCAAGTCTTCCGAAGCGAACAACTCGAAGTAAGGATTCCATCCCGAAACTGTCGTGATTGTGGGTGGCTCCAGCGTACCCGAGTTAGGGGTCAGCGTCACCACATCCGCCACTTGCTCCGCAGCATCCATCGCCTCTCTCAGGAAGAAGTTCACTTCCTCGTCCACGTTCAGGCTGAAACCAGTATGCACCCTCCGGCCCGGCCAGGTTTCGTCGCCCGGCACACGGCCCGTTCCCTTATGGTACTTCTCGAATGTAGCCTCGTATAATGCCACACGCGACTTCAGAAGCAGAGCCACTTGCTTGTTGATGCGGTTATTTCCCGCAAAGCCCCACTCATGCAATCGCTCAATCGCATTGTCCAAATCTTCCAGAATGAAACGCGCCACTTTGTTACGGGGCTGGCGCACCGCCTTCTCCATCATTACCGCCTTGTCGTCCGGCAACACTTCCGTAATGATAGGATAGTCACCGAAAGATTTCAGGTAATTGAAGTAAACCATGGCACGCAAGAAGTACATCTCGCCTATATAATGTCTGATGTCAGCCGCATTGCCCGACACCTGACCTGCCTCGAACTTAGGCACAGCCTGCTCGAAAAAGTAGTTGCAATAACGAATCAACGAAAAACTCCAACCGCCACCCGTATTGGGCACTCGCCAGTATCCTTCCTCATAATAAGTGGCACTGTAACCACCTGACACTGCATTGTCCGTGCTGCCGTCGCCCGCACCGATTCCCATGCCATAGCCGCCATGTGTAGAAAACAAACTATTGTATTGGCTGATGGAATAAGCGGCAAAATGGTCGGTTGTCGTAAAATAGGCATCGGGAGTGACCGATGACAGTGGCTCTCTGTCCAAATAATCTGTGCAAGAAGAGAACATAAGCGCTCCTCCTACCATGGCACAAGCCTGAACTACTATATTCTTAAGTCTCATAATTCTCAGTCTTTAAAAATTAACGTTTACACCAATTGATACAACTCTCTGCAAAGGATACAACTTACCCGAACCAGATCCTGCCAAGTCGCCCGTAGCTTCAGGGTCAAAGATGTCGGACAGACTGGTGAAAGTAAGCAGGTTGTCGGCCGATACATACAGACGAAGTCCGGTCATGCCTGCCTTCTGTATCCATCTCTGCGGGAAAGTATATCCCAACTGGATGTTCTTCATACGCAAGTAAGCACCATTCTGCAGGTAACGTGTCTGCGTCTGTGTGTTTCTGCCGCCACTGAAGTTCACTTTCGGATAGTAAGCATTCAGGTTGGCTCCCAAGGGGTCGCCTTCCGGACGCCAGAAGTCCCAGTGTTCCTCGAAACCGGCAGCCTGCCATTCGTTACCTTGTGCATTGGCACCCCAGAAGTAGTTACCCGTCAACCACAGGTCACGTTTTCCAATACCCTGGAAGAATACGCGGAAATCAAAACCTTTGTAAGCCGCATCCAGTGTCAGACCAAATTTATAGCGGGGTGTGTTGTTACCGATAATCTGATAATCACCCGTATCACCCAGTTTGGAAGAACCGCTGCTGATTTTGCCGTCGCCGTCCAAATCGGCATACATGATATCGCCGGCTCCCCAGCCACTACCCAAAGCAGATTGGTCTACCTTGGCAAGATGTGCATCCATCTCTTCCTGAGTCTGAGCTATACCGATAGTGGTATATCCCCAAATGTCACCCAGCATTCTGCCATTGTAATAAGAACCGATGCTCATGGATTCGTTGGGATAGCGGGTAATCTTCTGACGGTCGTCAGACAGTACCAGCTTCGCTCCGTACGAGAATTCGCCTATGCGGTCTCTCCAGCCCAGTTCCAATTCCCATCCATAGGATTTCATATCGCAGTTGTTCACCTTCGGAACAGAAGTTCCCAAAGCATTCGACAGTTCGGGAGCAGGACCTACCATGTCCTTTGTCTTACGCACGAAGTAGTCGAACGAACCTGTCAAACGATTGCTCAGGAACGACCAATCCAAACCGAAGTCCAGTGTTTCCACCGTTTCCCAAGTAAGGGCGGCGCTCACCATTCCCGGATTAGAAGCATAGTTCGGACGGCTTCCGTTCACCAGCCAACCGTAATTGCTGCCATTAGGCATCGACTGTGCAAAAGGATGCCACGGGTCTTTAGTGTTCACGTTACCCAACTGTCCCCAAGAAGCTCTTAACTTCAGGCTGCCCAGCTCTATCTTTTCGGCCACATCCTGGAAGAATGCCTCATTGGCAATGTTCCAACCTGCCGAGAACGACGGGAAGAATCCCCACTGCTTGTCTCCTACAAAACGGGCCGAACCGTCGTAACGGCCATTGGCCTCGAACATATAACGGTCTTTGTAGCTCCAGTTGATACGGCCGAAGAAACCAGCCACGGAAGTATGGTCATAACCTCCACTGGCAGTCGGGTCTTCGGTAGCTGTATCCAAGGTCGGTACATTGGGCGAAATCAATGTATTCTTCTGGGCCGAGATGTTTCTCGTTTTATAAAGTTCGGCATTGAAACCTGCCATTACCTTGAAGTAATGCCCATTGTCAAATTGCTTAAAGTAGTCCGAATAGATATTAGTGGTATAGTAATTCTCTTTCCAAGAATATTCGTTCACGCGCGAAGAACCCGCAGAATAACCACCATATCCCATGTCCCATACGGTATAATAAGGATTTCCTTCCACGTCATAGGCCTGTACCGGAAGCACTTCCCAGTGCTGGTATTGCGTGGTAGTGCGCACACTTCCCTCCAAGTTGATTTTCCAGTTCTTGATAGGTTCGAATATCATGTTCAACTGGTTGGTGAAAAAGTCCTTCTGGCTGTTCTGCTTACCGCCGTTCTCCATTTGTTCCACTTCGCCTTCATCCATCGGGAATCCGTTCGGGTCGTAAGCCGGATGTACAGGCCATTTACGTGCCAGATTGTGGAAGAATTGACCGGTCAGGTACGTCGGACGATTGAAATCCTCGCGCGTCCATTTAGTATTCAGAGTCACCTTGAACCAATCTGTCACCGCAGTAGAAATCTTCGCATTCAGCGTATAGCGCTGGAAGTTGTCCGAGCCATGGTTAATCAAACCGTCCTGGTCCAGGAAACTGCCGCTCATCATGAACTGCGTCTTTTCCGAACCACCGTTGATACTCACATTATGCTCGTGCGAAGGTGCCCATCCGCCAAAGAATTCGTCCATCCAGTCGGTATTGCCATTGGCATTGGACCACTTTTGCCAGATACCTGAACCGTTGTCCACGGTAGTAGCCTTCAAAGTACCTTCCTGATACTGCTTGATACGCTCCATCACTGCATCTGAGAAGATAGCTCCACCGCCTCGATTGCTGTTGGCACGGTTAAAGTACTGCGCGAACTTATAAGAATCCATCACATCCGGCAATCCGATGGCATTGCTGAAACGCACGTTACCGGAATAGCTCACATTCGTTTTACCGCTCTTACCGCTCTTCGTAGTAACCAGAATCACACCAAACGAAGCACGCGCACCGTAAATAGAAGCCGAAGCGGCATCCTTCAATACGGATACCGATTCAATATCATTCGGATTCACCGTGTTCAAGTCACCTTCGATACCGTCAATCAAAATCAACGGACCAGAAGAAGAACCGTCGCCAATCGTACCCGTACCACGGATATTGATGCTCAGACGGCCATCCAGCGAACCACCGCTGTTGCCCACCGTCAAGTTCAATCCCGGCACCACGCCCTGCAAAGCCTGCGAAGCATTAGCCACCGGACGGGAAGCAATCGCTTTGGCATCTACCATAGCTACAGCACCTGTCACATTTACCTTGCGCTGGCTGCCGTAACCCACTACAACTACCTCTTCGAGTGCCTGCGAATCGTCCTCAAGCACAATGTTCAACGGAGTACCGTTCCATACCACCTCCTGTGTGCGGTATCCCACAAAAGAAATCTGGATAACGTCTCCCTTCTTCACATTGGGGATAGAGAAATCCCCGTCAATTCCCGTAATGGTACCCACGGTAGTTCCTTTTACCACTACCGACGCTCCGATAACGGTTTCACCGGCCATGTCTTTTACCACACCCGTACACGTACCACTCTGCTGAGTCATCAGTACATTGTCCATACCGTAATCAGCTACTGCATACGCTGTTCCTGCAGAAGTACTCAAAAAGAACAGCATCATACTGACTGTTTTTAGTCGTTTCAACATAAAAGTGATTGTTTAATGTTAACAAATGTTTTTATTCCATCTATCAATAAATCCATCAGGTTTGTCTACATTATATTAATTGCAGCGCAAAGATATACAATTTTTTATTATAAAAGCATATAATAAAAAAATATTTTAAATATAACATTTGCTAGATTAGTAGAATGAAAAGTGATATACTAAATTAATGAATAAGAGAGGTGATAAGAGATGGGAAGAATAATAGCGATTGCCAATCAAAAAGGCGGAGTT
>ERZ778497.1771-NODE-1771-length-12817-cov-4.380896_pt1 | contig 12817 bp, 15 predicted proteins | sample MGYA00509938_ERZ778497 | MGnify/ENA primary metagenome ERZ778497 (study PRJEB29527, sample SAMN07138969) | mouse gut metagenome | material: feces | host: mouse | place: China:Nanjing | collected 2016-01-25 ... | reverse complement strand
AAAACTCCCACTACCCCCTCAAAGTAGCGCGTCTACCATTTCGCCACATCCGCTTTCGCATTTTGGGACTGCAAAAATAGATATTAAAAACTATTCTGCAAAATTTTTCTTACTTTTTTGCAGAATTAATTTCCTTTTCCCAAATAACTGACTGAGATATACCCATCAGAGACCCCTTCAGCTTCAATTTCCCTTCACCCACAAATTCACAGGTCGCATTGGCTCTGATGCCTCTTATAGGATCATAGACTTTGCCTCCGTCCCAGCAGTTTTTTTCCGCATTATATTTCAATCCCTTCAGTATGACTATCCTGTCACAGGGAACATCACGGAGGGACCTGTCAGGATTCTTGGTGTCAAGACGGACATTCCCTTTCTTGTCAAGACGGTTTTTCACCCAGAACACCTGTCCGGTAAACGTACCGTCATCATTTTTGGTCACACGTATCTTGCTTTCCTCTCCCTGATGGCTCACAAGGTATTCCCCTATGACATTGTCCTCGTTCTCATTAAGTTTCTCCTGGGCGGCAATGGAGCCGATACACAATACCGCATAAACGGCTGATAAAATCATTCTTCTCATAAAACTTTATACTTGATTATGTGTGCAGTTGCAAATATAGATATTATTTTCTAACTTTGCGCGCTTTTCCTCGGGTAGGGAAGCACAGGTAATTTATTTTATAACATATTAAAGCAGATTCACCATGGCTGTTAAAATTCGTCTACAGCGCCACGGTAAAAAGAATTTCGCATTCTATCACATTGTTGTGGCTGATTCACGCGCACCCCGCGATGGTCGTTTCATCGAGCAGGTTGGTTCATACAACCCTAACACAAACCCTGCCACTATCATCCTTGACTCAGAAAGAGCACTTTCTTGGCTTAACGTCGGAGCACAGCCGACACTCGTATGCCGCCGCATCCTTTCATACGAAGGTGTACTTCTCAAGAAGCACCTCCAGGGAGGAGTCGCAAAAGGAGCTCTCACACAGGAGCAGGCTGACAAGAAATTCGAGGCTTGGAAGGCAGAGAAAGACGCTAAGATAAACGCGAAGAAAGAGGGAATTTCAAAGGCTGCAGCAGACAAGGCTAAAAGTGCCGCTGAAGCTGAGGCCAAGATAAACCAGGAAAGAGCTGAAGCTATCGCCAAGAGAAAAGCTGAGGCTGAGGAAGCTGCCAAAGCCGCTGCAGAAGCTGCAGCAGCAGAGAAAGCGGCTCAGGAAGCAGCTGCTGCCGCAGAAGCTACAGCTGAGAATCCGGAGGCATAATGTCTCAGGCGAGTCACAATCTGCTTAAAATTGCCCAGGTATTAAAATCAAACGGTACCGACGGGGAACTCGTAATCAGCTGTCGTGACATCGCACCTGGTGATATCAATCTCAAGGAACCGGTATTCATCTTTTTTGATGGACTGCCGGTTCCTTTTTATATTGAATCCATCGTCCCGAGAGGGACAAACAAAGCACTTGTGCATCTGACAGACATCGAGACATCGGAGGATGCCGATGAAGTGACAGGACAAGGAATATTTGCAGACAGATCAAGTCTTCCCGAGGAAATATACGATGATGACGACATGTCACTGCTTGTCGGATGGTCACTTTTTTCTGACAGCCATATAGAAGGCATATCGGATCCGGAAAATTCCGAATTCATCGGAGAAATCATTGATTTCCTTGATATTCCGAACAATCCATGCATAGAAGTCTGCACAAAAAAAGGAGCGGCTACGATTCCGCTCCACGAAGATTTCATAATATCTCTGAATCCTGAGACCCAAGAGATTGTGATGGACATCCCTGACGGGCTTCTTACTGTCTGAGCCTGCCTTCACGGTCAGCTTTGACATCAGCATAGAATGCGGCCTGAGCCGTATCCATATAAGGAATAAGCCACAGGAACCCGATACCGAATGTCAGCAGGCACAAAATTCCCCATCCTATAAAACTGAGATGCAGATAAAACAGGTCAAATTTGCGTCCTCTCATCATTTCACGGCTTCTGTCAATGGCCTGATTGGCCGAAAGTTCCGGATTTTCCACAATGATGTATGGAGTCATCGCGTATGAATAAGCCTTTACGATTCCAGGTATCACAAAAAGAAGACTCCAGAGAAAAACATACAACACCATCAGAAACATTCCCCAAACGATATGAAGCCAGTTGCGGAAGCCGCATCTGAATAAATTGCGTATCAGATCCGTATCATTTTCTGCATACAGCAGCCTGAATGAATTTGACACTCCGACGCTCAACGGATACAGGACAAAAACCGTAATCAGAAAAGACGCCCCCTCCATTACATAGAGCATAGTCCCCCACTGGAAACCGTTGACTCTGCTCATATTGGACACCGTCCCCGGAGCGACAAGCACAGTCATAATCGCAAACAGAACGATTATGGTAACAACAGCGGCAGCCCAATTCCCTTTCAAAGCCGCCAAAGCTGAATTTTTATAATCCTGATTAGACTTCATAATTTTTTATTTTAGATTTGCAATCTACAATCACTCTCGCCTCGGCATAGTACAAATAAATTTGTCCTTTGCTCTCAGCTTAATCGTTTACTTTAAACTTCGTTTACAATCACTCTCACCTCAGCATAACACCCTGTCAATCTTTTCCATAACCGTCTCAGGTGATATTCCGCTGAGACATCTGTAATCCCCGTATATGCATTTGCCCTCACCGTATGTAGAACAAGGTCTGCAATGCATATCAAGCTGGATATAATTCTTTTCCGGATCCGCCCCGTATGCAGAATATCCTATGGCTGGATGTGTTCCTCCCCAAAGAGCGACAAACGGAGCACCGGTCAGGGATGCCATGTGCATAGCTGATGAATCCATAGTCACGAGAACATCCATATTGGATATCAAAGCGACTTCCCCGTTCATATCCGTCTTTCCGAATACAGAAACCACATTCGGGAAACGTTCCGCCATACTGTCCGCATAAACCTTCTCTTCACCGGGACCGGAAAGGACAAACACTTTGCCAAATCTCAAGGACATCAGCTCAATCAGCCTTGTACGCAGATGCTCAGGATAGATTTTCTTTTCCTTACGCGCAAAAGGAGCGATACCTGCCCACGTGCAGGTCTTTGCTCCGAACACTTCAGGGACAGGCCGTATCTCACGTACCGGCTCCGGAGCATCCACAGGATATCCCAGCTTTGCGAATACATCGCAGAAACGGAGAACGTGATTTCTCAAAGGCGGCTCCAGCTGCTTCTTACGTTTGATTCTCCTGCGTCCAGCACGCATCTGGTCAAAAGCCGCCGACCTAACGCCACAGAAACCTAGTACGAAACGTATAACCTTTCCCCTCAAAGTATTATGTATATCAGCTATATAGTCGAATCTTCCGGCCTTTATCCTTTTGAGGAGAATGCGAAGCCCCTTGAATCCTTTTTCCTTTGGAAGAAATATAAAGTCAATATCCGGAATGCCGCTGAAAAATCCGGCCTGTCTTTCCCTTGTAGCCACGGTAATGGCAAGATCAGGATAGGTCTTCCGCAAGGCACGCACGGCGTGTACGGACATCGCCACATCCCCGATTGCGGAAAAACGTATGACAAGCATCCTTTTCATCCTATTTTCCTGAATAAAGTACCGGATTAAGGCTCGGATCGTTGTACATCTTCATCTGCTTGTAGACCTTCATATATTTTGCCCCGGACTCTATATCCTCAAGCAGTTCGCATATTGCCGCAGTCAGGTCCACCCTCTGCTGAAGCAGGACGGCAAGCTTGTCCGAGCATTTCCTGATGTGTTCCTCGGATGCATCAGTCCTCGACACCTCCGCCTGCATGTGATAAATCTTCAGAGCAAGTATAGACAGCCTGTCTATCGCCCAGGCAGGAGTTTCGGTATTGATTCTGGCTCCCTCGACAGTCTTGACATCTTTGAAGCGGTCAAGATAGAAAGAATCGATATATTCTACCATATCAGTACGCTCCTGATTGGAACGGTCTATCCACCTTTTGATCTCCAGGGCCTTGACTGGATCAATCTGAGGATCCCTTATTATGTCCTCCAGATGCCACTGTACAGTGTCGATCCAGTTCTTCTTGTAAAGCAGAAATTCAAGCGAACCAGGAGTGTAAGGGGCAGGGCATTCCCTGTTGACGTCATCAGTAGTGTGATACTCAGCAATGACCTTGTCAAAAAGGCCGTTGAATTCAGATGGTTTCATAGCAGTCTTGTGTTATTGTTGTCTTACATAAATGGAAGTGAGCAGATTGTCAAGGCAGAAATACCTCGGAAGCTCCTCCCGTGATGATTCAAGTGAAAAATCCATTGAGTCCACATTGCCGAGTTTCGACAGGGACATCATTTTCCAGGTAGTAGTCACGCTGTCGGCCGGTGACCTGAAATCGGCAAGATACCATTCCTTCTCCCCTGTCTTCTTCCCGTTGAGATATCCGGTAACTGTCAGCTTGAGATAGTCACCTTCACCGAATTTGCACGGCGAGTCGTCAGACAGGATATATGAAGCGACAAGCTGTGTATTGTTGACAAGGCAGTAGACCGGGCTGCAGGTTCCTATACTGGACAGTTCAAACTCGAACTGTCTTTCCGGTTTTTCAGGAGAGTCCAAAAATATTGCACAGGTCTGGGAGTGCATCCTGTCACAAGTCTCCTTGGAGACAAACATCGAAAAAGGACTCGCACTCAGATTGAGGGAACTGTCCCTTTTCATTGAGACAGCGAATCCTCCCTTGAATTCTACAGGATCACTCCCGCTGGCCTCAGTCCTGGCACCTCTATAGATAAGATAGTTTCCGCTGAAAAAATCGGTTTTGAAATAAACGCTGTCCTTTTTGTAATCAGCATCACCCTGAAATTCAAAATTAGAACCCGCATTTCCGGAAAATTCCGAAAATGTTCCCTTAAAACACGATACGGCACACATAACCGCAGCAAAAAGGATAAAAATCTTTTTCATCTTCAACTTAAAAATTATAAATTTCTCTGCTAATATAAGAATTTGTTTGAATTAATCTCACCAAAAACAGTTATGACTTGGTACGAACTCAGCTAAACGGATACTCTCCCGACAAAAGCGGCTGGTCCAGTAAGCCATACATCCCTGAAACCGTCCCCCTCCGGAATAAAATCAACGGCAAGCCTGTCCCTCAACGCCTGTACCCCGAGGCTTACACGCCCGTCCTCCGAGACTGCAAACGGCAGCACACCTTCCAGTCCACAATGATGCCAGGCAGCAATTACAGAAGCTGTGATACCCGTACCGCAGGCGTATGTCTCATCCTCCACTCCCTTTTCATAGGTCCTGACTTTCAGCAGACTGCCTTCAGGCTCAACAAAATTGACATTTGTCCCGACCGGGGCAAACTCCTGACAGTATCTTATGCGGCGTCCTTCACCGAAAACATCATAATCAGCCAGTTCCCCGACCATCTTGACAAAATGCCTGGTACCGGTATCCAGAAAATATCCGCATAGCCCGTCCTGACTTTCCAGGGATCCCGAAGGATTGCCATATACTTTGATTCCTGACACATCTATCATCTTGAGCCTGACAGTCCGTGTCTTTCCCTCAACAGAAAGAATCTCCGCAGTATGGAGCCCGTCCGCAGCCTCAAAGTCAAACCGGGTGATGCCCTTGTCAGCAGCAAATGCCACGATACAACGCCCTCCGTTGCCGCACATCATGCCACCGGAGCCGTCGGAATTGAAATATTCCATTCTGAAATCACAGGTGCCGCTGCTCCCCAGCAGCATAAGCCCGTCCGCCCCTATACCGTAGCGGCGGTCGCAAACAGCGGAAATCTCTTCAGGGGAAATCACACAGGAACCGTCCCTGTTGTCCGCAATAAGGAAATCATTTCCTGCTCCCTGATATTTATAAAATTCCATCGTACTTTCTTTTACAAACTTCACAAACAGCGTTTCAGCAAATCTGCAAGTATAGCTATCCCTTTTTCCATCCTATCTTCGGCAATAAAGGAAAAATTCATACGCATCGTATTTTTCCCTCCGCCTCCAGTATGGAAAAACGACCCTGCCACATACGCGACCCCGGCATCCAGAGCGACATCATAGAAAGCCACAGAGTCAAACCCTTCCGGAAGTGTAAGGAAAAGGAACAAGCCTCCCTGAGGATGAGTCCAGCTAACACCTTCCGGCATATATTTCTCCAGAAGAGAAAGCATCATATCGCGCTTTTTCCTGTATAGCGCAATGCTGTCGGCAAGATTCCGGTCCAGCATCCCTCCTGCAAGAAACTCAGCCGCCACATACTGGTCAAACACCGGAGGGCAGAGATCAAGCGACTGCTTGCACACATAGATTTTGTCAAGCAGTTCAGGATTTCCCAAAATCCATCCGAGCCGGAATCCCGGAGCCATAATCTTTGAGAACGACCCGAGATGAAGCGTAATGTCAGGCGCAAGCGAATATATGGTCGGGACATGTTCTCCCTCATACCTCAACTCACGGTAAGGCGCGTCTTCCACTATAAGGCAGCCGTATCCTGCAGCTATCGAGACAAGTTTTTTCCTGTGTTCCAAAGGCAGGGTCTCACCTGAGGGATTCTGGAAATCAGGTATCGCATAGATGAATTTTATCTTCTTCCCTTCAGATAAGGCTTTCTCAGCAGCCTCGCAGTAGGAAGCCCCGAACTTTTCCGCATCAGCGTCAAAAGGTACTCCACGCACATCCGCCCGATATGAACGGAACGACTGCAGCGCACCGAGATACGACGGGTCTGAAGTAAGGATTACATCTCCCGGATCCACAAGCACACGTGTGCACACATCTATTCCCTGCTGCGAAGAAGATGTAACCTGTATCCTTTCCACAGGCACTCCATAACGCACGGACAAGGCATCCCTAAGCTCGGGAACTCCCTGGGTAGCCCCATACTGGAAAGCCTTCGCCCCGAACTTTGAGATGACGTCAGACATTGTTTTCCTGAAGTCTTCAAGGGGGAAAGTCTCTGCGGAAGGATAACCTCCGGCAAAAGAATGTATAGCATTCAGGTCTACCCTTTTGAATATGTCCCTTACAGGAGACCTGAAAAATGAGCCGGTATCCTCAGAATATAGCGTTCCGTAGTCCATCATCACCCCAAAGCTATCTTAGCAGGTCTTCAAGCACCACTGAAGCCGCAGTCTTTTCATCACGGTATTTCACGATCACGGGAGTATAGATATGCACACCTTTCTCCGCACCAGGGCCTTTGGTTATAGGCCTGCTTCCCGCCACAACGACTGCTCCGGCAGGTACAACCATCTGTCCGGTAGTCTCGTCGGCACGTATATATTCCCCTGTCGTCGCGTCGAAGATAGCTGTGGATGAATTGATTATAACCCCTGTGGCAATTACGGCATTCTCCCTGACTATGGTACCTTCATATATTCCGCAGTTTCCTCCGATGAACACATTGTCCTCAATGATGACCGGCAATGCGCCCACAGGTTCAAGTACACCGCCAAGCTGGGATGCCGCCGACAGATGCACATGCCTGCCCACCTGTGCGCAAGACCCCACAAGAGCGTGGGAATCAATCATAGTGTCCGAATCGACATACGCACCTATATTTATATACGAAGGAGGCATGACAATCACGGAAGGGGCAAGATAGGCTCCGGTCCTTACAGCACTTCCCCCTGGCACGATCCTCACTCCGCTTTCCGGAGAAAATTTCCTGACAGGAATAGTGTCCTTGTCGAAGAAATTGAACTGCCCCTGGCTCATATCCGTCATCTTCCCATATCTGAATCCGGTCAGAATCACCTCCTTGACCCAGGAGTTGACCTTCCACTGCCCGTCAACCTTCTCCGCAACCCTTATCTCACCGCTTTCGAGGCCACGCATGACCTCATAGAATCTTTCCAGTTCTGTATTCATAACCTTATTTGTCTAAAATCAATACAAAGCCTTGACTGTCTCTGCCATAATATCGTATGTCGAACGCTCACAAGGGACAAGAGGGAGACGGAGTTCATTCTCTATGAATCCCATTGCCGCAAGTCCCGCCTTTACAGGCATAGGATTGCTCTCGATAAAACAATTCCTGAACAAAGGCATAAGCCTTTCGTGCATCTGTCCCGCAGAATAGAAATCACCTGAAGCAGCCGATTCGACCAGCTTTACCATCAGTTCCGGAGCGATGTTGGAAGCCACGCTTATGACTCCTGCAGCCCCTTCCTGCATCAGTTTCAAGGTATCATCGTCATTTCCGCTCAATACGGCAAAATCCTCCGGAGCATTACGTATAATCGACGTTATCTGCGCGAAGTCGCCTGAAGCCTCCTTGATCGCAACGATATTGTCGATCTCAGCAAGTTTCAGAGCTGTTTCAGCAGTCATATTCACACCAGTCCTTCCAGGAACATTATAAAGGACCACAGGCTTGTCTGTCTCTGACGCGACAGCCTTGAAATACTCGTACTGCCCTTTGGCAGTAGGCTTGTTGTAATAAGGCACGACGACAAGGAACATATCGGCGTTGTCCAGAAGACGCATATTCCTGACCGTCTGCTTCAGTGAATTGGTACCGACGCCGGCAAGCACTGTCAGCCCTTCAGCGTGCTCTTTTGTAAGATCCAGAATCCTGACTTTCTCCTCGTCATCAAGGCAAGGGGTCTCTCCCGTCGATCCGAGAGGTACCAGGAAATGTATTCCGGCCGACACCTGCCTGTCAACCAATGCCGCAAAAGCCTTATAATCAACTTCACCTCCCTTGAAAGGAGTAATGAGAGCAGTTCCGCAACCGGACAAAACAAATCTATTCATAGCCGAAATCTTTTATCTGTTGAATATTATATCCTTAAAATCATATACTCCTTCAAGGGTGTCAGCCTTTATCGCGGCATCCACAGCCCCTCTGGCGAAGCCTTCCCTGGAGAAAGCCTCATGAGTCAGGGTGATCCTGTCATTGATTCCTTCAAACCCGACCGTATGTATTCCCGGTATCTCTCCGCAGCGCACGGACTGTATATCCACTGAAGTCCCCATATTGACGTCAATTATATCAGCGATGCTCCTGGCCGTACCGCTCGGAGCATCAAGCTTATGGCAATGGTGCATCTCCACCATATATGGGCTGTAGCCCCCTGTAACGGCCATTTTTTCCGAGATGAAATCAGCCAGAGCAAAAAACAGGTTTACTCCGACGGAAAAATTCGAAGCATATATCATAGTCGTGCCGCATTTATCGAAATATTCGGTCACTTCATCCCTGATGTCGTTCCATCCTGTGGTCCCGATTACCGCAGCCTTGAAATTCTCCGCAATGAACCGGTAGTTTTTCCTTATCGCCTCAGGAGTGGTGAAATCAATACATACCGACTCTCCTGCCAGCTCCTTGTCAAATGACACGATATCCTCGCTGCACCCTACGCATTCTATTCCTTTTTCGGAAAGGATCTTCTCGACCATCCTTCCCATCTTTCCATATCCGCTAATTACCGCTTTCATACCGTTCTGTTTCAAAAAGATATTTATGGACTTCATTGACCACATCAGAAAGCGAAGCCCTGTCGACTACGAAGCTGATGTTGACAAATGAGGCCCCCTGTGAAATCATATATACATTGCTTCCTCCCAGCGAAGACATAGCCTGCCGGAGAAGCCCTCTGAGATTGACTATGTTCTTGCCTATTATTGAAACCTGGGACTTGTCGGTATCGACACCGACTTCAGCAAATTCAGAAAGCTCCCTTACGACTTTGTCTATATTCTGGCCGGCATCCATCGTAAGCGAAATATTCGCCTCGGATGTACTGATAAGGTCAACCGAAACCTTGTTTTCGCTGAATATCTCAAAAACACGCTTCAGGAAGCCTGATACATTGATCATCCTTGTCGAAAATATATTGAGAAGGAGGATGTTTTCCTTGAACGAAATCGACTTTACTCCGTCTTCTATGCTGTCACTCTGCAGAATCGCCGTCCCCGCGCCCTCAGGATTCATAGAATTGAGCACATATACCGGTATATTCTTCATTACGGCAGGCTCTATGGTAAGAGGGTGAAGGACTTTAGCCCCGAAATGCGCCATTTCAGCCGCTTCTTCAAATGAAATCCTGTCGATGCTGCGAGTATTTTTAACCATTCTCGGATCAGCTGTACGTACTCCATCCACATCTGTCCATATTTCAATCCGCTCGGCATCCACCGCCATTCCTATGAGAGATGCGGAATAATCCGAACCTCCGCGCCCGAGCACCGAAGGCTCACCTTTCATAGTAGATGCGATAAATCCCTGGGTAATGACAGCATCAGCCCCTTCATAAGCCTTAGCTACTGTTTCCGGTGCATTTTTGACAATTTCACCGACCAGAGGTTCACCTTTGAGATAGTCATCGGTGGTCTTCATCATCATCCTGGCATCAATGAAACCGGTCCTGATGCCGCGTGCGTTCATCGCATAGCATATAATATTGGAAGACAGCCACTCTCCGTGGGATATTATCTTGGCCTTGCTCCTGTCCGTCAATTCACCCAAAGCACATACCGCACCTACAAAAGAATCCAGGCCGTCACATATTTCATCAACTTTTGCGCAGGCCTGCCCGCATAAAGATTCATTCTCCGCAAGCAGTTCATTCACAAGGGATATATGCCTTCCGCGGAGTTCGCCGAGCAGCTCCTCCACTGACTGCCTGTCCCCGACAGTCGCGCTGTCAGATATCCTGTAAAGCAGGTCCGTGACTTTTGACAGCGCGGAAACAACCACTATAGGCTTTTCCGCAAGCCTGCTTTCAACAATCGAAACCGATCTTGTTATCGCTTCATAATTCGCGACGGAAGTACCGCCGAATTTCATTACTATCATATTCTGTCTTTCAATATTTCAAATATTTTCACATAATTCTCCACAGCCCGGCGTATGTCGTCAAGCCTGATATATTCTGAGCTCGTATGGGCAACCAGAATCGAACCCGGACCGCACAACATCCTGTATTGGAAATTGGTCAGCTGGGGAGCGTCGCTTCCGAAAGCGACCGTCTTCGTCCCGAAGCCGTCCAATGTCATATATTCGGCCGGAGTATCACCTCCGAAAGCCTCAACCGTAATATACTCGTCATTGAATCCTTCCATCACCCTGCATACCATATCGTCGCTGGCAAACGTGGTACGGAAATATATCTTGAACGTCAGAAAGTCACTGAGGATATTCTGCGGATTGTCACTGGAAAGCCTGCCTATATTCCAGGTAGTCTCTCCGAGTTTCGGGTCCATAGGGAACTCCACAGACCTCAAAGAACCTACCATATCCACAAATCTTTCCACAGCACTTGCCCCGTAGACAGGATAACCGGAATGGAAACTTTTTCCCCTGACGGTGACAGCAAATGACTTTGTCCCTTTGCTGGCCGAAACCATCTTGTTGTCCGTAGGCTCACCCACTATAAGATATTTGCCTCCTGGATGCTGCTCCCTGAATTTCTTTGCCCCGAAAGAACCGGTCTCCTCCCCATAGACAAGGAGAAGCCCGAAGCCTTCATATCCTTTTGCAGCAAGCTCCAGACAGGCATTGTACATCGCGAACAGCTGCCCTTTGGCATCGCATGTACCCCTTCCTCTGACAATGGTCTGACCGTCCTCCCTTTTTTCCACCACAGGAGGGATATAAGGAGGAACCGTATCGATATGAGTGCAGAAAACAATCTGAGGATCTCCCCAGCTGAAAAGAAGGTTACCGTCAAGACGCTGCACGGAACATCCTTCAACTGCAAGATGTTCGGCAAGATAGTCGGCAAGAGGGCCTTCGTTTGAAGACGTGGAGTCTATACCGAGTATTTCAAGAAAAAGTCCAATGTCCATAACAAGTCACAAAAATATTGATTTTTCCACAAAATGGCAGTCTCCGGCACATATATTTTGACAGAGCACGCCCTGAGGCACCGATCTGTATCAATAAAGTCCTCCATTGATGGAAATGCACTCTCCTGTAATGTATCCGGCCTGTCCGGAAGCCAGGAAAGCGACAAGCGCGGCTACTTCTTCCGGTTCCCCGAAACGGTTGAGAGGAATCGTCTTCTTAAGCTGTGCCTCGTCCAGACCTTCAACCATATCAGTCCTTACGAATCCCGGAGCCACAGCATTGACAGTCACCCCTTTGCGCCCCACCTCCTGTGCAAGGGCCTTTGTCGCAGCAATCAGTCCTCCTTTGGCAGCGGAATAATTGCACTGGCCCGGAAGACCTTTCAGACCGGACAGGGAAGCCATATTTATGATCCTGCCATATTTTTTGACAAGCATCTGCTTCAGCAGAGGACGGGTGACATTGTAGAAGGCATCCAGGCTCGTGCCAAGCACCTTGTACCAGTTTTCTGGTTCCATCCACAGCATAAGTTCATCCTTCCGGATACCGGCATTGTTTACAAGCACTTCGATATATCCGTCGGTATGGGATTCCATCCACCCTTCAAGTGCATCGGAAGCTGCCTTCATATCACTGACATCAAATTTGAGCAGTTCTCCCGAGCCTCCGGCCTCCGATACAAGCTCCAGGGTTTTCCCTGCCTCCTCATCATTTGACAAATAATTGACAATTACGCAATATCCCATCTGTGCAAGGGAAATACACACCGCCCTGCCTATTCCACGGCTTCCGCCTGTTACCAACGCATATTTCATAATATTCTGTTCATTTTCGTTATACTACGCCTACAATCATTATAGTTGTCCAGCACCGGCCCTGCAATGCCTGGTCCCAATATTTCCATACAGGTCAGGAAAGACGTGACAGATACCCCGAGGATGCCGTGCAGATTAAGGCTCTGCCCCGTCAGAAGCAGATTCGGCACCGGAGTACGTGGAGCAAGCACCGTTGT
>ERZ778497.1769-NODE-1769-length-12818-cov-18.972969_pt1 | contig 12818 bp, 8 predicted proteins | sample MGYA00509938_ERZ778497 | MGnify/ENA primary metagenome ERZ778497 (study PRJEB29527, sample SAMN07138969) | mouse gut metagenome | material: feces | host: mouse | place: China:Nanjing | collected 2016-01-25 ... | reverse complement strand
AAGCCCCCATTACGAGAACATTGACATTTTGCAACACCCGTCAGCGACTCCAACTCCGACCGCGTCCAGCATGGAGCGCATGGCCTCCCGGCCTGCGCACAACCGAGTCCAACCTGACGGAAGTCATCCGACGAAACCGAAGCAAAAACAAGTGCCGTCACGTCCGGGTGCGATGCCCCAGCATCCCCCGTCTCGTCCGTCACGAGTTTTTGATGGCAGTGATGCCCCACGACCGGCAGCCATGCGTGGCTGTCGCCACCACTCCCAAAGAGGTCGCTTCATCAGGTTTCGTGCATGAAAAAGGATTCCACCAACCCCGGCATGGCGGCAGCCCTCCGAACCTGCCCCGTGACACCATGTCCAGTCCAACATGGAGACCGAGTCCGCGCTGAGTCAAACCGAGTCCGACATGGGGAGCAGGCCTCCGAGCCTGCGGCCTACTATCGTCCGTGCTCAGTCCAACCGAGTCCGCGTTCAGTCCAACATGGAGCGCATGGCCTCCGGCCTGCGCACAACCGAGTCCGAGCTCACTAAATTCGCACCGTAGGGCGGTTCAGTGCGCGGCAATTTATTGCCGCTCCCGTCCGCACCGAGTATTAAACCCTTAATACTTTCTACTTAATACTTAATCCTTTGCGCAAAGCGCGCATCAGCTGTTAGCCGTCATAACGATCAGGCGGCACTTCCACGGATGGCTATAACTACGGTAGGCCGTAGTTATAAAAGAAAACCCAAAGAAAAAGGGCCATGCAAACTGTCCGACAAACAGCTTGCATGGCCCTTTTTCTTTTTGTCCGCGCTCAGTCCAGCATGGAGCGCAGGACGTCCCGGCCTGCGCCTACCGTCCAACCAGTCCCTTCGCGCCGGAGGGCGGTTCAATGCACGGCAAGAATTGCCGCTCCCGGCTCGGTCTTAAGTGCTTGGACTCGTTGGGATACAAAGTGACATATAGTCATAAATTTTTGTTTTTGATTATATGTCTTTATGTATACTTTGAGCCGCGCTGGGCGCGGACGGTGTGGGATTCATAGCGGCGTATTTTTGTTTTTTTGGATTTATGTGTCTTTCGCATGGGCGTTGGTATTGTTTTTTTTATTACTTTTGCAGCAGGAAGCGGCCGTCAGGCTTGACGGATTGCTTCTCTTGTTTTGACTAAATCTTTTAACCCGAAAAATAATTATGCCGACAAAACCTTTTCATTATCAGGAGCCGTTTCCTCTCGGGCCTGACACGACTGAATATCAACTTATCACGAAGGACTACGTGAAGGTGGAAAACTGGAACGGTCATGAAATGCTGGTGGTGGATCCCGAAGCTTTGACCATCATAGCCAACGTGGCAAGCCACAATTGCTCCTTCATGCTCCGCCGCGAGCACAACGAGATGGTGGCCAAGATTCTCCATGACCCGGAGGCTTCGGAGAACGACAAGTTCGTGGCCCTCACCATGCTCCGCAACGCCGAGGTGGCTGCCAAAGGTGTGCTACCTTTCTGCCAGGACACGGGCACATCCATCTGCGCCGCCTACAAGGGCCAGCACGTCTGGACCGGCTGCAACGACGAGGAGAAAATCTCCCTCGGTGTCTACAAGACCTACACCGAGAACAATCTCCGCTATTCGCAGAATGCCCCGCTCAACATGTATGACGAGGTGAACACCGGCTGCAACCTACCGGCACAGATCGACATCCACGCCACCGAAGGCGGGGAATACAACTTCCTCTTCGTGGCCAAGGGTGGCGGCTCAGCCAACAAGACCTATCTCTACCAGGAGACCAAGGCTATCCTCAACAAGAAGACTCTCGTGCCTTTCCTCATCGAAAAGATGAAGACACTCGGCACGGCTGCATGCCCTCCCTATCACATTGCATTCGTCATCGGCGGCACCTCCGCCGAGGCCAACCTCGCAGCCGTGAAGAAAGCATCCGTGAAATACTACGACAACCTTCCGACCGAGGGCAACGAATACGGCCAGGCCTTCCGCGACGTGGAGCTTGAGAAAGAACTGCTCGAAGCCGCCCACTGCCTGGGCCTCGGCGCACAGTTCGGCGGAAAATATTATGCCCACGACGTGCGCGTCATCCGTCTGCCCCGCCACGGCGCATCCTGCCCCGTCGGAATGGGAGTCAGCTGCTCTGCCGACCGCAACTGCAAGGCCAAGATCAACAAAGATGGCCTCTGGGTGGAGAAACTCGACGAATTCCCCGGCCAGCTCATCCCCGAAGAGCTTCGCAAGGCAGGGGAGGGGGAAGTGGTGAAAATCGATCTCGACCGCCCCATGAAGGAGGTGCTCGCCGACCTTGACAAATATCCCGTGTCGACACGCCTCTCGCTCAAAGGTACCATCATCGTAGGCCGCGACATCGCCCACGCCAAGATCAAAGAACGCCTTGACGCAGGAGAGCCTATGCCGCAATACCTCAAAGACCATCCCATCTACTACGCCGGCCCTGCCAAGAAACCCGATGGAATGCCTTCAGGCTCCTTCGGCCCGACAACGGCAGGACGTATGGACCCATACGTCGACCAGTTCCAGGCTGCCGGCGGCTCAATGATCATGATCGCCAAAGGCAACCGCAGCCAGCAAGTGACCGACGCCTGCAAGAAACATGGCGGTTTCTATCTCGGCTCAATCGGCGGCCCCGCAGCCATCCTCGCCCAGAACTCCATCAAGAACGTGGAGCTTCTCGAATATCCCGAACTCGGCATGGAGGCAATCTGGAAAATCGAGGTGGAAGACTTCCCCGCCTTCATCCTCGTAGACAACAAGGGCAACGATTTCTTCAAGCAAATCAAGCCCCGCTGTCCGCTCGACACCTGCAAATAATCCTTGCCGGCTGAAGCATCAATCGGCCCCGCAAGACCCAAATGAACAAAATATCCCTGCCTTTTCTTTCAAAAGCAGGGATATTTTGTTCATTTTTATCTTCCGGCCTATCTTTTGAACAATCAGCCTACCCCTTATATAAATACTTTTGACTATATTTGCACTATGAATCCTTCACGCCTCGGCGGCATCCACAAGGTCCGGCAGGAGTGAATCATCTATCGTAAAACTTTAACAATCTAATATGAGACGAATCATTATTAGTGCATCTGTGATGACATGGCTGGCCATGGGGGTCTGCCACGCATCGTCGGCCGCCATGCCCTCAGCGGCTCCGGCAGCTGAAGCCGTGAAGACGGCACCCCCCGGAAAATTCGAGGCGGGCAACTCAACGTTCCTGCTCAACGGCGAACCTTTCGTGGTCAAAGCCGCCGAGCTCCACTATCCCCGTATCCCCAAAGAATACTGGGACCAGCGTATCAAACTTTGCAAGGCCCTCGGCATGAACACCGTCTGCCTCTACACTTTCTGGAACTCCCACGAACCTAAAGAGGGACAATTCGACTTCACCGGACAGAACGACCTCCGCGAATTCGTGAAGCTTTGCCAGGAGAACGGGCTGAAAGTGATTCTCCGTCCCGGCCCCTACGTATGCGCCGAATGGGAGATGGGCGGACTTCCCTGGTGGCTCCTGAAGAAGAAAGACATCAGGCTGCGCGAGAACGACCCCTACTTCCTCGACAGGGTCGACAAATTTCAGAAAGCCGTGGCCGAACAGGTGGGCGACCTCACCATCGACAAGGGAGGCCCGATCATCATGGTGCAGGTGGAGAACGAATACGGCTCATATGGCGAGGACAAGCCTTACGTGGCCAACATCCGCGATATGCTCCGCAAGAACTTCGGCAACGACGTGACCCTCTTCCAATGCGACTGGGCATCCAACTTCACCAAAAACGGACTCGACGACCTGATCTGGACCATGAACTTCGGAACGGGCGCAAACATCGACCAGCAATTCGCCAAACTTAAGGAGCTGCGTCCGGAAAGCCCTCTGATGTGCTCGGAATTCTGGAGCGGATGGTTCGACAAATGGGGAGCAAACCATGAGACCCGTCCTGCAAAAGACATGATCGAGGGTATCGACGAGATGCTCTCGAAAAATATCTCCTTCAGCCTCTACATGACCCACGGAGGAACCAACTGGGGACACTGGGCCGGAGCCAACTCCCCGGGATTCGCTCCCGACGTCACCTCCTACGACTACGACGCCCCAATCAGCGAGAGCGGCCAGACCACTCCCAAATACTGGGAACTGAGAAAGACCCTGGAGAAATACTACGAAGGGAAGAAACTCCCCGCCGTGCCGAAAACGATAAAGCCTATCGCCGTCAAGAAATTCAACTTCACGGAAGTGGCCCCGCTTTTCCCCAACCTTCCCGAGCCCAAAAAGGACAAGAAGATCAAGACCATGGAGGAATACGACCAGGGATTCGGCAGCATCCTCTACCGCACGACCCTTCCCGCTCTCCCCAACGGAGGCCTGCTCACCGTCAATGACGCCCACGACTTCGCCCAGATTTTCATCAACGGGAAATACATAGGGAAACTCGACCGCCGCAACGGCGAGAAGGAGCTCGCCATTCCGGCCTGCGAGAAAGGGGCAAGCCTCGACATTCTCGTGGAGGCCATGGGCCGAATCAATTTCGGACGCGCGATAAAGGACTTCAAAGGGATCACCAACAAAGTGACCGTCACCGAAGACCGCAACGGCTATCCTTTCGTCTGCGACCTCAAGAATTGGGAAGTATTCAATCTCGAAGATTCCCCCGAATTCTACGACTCGATGGAATACATGCCTATCGGCGCATTCACTCCCGGAGAGAACGGCCGTCTGCCAATCGGCGTCTACAAGGGGACATTCAACGTCAACAAGCCTTCCGACACGTTCCTCAATTTCGAGACATGGGGCAAGGGGCTCGTCTACGTCAACGGTCGTCCCCTCGGAAGAATCTGGGAAATCGGTCCGCAACAGACGCTCTACATGCCCGGCTGCTGGCTTAAGAAAGGAGAGAACGAGATAATGGTGTTCGACATCGTCGGCCCCAAGCAAGCCGTATCCGAAGGTCTGACAGAGCCTTTGCTCGACAATCTGCTCGTGCAGAAACCGCTGACCCACCGTCAGGAGGGAGAGAACCTTCAGCTCGCCGGATTGACCCCGGCCCTGACAGGCTCTTTCAATGCAGGCAACGGATGGCAAGAGCGCAAACTCGACACACCGGCCGAAGGCAGATACATCGCCATAGAGGCTGTCAACTCCATCGACAGGAAGGACAACGCAGCAATCGCCGAATTCTACGTGCTTGACGAAAACGGCGAACGCCTGTCGAGAGAACCCTGGATCGTAGACTATGCCGACAGCGAAGACGTCAAAGGCGTCAACCGCTCTGCCGACAAGATGTTTGACCTTCAGGAATCCACCTATTGGAGCACCTCCCCGGGCGATCCGTTCCCTCACTCGGTCGTAATCGATCTTGGCGGCAATAAGAAAATCTCCGCCATACAGTATCTCCCCCGCATGGAGAGTGAGGTGCCGGGAGCGATCAAAGATTTCAAGGTCTACGTCAGCAAGACACCATTCAAAAAATAATACCCCCCTCAGTAGCGGTCGGGACGTAATTCCGCTTCGACCGCTACGAGGAAAACGTAAAAAATAAAGGCTGCCGATTGGCAGCTTTTATTTTTTACTTGACTCACTCCATCGGCTCCATGTGGATCCCGATATACGTGTCAGAGCCATACTTACTTTTCAGGCGACGTTCTACTTCCGAGGCAATCTCATGCGCCTCCTTAAGCGACAGCGACGACGACATCTTTATATGAGCGTCAATAGCTACCTTAGGGCCGATACGCCGCGTGCGCAACCTATGAAATCCCTTCACTCCGGGCGTGGAGTAAATCGCAGATGCAATCTCCCTCTTATCATTTTCCGAAAGCGACTTCTCCAACAGCTCATCAATACCCGGCTTCATAAGCGAATAAGCTGCCTTCAATATAAAACCGCTGACCACGATGGCCGCTATCGGATCGAGCACATTCCATTTCGGTCCGAGAAACATGGCGCCTCCGATACCCACCAAAGTGGCAAGCGAGGTCATGGCATCGCTACGATGATGCCATGCATTGGCCACCACAGCGGAGGAATTGAGCCTTCGCCCTGCCCTCACCGTATATTGATAAAGTCCCTCCTTGAAAAGGATGGAAACCAACGCCGCCAACAGTGCGATAAAACCCGGAGAGGGGAGAGGCTCGCCCTTAAAGAAGCCGACAGCCTTCTCGATTCCATTCCAGGCAAGGCCTATTCCTACGAAAGCGAGCAGCAAGCCCACGATCACCGAAGCAAGCGTCTCATACTTGCCATGCCCATAGTCGTGGTCTGCATCCACCGGTTTGCCCGAAATATGCACAAAAACCACAACAATTATGTCAGTGACGAAATCAGACAACGAATGGACAGCATCTGCAATCATCGCGGAGCTGTGACCCACGATTCCCGCCACAAACTTGAACACCATCAGAAGGAAATTGACCACCCCTCCTACCAGCGTCACTTTATAAATCTCTTTTTCCCGTTTCTCAGCCATAAGTGAATTTTCTTGTGTATGTGCAAAAGAAGTGCAAAATTAAGAATAAATGAGCATATTGACCAAGAAAGCCGAGAAAAATAAACCGAGAATCAGACCACCTTTGCAAGAAGGGAACAGCAACAAAAAAAGGCCCTGACATTATCTGTCGGGGCCTTTTTCGTTATTTTTGATACGTCATTTCTGACGTATGACCATCCTTATTATCAAAGGAGGGAAATCGAACGCTTGATGAAATCGTTGAGACTTTCGCCGCTCAGAAGATGGCTTTGCAGCAACGCAAGGTCGATGATCTGTTTCACCTTCGGCTGCTCTGAGGCATAGCGCGACACGATGTCTTCCTCCTTCTTGCGGAGATCGGCAACCTTGCCCTCCTTCTCCGAAAGGTCGGGAGCGGCTTCCTTCTTGTCGGTCGCTTCCTTACGGGCCGCCTCAATCTCATTGTTGAGAGTCTCTATCTCAGCTCGAATCGGAGTCACCTCATTCTCCAGAGATGACGTGGCGAGATTGATTATCTCCTTGACCGCAGGCTGTTCCGTATTCACGATTATCTCATAATTGTCGGGCATCTCGCCATAGAATCCGCCGCCGGGCTGCATGGCCGCCATCTCCTTCATCCTTCGCATGAACTCATTCTGAGTGACTGTGGCCGGAGCGTCTTCCGGACGTAAAGCGGCAAAGGTCACGATGAACTGAGCCTTGTCGACTTTCGGCACCTGGCTCTTAACGACAGTGCTCATAATGTCGGTCTGTAAGGGTGATAGACCCGCGTCGCTGCGGTCGCTCTTCTCAATCAGACGCTCCGGGATGTCGGAATCAACCCTGACGAAGCGTGTCTTCTCATTCTTCTGCTCAAGCAGGCCCACGATATGAGGATCAAGCTGGCCGTTCATCACGAGCACATTGTAGCCCTTGTCCTGAGCAGCCTTGACGTAGGTGAACTGCGCGGTGGCATCCGTTGCGTAGAGATATATGACGGTGTCATTCTTGTCGGTCTGCGAAGCCTCGATAAGCTTACGGTATTCTTCGAGAGTGTAGTAGTTGCCATCCACGTCCTTAAGGAGGAAGAACTTCTTTGCTGACTCTGAGAATTTCTCATCGGTCAGCATACCGTATTCGATAAAGACCTTTATGTCGTCCCATTTCTCCTCAAAGCCCTTGCGGTCGTCCTTAAACATCTTGTCGAGCTTCTCAGCCACTTTCTTAGAGATATAGGAAGAAATTTTCTTCACCTGCTGGTCGGCCTGAAGATAGCTGCGGCTGACATTGAGAGGGATGTCGGGAGAATCAATCACACCCTGCATGAGGGTCATGAATTCCGGCACAACGCCCTCCACCTGGTCGGTCACATAGACCTGATTGCAGTAGAGCTGGATTCGGTTTTTCTGTATGTCAAAATTATTCCTGATTTTCGGGAAATAGAGAATGCCGGTCAGCGTGAATGGATAATCCACGTTAAGATGAATCCAGAACATCGGGTCGTCGTTGCCCGGCATCAGCTCATGATAGAACTTCAGATATTCGTCGTCGCTAAGTTCGGTCGGTTTCTTAGTCCAGAGCGGTTCGGCTGCATTGACAATCTTGTCTTTGTCAGTGTCGACGTATTTGCCGTCTTTCCATTCCTGCTCCTTGCCTGAAATCACGGGAACAGGAAGAAAACGACAATACTTCTTCAGCAGAGCGTCGATGCGCACCTGGTCGAGGAAATCCTTGTTGTCGTCGTCGATATAAAGGATCACGTCGGTGCCTCTTTCCCCCTTCTCGATCTCCTTCATCTCATATTCTGGACTGCCGTCGCAGACCCATTCCACGGCCTTTGCCCCCTCCTTATACGACAAAGAACGGATCTCCACTTTCTTCGACACCATGAAAGCCGAGTAGAAACCAAGGCCGAAATGGCCGATGATGGAGTTTGCAGTGTCCTTATACTTAGCCAAGAACTCCTCGGCTCCGGAAAAAGCAATCTGATTGATGTATTTTTCTATGTCTTCGGCATCCATGCCTATGCCTTGGTCAGAAATCGTGAGAGTGCCGGCCTCTTTGTCGACTTTCACCTTCACGTTCATTTCGCCAAGCTCGCCCTTGTATTCTCCGAAAGATGAGAGGGTCTTCAGCTTCTGGGTGGCGTCGATAGCATTCGACACGAGCTCACGAAGGAAGATTTCATGGTCGCTGTAAAGAAATTTTTTGATGATGGGGAAGATGTTTTCAGTAGTAACCCCAATTTTGCCTGTTGCCATATTATATATGAGTTTAAAATTTTTCTATCAAGAGAGAAAATCAAAAACCGTGCCATTTTCTCATCAGGAAGCAAAACGACAGCCTTCCAACAATTAATCGGGAGCAGAACGAGAGCTGCAATGTCGAAGCTTCCACTACGCGCGGCATAACTAAAACAACCGAAAATAACAGTTGGGTTGAAACTAATGCACCATAAGAGGAGTCTAACCATCATGTGACACCCAAAAGATGCCATTGCTTCAGACAGAGCTTTCCGGCAGAGACAATTGACATCCCTAAATCAATTTTCACTGACGGAAATGCCCATAATGAGATTATTTTTTATTAATTTTACACCCTCATATAGACAGCGTAACACATGAACACCCTTCAGGAAAGCTATCTGCTTTTTTGAAGGGGGAGAAATGACAATAACCAACCAAACAGAAATGGATATACTTCAAATCAACAACGTCAGTAAAAGCTACACCAACCATGTGGCCCTCGACAACGTCTCGCTGACAATTCCCGAAGGCTCGATCTATGGCCTTTTGGGGCCGAACGGTGCCGGCAAGACCACCCTCATCCGAATTATCAACCATATCACTGCCCCGGATTCCGGAGAAGTGATATTCGACGGACATCCGCTTACGCAGAATGACATCGTCCATATCGGCTATCTCCCGGAGGAAAGGGGACTTTACAAGAAAATGAAGGTGGGCGACCAGGCAATGTTTTTCGCGAAACTGAAAGGGCTCTCATCCAAACAGGCCATGACGGAGCTAAAGCAATGGTTTGAACGGCTGGAAATCATGGATTGGTGGAACAAAAAAGTAGAGGAGCTTTCGAAAGGCATGGCCCAGAAAGTGCAGTTCATAGTGACGGTGCTCCACAGGCCCAAGCTATTGATTTTCGATGAGCCGTTCTCCGGCTTCGACCCCATAAACGCCGACCTCCTGACTAAAGAGATACTGAGGCTGAACAAAGAATTCGGCTCCACCGTCATATTCTCCACCCACAACATGGAGAGCGTGGAGGCTCTTTGCGACGACATCACCCTCATCAACCGCTCCCATAACATCCTTTCGGGCAACGTCAACGAAATCCGCCAGGCCATGGGAAAGGGGAGATACAGGATAAGTTTCGAAGGCGCTCCCTCACAGCTGACAGAGACCCTCGGCGATCGCATCATGGAATGTCGGTTCAGCAGCGAGCATGGCCTCAACAAAGCCATCATAAGGCTTCAGCCGGATGCAGACCGCAGAGACGTGATCGACATTATCAACAAATCAGTGGACCTCGTGACGTTTGACAGGGCGCTTCCCTCCATGAACGACATTTTTATCCAAACAGTAGAAAAGAACAACCAGCAACAATCATGAGTTCGAAAATAAACATAATCATTGCCCGGGAATTCACCGAGAGGGTCGCAAAGAAAAGCTTTATAATCACGACCCTTCTGATGCCCATAATAATGGTGGCCTTCATGGCCGCCCCCGCCCTTATCGCTGCATTCTCCACTCCTTCTGAAAGGACAATAGCCGTGGCCGACAAAAGCGAGCTGATCTGGCCTGCATTGACTGCAGAGAAGCCCGAACACGTCAGCTTCGTAAAAGTGGCCAATGCCGACAGCGTCATAACCAACCAAAAATATGACGCCGTGCTGGAAATCAATGAGGATATCGTCAGCAACAAGAAGAGCACTGTGAGGCTCTACATGCACGACGCCGGATCGATGGAGCTTGAATCGAAGATTTCATCGATAATCAACGACGCTATAGAGTCGAAGAGACTTAAGGACTACAATATCGAGAACCTTGACGTGATTCTCAACGACATCAACTCTAATATATCTCTCCAGACAATCCGCCTTGACGAAAGCGGCAACGGGGAGAACACATCGTCGATGCTTTCCTATCTGCTTGGAATCGCCATGGCATTCGTGCTATACATGTTTCTGCTGATGTACGGACAGATGGTCATGACCTCCATAATAGAGGAGAAAAACAACAGGGTGCTTGAGCTCGTTGTCACCTCCATCAAGCCAATGCAGCTTATGCTCGGGAAAATCCTCGGAGTAGGGCTCGTGGCGGTCACCCAGATTGTCATATGGGGCGTTCTGACCTGCCTCATGTCGGCCTTCCTTCTCCCGGCATTGCTCCCTGAGACTGTCAGCAGCCAGGTGGAGATGTTTAATGCCGGAAATCTCGACATGGCTACCGCTACTGTCGACACGGACCTTATCCAGGCAATATCGATACTCGGATCGGTGGCGTATATCGCAAAGATTTTCGCATTCATGCTGCTGTTTCTTGTGGGAGGCTTCCTGTTCTACGCATCCATTTTCGCGGCCATCGGGTCGGCCGTCGACAGCGTTCAGGATGCTTCGCAACTCGTCTCATTCGCCACAATCCCCATCATCATCGGCCTTATCGGAGGCATGGCTGTGGCACAGGACCCGAGCGGGACGCTGGGATTCTGGCTTTCGATAATACCTTTCACCTCTCCAATGGTGATGCTTATCCGCATTCCGTTTGAGATCCCGGCATGGGAGATATGGATCTCCGTAGCCTTGCTGTATGCCTCATTCATATTCATGGCATGGCTTGCCGCGAAAATCTACCGCATCGGCATATTCATGCACGGGAAGAAACCGAGCATCAAGGATCTTTACCGCTGGAGCACCTACAAGTAATCATCCTGAATTTCCCGGACAAGACAAATAAAGCCTCCGACACGCGAGTCGGAGGCTTTATTTGTCTTGTCCGCCGGTTTTTATCAATCGTTGCGCATAGTCTCAGCAGGGGAGAACCCGGCCACGAAGCGCGAAGGAAGTATCAACACAAGATACGTCACCACAATCACTCCGAGATTCAACAGCAAAATTGATGTCCAGGAGATGCTGACCGGCACGAAGTCGATATAATACGACTCGGCATCGAGCGGAAGGAAATGGGTCTTCCCTTGAATGAATATAAACGCCAATGCCACGAGATTGCCAATAATCATGCCGACCAATGCGATTCTCAAGGCGAGATATACGAAGACCTTTCGCACTTTTGACGTCGGAGCACCAAGAGCCTTCATGATTCCGATAAAACTTTTCTTCTCGATAATGATTATAAGCATGCCGGAGACAAGAGTGATGCACCCGACCACCATCATCAAGACAAGGACCACCACTACATTCATGTCGAGAAGGCTGAGCCAATTGAAATAGCCTGCGCCTTGCTGAAGGACATTGTCGGTGCGATACAATCGGAAGAGCTCACCACCGGCCGTCGCCTCGTTGAGATGCTGTTGCAGGAGATGCGTATAGCTGTCGACTTTATCGAAATCATCCGTGAAGATTTGGAGAGACGTGCCCTGATCGGTACCAATGTTGCCCATTTTCTGCACAAGCGACATCGGGCCATAGACAAAAAGATTGTCGTATTGGTCGAAATGAGAGTTGAAGATCGCCACAATCTTCATACGCCTTACCCTCAAATCATCACTGATAAAATAGACGTCGATCTTATCGCCAACCTTAAGACCGAGCTGGCGGGCCGCATTCTGCGAGATTGCAATCTTACCTTTGTTCTTGTCGAGGTTAAAATCCACGATTTCCCCTTCCACAGTGTTGGAACGGATAAAATCGGCAGTGGCGTTGTCGTTGAGCCCCTTCAAGTATACTCCTTTAAAATCGGATGGAGTCTTCAGGATAGCCGGCAACGCTGCCTGAACGGAATAATCCTTTATGAACGGCAATTCCGAGAGCTTCTGCTTTAATGTGGGGGTGAGGGTCACTATATTGTCCTCATCAGGGGTAGTGGGCGACACGTAGACGGAAATATGGGAGTTGAAGCCTACGACCTTATCCCTGATTTCCTTTTTAAAGCCGAGCACTATCGCAATAGAGACAAGCATGACGGCAACTGCTATCGCAACCGCCGCAATCGCCACGCTCACGGCGGGGGCTTTCTTTTTTCCGCCGGAAGAGAGGGAGAGTCGTCTTGCTAAAAACAATGGATAATTCATAGTCTGCAAAATTAGATAAAAAGTTTCATAGTTGACATCCTTCAAATGAAAAAACACACGGCTGACGCATCTTAATTTTTTACAAAATCAAAACTTTTTAAGGCATAA
>ERZ778497.1756-NODE-1756-length-12908-cov-7.973780_pt1 | contig 12908 bp, 15 predicted proteins | sample MGYA00509938_ERZ778497 | MGnify/ENA primary metagenome ERZ778497 (study PRJEB29527, sample SAMN07138969) | mouse gut metagenome | material: feces | host: mouse | place: China:Nanjing | collected 2016-01-25 ... | reverse complement strand
GTTCAAATTTGATAAACCGAGCGATTCAAAATCGTGACTTTTTCAGCAGTCTCCCATATGCGGCATAGGCTTTTGCGCTGCCAGCCGCCAGATCAAAATAATTAATTCCGTGATCGATCGCGTGACGGATCGCGCTTACCATTTCCTCATGCGAGCTTTCCGCGATGGAACTGGCCCCCATTCCGATCACCGATACTTTCTGGCCTGTTTTTTTGATTGTCCTGTATTCCATTTCCCTGTCCTCTTTACTTTTATTTTAATCCCGGGAAAACACATGTCGAATACTTATTTTATATGTTCTGCTATAGACAACAGGCATAGATCGGCGCAAAAAAAGACAGCCCGCTCACTGTCTTTTTCCTCCTATTATATGTCTCTTTCTCTGCGGAGCTGCTCCTGGTGCTGAGCGTGCTCATTCAAAGCTTCTTTCCATTTCTTTTTGCAGACCGGACGGATTTTCATCTTGATCTTGCCGTTTTCCAGGCTCAATGCAGTCTGCTCATTCAAAACGATCGAAGCGTGCGCCATGCGCTGGTTCATTTTTATGCCTCCTGTTTCCCTGTCTTTTCTTTTTCCACTTTTAATATACTATTGAAAACGATGAAAACAACATGTAATACATTTTCATTTTGAAGCGCAAAAAAAGAGAGCCGACGCTCTCTGATTTTTCGTAACACAATATTCTCTTTCGGGTTATGCAGAGTAAATTGCTCACACATAATCATTCGCGGTCAGGAATTGTTTTATCGAAAAACAATTCGTGTTACAGAATATGGTATCAAGGATTGAGTATAGGATAGTATTATTCATTTGAAAGTATAATTCGCTTCCTGACCACTTTTGTTTTTATTATTATTTTACAAGTCGCTTCCCCAAACAACTTGCTCACTTAATATATCCTACCGCCGCAGGAATGTCAATAGAATACTTAAGCTTTTCTTAAATATTTTTCGTGTACGTGAAATGGGTCGCTTTCATTCCGTTTTTCTCGTAAAAACGATGCGCCCGTTTCCGTTTCTGATTCGTGGCCAGCGCCAGTTCCGCACATCCTTTTTCCTTTGCGAGCCGAACGATTTCCTCAAAAAATGCCTGGCCGATACCCTGATCGCGGCGCGTTTCATCGACATTGAGCTCGATCAGCTCGGCCGTCCTGACGCAATGATGAAGATAGGTCCCGTACCGCACGGCCGCATAGCCCGCACGCTTTCCATCCACTTCAAAAATAAGCGAATCCATCGTCTCATCCTTGAGCTGCTCCAGATACAGCGGCTCGAAAACCTGCCAGTCAAACACCCGCTCTTCCAGATCGCACATCCGTTCGTAAACAAAACGGACATCTTCGCTCTGTGCTTTTCGCATTCCATTCATAAACATTCCACCACCAGTACCGCCAGGGCCGCGCCCAGCGCAACAACAAGCAGGCTTTTGCGCCTGTAAGCCAGTCCAGCCGCCACGACCGTACCAGCCAGCGAAGCCATCCTGTTGTTCGTCGCATAAAAGATTGCCGGAAACGTCATAGCCGCCAGCACCACATACGGCACATAAAACAAAAAGCTCTGCACCCACTTATTCGTGATCTTCCTGCGAAAGATCAAAAACGGGCTGACCCGGATCACATACGTTGTCAGAGCCATCACGATCAATGCTGAAACCGCCATCTTCCTCCATCCTTTCCTCCTGGTCGACCGGGCATACGGACGCCATCACGCCACTCACGATCAGCGTGATCACGATGATGCTCCAGCCGCTGCTCAAAAACGAGAACACCGGCACATAAAACACGATGCAGCTCAGGCATACCGAAAGCAGCTCCGCCAGCCGCACATTGCGATGATCCCTTGCCTGAGGCACGATGATCGCAATGAACATGCCGTACAACGCGATCCCGAACGCGCTTGTCACAACAGCCGGCAGGATCGAGCTTGCCTGCGCCCCCGCAAAAGTACCGCACGTCCAGCCCAGCGTCGCGACCGCGATCACACCCATCATATACGGAAAACGCAGACTGCCTTTCTGTCCGATCGCCGCCGCAAAGATCTCATCCGTGATCCCGAACGCAATGCACAGCTTCTGCCACAATGTCACTTCCGGATCCAGTTTCTGCGAGATGGAAAGCGACATCAGAAAGTAGCGCGCATTAATGATCAGCGTCGTCAGGAACAGCTCGGCCAGCCCGCCATGGGCAGCGATGAGCTGCAGGCCCGCAAACTGCCCCGCGCTCGTCAGATTGGTCAGGGAAATCAGCACCGCCTCCGCCACCGGTCTTTTCAACACGATCGCCATCATACCGAATGCGATGGAGACCGAAAAATAGCCAAGACCAATGGGCAGTCCGTCTTTCAGTCCCCGCTTGAACTCCTCCATCATGAAAGCTCCGTCACCTGTCCGCAGAACAGGATGGATCCATCCTGGCTCTGCACCGCAAAAATAAACGGACGATCGACCTTGAAATCCACGCTTTCCTGGATCAGCGCCATCGCATCGATATCCATCTTTGTATACGCTGCCGCCTCAATCCCTTTTTCATCCGTTTTCACGCGCACGCCATGCTCCACTTCGGACAAATAGACGGGCGTATCCGTCAAAGGCGCGAAATCCGCTTTTTCCGGATCGAATACATCGCTCATCCCCATCTTTTTCAGCGTATCCTTGAGCGAAAGCGTATTTTCGATATCAAATTTAGGCATCGATAAATTGACTTCCATCATTTCTCCGGTCGGTTTTTCGATATCTTCCCACACCGATGCCATATCCTTTTTTGGAAGCACGATCCAGAACGTTCCCGAATGTTCGATTCCCAGGCCGACAGCCTCATATTCTTTGGCGTCCACATACAAGGTCTGCAGCGTCTGATTCATGAATTCCGTTTTCTGATCGCCGTTGATCCCGTGAAAGATCTCTTCCGTATTGTTTTCCTTGTCAAATTCATCGATCCATGCTCCCTTGTAGTACAAGGTCGAAAGAATGCTCATGAACTGATCCGGTTCAAGTTCCATGCCCTTCACGCTGTTTGCCAGCATATTTCCTGTGTGCTCGTTGACCCAGGCACGCAGCTTTTCATTAAATTTCCCGCTGCCCATCTTTCCCTTATAAATGGAAGCATAGTATTCGTCCTTCATCTTGCTCAGCAGCGAATCCTTGTACGACGCCTCTTCATTAAGCCAGAGTGAATTGTTGAGCGCGCATGTTACGATCCCGTCGTCCGCATAGTTGGCCAGCCACAAGGCATGGGCCTTTTCCTCCAGCTTGTCTTCATCTGTGTTCAGCACAGAAAGGATCTGCTGTCTGGATCGTCCATCTGTCATAGACGCGCACATCGATAAAGCCATATATAAATTCAGCGGCGATACGGTCCGGTTTTCCTGCGTATCGAACATGTTTCGGCAGATCGTCTGATAAAAGACATCCATTCCCTCGTTGTAGCCTGGATACTGGTTTTCAAGTTCATCGCGGTTTTTCTGCCACGCCTCGTAATTGTTTTCATCGTATCGGACTGTCTTTGGATACTGTGCTTCCAGCGAAGCCTGCGAGCATCCGCTCAGCAGCGAAACGCACAATACGCCACACATCAGTTTTCTGTATCTCATAAAATTTTCCTTCCTTTTTACAGAAGCATACCACAAAAAAAGGAAGAAACAATTTCTTCCTTAATCAGCTGCCGGTAATTATGTGCAAGGTCTGCTCGTGCAGGAACCGTTTCCGGCCGCGGTCCATTTCCATCAGGCTGGCATACAGCATATCGATGAGCACAAGAATAGGAAACTGGGGAGAGATGAGATTTCCCTGATTCAGGCGTTGCAGCGAAGGGACCAGGACAATTTCATCGCAGAATTCCTTCTGTTCCTCCACATAGCTGGCTGTGACCAAAACGGTCGAAGCCCCATTCTTTTTCGCGAACTGCAGAAAATCGATCACTTCCTTCGACGTGCCCGAAAGGGTCATGCCGATCGCGCATTCTCCTTCGTGACGGATCAGTCCCTGAACAGGCATCATTTCGCCGTCGAACACCGCATGGATATGTTCGCCGATCCGGGTCAGCCGGTGGGCCATCTCCCTGGCCGCGAAGCCGGAGCTTCCTTTTCCGCACACGATGGTCTGTTCGCTCAGACTGATCATTTCAGCCACCCGGCTGATCTGATCCTCATCGATCAGCGCAAAGCTTTTTGTCAGCAGGCTCTGATACGTATGCAGCACCTGCTTCGAGCTGATCGTGACCGTATCATAAAATTCGGACTGATTGAGCGAAGCTTCATACAAATAGATGAATTCCCGGTATCCCCGAAATCCGCATTTCTGCGCGAAGCGGGAAAGTGTCGCCTCGGATACCGTCAGCCGGGCACTGATGCCTTTTGCCGAAAAATCAACGATCTGACGGTTCTTCAAAAAGAAATCAGCCACCTGCTTTTCCAGGTATGTCATTTTCTCATAGGACGATTCGATGCGGGGAAGCACCGATTTGCTTGGAGCAGCCATTTATCGTCCCTGCCTTTTCAGGAAATGCAGAAGAGCACCTTTCATGCCTGCGTCATTGCGGCTTTTTGCAAATTCGATCCTCGTATTCCGGGCAATGAGAGGAATCGTATATTGTTCGAAATACATTTCGATCGGCTTTCTGAGCTTCTTTTCCTGGGCCATGATCCCGCCGCCAAGCACGACCGTTTCCGGATTGAGCACGAAACACACGGCTGCCACTCCTTTGGCGATCGAAGCGCACAGCCTCTCGATCGCGCCGATGCAGTCCGGATCGCCTTCTTCTGCCAGCTCAAAGATCCTGCGCCCGTTCCATTGATCCGGATCTTCCTTTTTCAGGGCCGCCACGTCGCGAACAAGAGCGGTGGTCGACGCCTGATGCTGGAACTGCATTCCGTCGACCGGGATATAGCCGATCTCGCACGCGCTGCTCGAATGGCCGTGCATCAGATGACCGTTTTCTACAAAGCAGCCGCCGATCCCGGTGCCGATCGTTACCATGAGCATGGAACGGCTGCCCTGGCCGGCTCCTGTTTCATATTCGCACAATCCGGCACAGTTCACGTCGTTGTCCGCTTCGACAGGAACCCCGAAGCAGGCCAGCTCCTCTTTCCAGTCAGTTCCAGTATAGCCTGGAATCGATTCGTTGGCATGAAGGATGCATGCACGTTCACTATCTACCACGCCGGCGCTCGAGATCGCGATACCGCAGATCGTTTGTCCTTGTTCGAAAAGGAACGCTGCGATTTCCCTGATCTGCTTTACCAGAGCCTCTTTTCCTTCGGCTGCCCGGGACGGGGTTTCCCATTTTCCGATGATATTCAGCTTTTGATCGAGCACGCCGTACTTGACGGCCGTGCCTCCGATATCAATGCATGCATACGCTTTCATACTCTCCTCCTAGATTTTTACTTTGAACACAGCTTTCTTTATTTTTTCGGGATGACCGTTGACCGCAACGGCTGTGCGGTGCGCGTCTTCCGGGAAGCAGACGAGAAATTCGCCCGGCTTCATGACAAGAGAGGCACGCTTTTCGCCATCCATCGACACAAAATCATTTTCTTTTTCGTACCCTTTCACCTGCATATCAGAGAGAAAGGCAAGGTCGATCTGTTCTTCTTTTTCGATCGGCACATGGATGTCGAGATACTCCTTGTGCGCTTCCCAGAACCGGTTTTCCGGAGCGGTCGTTTCATAGGACAGGATGTTGACAAACAAGCTGTCGCCATCGATCGCATGCGATCCGGGCCCGAACTGTTTCAGGTCGTTTTCCTGAACGAATCGTATCACTTTTTTTACTTTTTCTGAAAGGTTTTTATTGGCGGTATTGTTCAGCTGTTCATAGATCATATTATACGGCTTCCTTTGCGTTGATTTCTTCGTTTTTCTTTTTAAAGTCGGCAAATGTGGTGTACTGTGCCGGTTCCACATGCTTTCCGGTGATCTTCTCGTACAGCCAGCTGCACAGCAGGCCGACTGCGATCGATACGGCGATCGAAATGAGCGAGTAGGACCAGATGGACACATCCGTGAACTGATATTTGACAAGGATCATGATGATCGACGAGGCGGCAAATCCCATGAAAGCGCCAAATGTGTTCGCTCTTTTGAAGAAGACGCCGAGCACGAAGATGCCGACCAGGATCCCGAGCACAAGTCCCATGAATCCGTTGAACCATTCGTAGGCGGATGTCACGCTGCCGTTGGCCAGAAAGATCGCCACCACGACAGAGAAGATGCCGACGATCAGCGAAACGTACTGACCGATCTTTGTCTGCTGCGCAAAGCTCAGTTCCTTTTTCGAAATGCGGGACTGAATGTCAAGGGTCCAGCTGGAAGCCACAGAATTCAGTCCGGTAGAAAGGGTGGACTGGGCTGCGGCATAAATGGCTGCCAGCAGCAGTCCGGTCACGCCGACCGGCAGTTCGAATGCGATCCAGCTTGCGAAGATCTGATCCTGGGCTGCGGCTGGAGGAAGCGGATGCTGCTGATAGAACACGTACAGGCCGGTTCCGATCAGATAAAAGATCGTGGCCATGAAGATCGAGAGCAGTCCGTTTGTCCTCATCATCTTATTCAGTTTTTTCGTATCGGTCGTTGTCGTGAAACGCTGCACGATATCCTGGCTCGATACATACGATCCCATCGTGTTGAGACCGGCTCCGAAGATCATGAGGAATACGGAATCTCTCAACAGGTTCGCGTCGAAGAGCGGCTGATCGGGCGCAAGGAACTTATGTTCGGTCCAGAAGGAATTGAACACGGCGCCAATTCCGCCGTCGATGCTGCTGAGCAGGTAGATGCATCCTAAAGTCACGCCGATGATGAGGACCGATCCCTGAATAAAGTCGGTCCACAGGACAGATTTGAGCCCGCCCGAATACGAGTAGATGATCGCGATCACGCCCATGATGATGATGAGCAGATTGACATTGATATGGGTGAGGGCGCCAAGCACCATGCATGGCAGATACATGATGATCGACATACGTCCGACCTGATATACGATGAACATGAAGGCGCCGAGCACCCGGAGCGCCTTGCTTCCAAAGCGCAGTTCCAGATAATGATAGGCGGTGTCGATGTTCAGCTTGGCATACACAGGAAGGAAGAAGCGGATGGTCAGCGGGATCGCGATGAGCATTCCGAGCTGAGCGAACCACATGAGCCATGTTCCGGCATAAGAGTTTCCTGCCAGCGATAAAAACGAGATCGGGGACAAAAGGGTGGCGAAGATCGAAACCGAAGTGACCCACCACGGGATCGTTCCGTCGCCTTTGAAGTATTCCTTGCCTTTCATTTCCTTTTTGGCAAAGAACAGACCGGCAACAAGAACGGCAGCTAAATAGACGACCAGGATGATCAGGTCGATGACTGTGAAACCTTGCATACAATTCTCCTCTTATTATTTTGTGCTATTTCAGATATTTTGCTTTGGCGGCATTGATCATTTCGGCCGCTTCCTCGACGATCTTTTCATCCTCTTTCGCGAGCGGGGCGAGCGGCGCTTTCACGCTTCCAAGCTCGAGTCCTTCGTTTTTCTTCAGGATCGCTTTGATGACGGCGTACATATTTCCATGGGCAGAGCACATTTTGTAGATGATCTCGTTCACGTCGTACTGGATGGCTCTTGCGGTTTCCAGATCCTTTTCGGCCAGGCATTCGTTCATTTTCAGGAACAGTTCGGGCATGACGCCGTATGTGCCGCCGATCCCTCCGCCGGCTCCCATCAGACGTCCGGAAATGAACTGTTCATCCGGTCCGTTGAATACGATATGGTCGTCCTTGCCGGCCTGGCAGAAGATCTGGATATCCTGTACGGGCATCGAGGAGTTCTTCACGCCGATGACGCGCGGATTTTTTCTCATTTCTGCATAAAGCGCTGGTGTCAGGGCGACACCGGCCAGCTGAGGAATGTTGTAGATCACAAAATCCGTATTGGGCGCGGCGTCGGAAATATCGTTCCAGTACTGGGCAATGGCGTAGTCGGGAAGCTTGAAATAGATTGGCGGGATCGATGCGATCGCGTCCACACCTAACGATTCGGCGTGGCGGGCAAGCTCTTTTGATTCTTCGGTCGAATTGCAGGCCACATGGGCGATGACGGTCAGCGATCCGTCGTTGGCTTTCATGACATTCTCGAGCACTTTTTTGCGTTCCGGTACGGTCAGATAGATGCACTCTCCGCTTGATCCGTTCACATAAACACCCTTGACACCTTTTTTGATGAAATATTTTGTCAGATCCTGAACAGCCTGCTCATTGATGTTTCCTTCTTCATCAAGGCATGCATAAAACGCTGGAATAACTCCTTCATACTTTTCTAAATTTCTCATAATATTCTTTTTCTCCTATTCTGGCGATATTTGATCGATTGCTTTCTTTTGTATCGCTCTTGCATTCTCTAGTATACACAGAAAGAAAACGCTTTCAATTGTTATGGTAATTTTAGATTTTACTTTCAAATAAAAATGGTCTGACCAATTAAAATGTCATAAAATCAGCAAATGAAAGAACTTTCTGAATTTACTTTCTTTTGAAACACCTTTCATTGTTACAACTTTCAGCAAAATGTACACACTCGACAAGGAAAGAATCCGTCTTTGACGGTATAATAGGAAGAAAGAAGAAAGGTTGTTTTGAAAATGAACAGGAGGCTATTTCCCTATTCCTTTATCGTGATTGGACTGATCATGGTCCTGCCGCTCTATTTTATCTACACGGATCCATCCTTTTTTTCCTGCCGCAAATTCGGGGTGACCTACATGACCATGAACAATCCGTTTTACGAAGTTATCAACAACGAGCTGCGCAAGGAAATCGAATTAAGGGGCGATCAGCTCATTGTCCGCGATCCTCTGCTTGATCTCGAAAAGCAGACAGAACAGATCGAACAGTTCATTTCCATGGATGTTGACGGAATATTTATCAATCCTGTCGATTCCGAGGCGATCGAGCCGGTTTTGCGCAAAGCAGAGCTTGCCGGCATTCCGGTCATTGCGATCGATGTGCCGCTCAGCAATTCCGCCTCTGTCGTGTCGACCATCGTTTCCGACAATTATGACGCGGGCGTGCAGTGCGCAGAACATATCATGACACATTTTGAGGGCGGCTCGATCGCCCTGCTCAAACATTCTGCTGTCCAGTCTGCCAGCGACAGGATCCAGGGATTCCTGGATACGATCAATGCCGATGAACGGTTTGCGATCGTCAACGAAAAAGAGTGTCTGGGCCAATTGGAGATCGCGATGCCCCAGACCGAGCAGATGATACAGGAAACCCCGAACATTTCGATCATCATGGCATTGAATGATCCAAGTGCCATGGGAGCGAAAGCGGCATTGAAACAGCTCAAAAGAGAGGATGTGCACATTTACGGTGTGGACGGCACGCCGGAAATGAAATCGCTGATCGGAAACGATCCGAGCATCGAAGCGACAGTTGCCCAGTCTCCGTATACGATCGGACGCACAGCTGTTAATTCGATGTACGCTTTTCTTGACGGGAAGCTTGTGGAAAAAGATGTCGTGATCGGAGTGGAACTGGTCGATGAAGAGTCGATCTCCCGTTATACGAAGGGCGGGTGGCAATGATGCGTTCTTATTATCGTGCGATCCACTGGATGCGTACGAGCCTGGTGCTGATCAATTACGCGATCCTGCTCCTGTATACCGGCGTGTTCCTGATCGGAACAAAATTCATCGTAGCGCAGCAGAAAAGTCTTTTCTTTCTGTCGCAGCTTTCCCATGTTCCGAAAAATCCGGTTTTTGTGCTGTCAGGCTGTATGGGGCTGTACGGCCTCTTTCTGGCAATGATCCTGAGCAAAAGGCTGCCTTTTCGATTTTCCAGCCTTTTGATCGAATGGGGCATTGCTTTTCTGATCATCCTGCTCCTTGATATGGCAAGCCAGTCGATCGTCCTTCTAGTGATCTGCGACTGTCTGTATCATGCCAGAGAGCTGCGATCTTCTCAGGTGTACGGGATCCTGGCTGTTTCGATCCTTCTGTATTTCCTGACGAACTTTTCTATCATGAGCCAGCTGATCCCGCTGACGGATCTTCAGAAATACTTTACGGTGTTTCCGGCTATGGCTGGCTCGGCGCTGACATTATCGCGTTCCCTGCTCGAAGGGGCGAACCTGCTGATCTTTCTTAGCTTTATCGCCTGTTTCATGATCAATCAGTACGAGGAGAAGGAAAGTATTGCCCAGGAGCTCGATATGGTCAATCAGGTCAACCAGGAGCTGCGCAATTACGCGGCGCTGACCGAACAGATCGCTGAAAACAACGAGCGGAAACGGATTGCCAGAGAGATCCATGATACGCTTGGTCATGCATTGACCGGGATAGCGGCAGGCATCGATGCGTGTCTTGTGATGATCGATAAAAAGCCGGAGGCGGTCAAGGTCCAGCTGCAGCGCATCCGTCATGTCGTGACAGAAGGGATCGGGGATGTGCGCAATTCACTGCAGAAGCTGCGGCCTGGCGCGCTGGAAGAAAGAGGGCTGGAAGGCGCGATCCGGAAGATGATCGAGGAATTTGTTTCGCTTTCTGATGTGGATATTTCCCTGATCTACCAGATGCCGGAAATAGACTTTGAAAAGACCAAGGAGGATGCTCTGTTCCGAATGATCCAGGAGTGTGTGACAAATTCAATACGGCACGGCAGAGCGAAACATATTGATATCAGGATCGCTATGGATCCAGACAGCGAAGGAAAAATGATCGTGCGGGTCAAGGATGACGGAACGGGGTGCGCCAAAGTGAAGCCGGGCTACGGACTCATGCAGATGAAAGAGCGGATCAGCACGATCCACGGCACATTATATTTTGAGGGGACCGATGGATTTTTGTGCGAAGCACGGATCCCATTGCAGAAAGGAGAATTTGAATGATCAAACTGTTGATTGCCGACGACCAGGAAATGATCCGCAGTTCGCTTGAGATCATCTTGTCATGCGAAAAAGATCTGGAAGTGAAAGGAACAGTAGAAAACGGGGCGGAGGTGCTTGACTTTCTTGAAAAGCAGGCGGTGGATGTGATCCTGATGGACATCCGCATGCCAGTCATGGACGGAGTGCTCTGCACGAAAAAAGTCAAAGCCCGCTGGCCGGATACGAAGGTCATCATCCTGACAACATTTGATGATGACGATTTTGTGTTTTCTGCGCTGCAGTACGGAGCAAGCGGTTATCTGCTCAAGGCCGGGGATATGGATACGCTCCACCATGCGATCGAAACTGTCTATTCGGGCGGTGCGATGATCAACCCGGGCATTGCGCGCAAGGTGGTCGATCTTTTTTCGCAAGTGCGCAGCACACCGATCATCGATGTGGATGAGCGCTCTGTCGACTCGATTTCCGAAATGGAATGGGAAGTCGTGCGGCTGATCGGGCGAGGCTGTTCCAATAAGGAAATTGCCGAAAAGCTTTTTCTTTCCGAAGGTACGGTCCGCAATTATTTGTCGCGCATACTGAGCAAGCTTGGCCTTCGCGACCGGACGCAGGTTGCGATATGGGCTGTTGAAAACGGCTACGCAGGAAAACGGCATGAAAAGTAAGAAGCGGATCGTGATAGCAGGAATGCTTTGTGCTGTGCTGGCATTTTCTGTCTGGTATGTACAAAGACCGGTTGTTCTCAAGCTTGGAATTTTTACGGGAGGAAGCTGGAACGTTCCTTCCACGAGCACCTATGAATACATTGATTCGATCATCCGGCGGTTCGAAAAAGACCATCCTGGCGTATATGTGCAATATGAGTCGGGGATCCGCCACGCTGATTATCCGGAATGGATGGCAGATCACATTATAAGCGGTCAGTGTCCGGATGTGTTTCTTGTTCTTGACACAGATTTTTATGAATATGTACAGCTTGGCGCTTTGAAGAATCTGAATTCATTCCTTTCATCAGACAAAGAATTTAACGAGAGTTCGTATTATCCGGGGATCCTGGAACAGGCCCGGTATCATTTCGAACAATTTGCGCTTCCGTTTGAATACAATCCGGGAATGATGTTTGTCAATGAATCGCTTCTTGAGCAGGAAGGGATCCCGCTCCCGGACAAAAACTGGAATATGGATGACTTCTGCTCCATCTGCAGGCAGATCACAAAGGATCGCGACCGCAACGATACGATCGATCAGTTTGGTGTGATCGGCTTTGACTGGGAGGATGCCCTGAATGCCTACGGCGTCCAGCTGATCGATCCGGACGGCTCGGTCAATCTGAATCAGCCAGATGTACGTAAGGCAATCCAGACTCTCATCGACCTAAACGCTCTCTATGAAAAAAGCGTTCCTTCGCAGGCCGATCTGGATGAGGGAAAAGTGGCGTTTGCGCCAATGAGCTATGCGGAATTTATTACATACAACCCCTATCCATGGCGTATCAAACGGTATTCGGATTTTGACTGGCTCTGCGTCCCGATGCCTTCTAAAACCGGATACGCTTACCATTATGACGGTTCCGCTTTATATATGGGCATGTCAAATCACACTCGTCACACGGACCTTTCCTGGCATCTGCTCAAGGCATTCTGCTATGAAGAGGAAAGCCAGAAAGACGTGGTGCTTTACGGTCTGGGTATTAGTCCGGTCCGGACCGTGGCCAGCGATCCTGAAATTATCCAGTATTACGATTCATTAGGTATTTCGGTATCGCTGATCAACGCCATCATGGACTACTCCGCACAAAATGAAACGTATCTGGATGAATCGGTCAAAAATAAGCTTGATACAGGCATTCGTGCCATGATCGACGGGGATGAAGATCTTGATATCGCGCTCATGGAGCTCGAACAGAAAATCAATGAAAAGAACCCATAAAAAAAGCGCCCGCTTTCATAGGAAAGTCGAGCGTTTTTTGGAGAGAAATTAATATTATTTGAGAGTGTAAATTGAACTGTGTAAGTTTCTAGGTGAACCTAGAAGCTATCACAGT
>ERZ778497.1754-NODE-1754-length-12915-cov-5.004899_pt1 | contig 12915 bp, 8 predicted proteins | sample MGYA00509938_ERZ778497 | MGnify/ENA primary metagenome ERZ778497 (study PRJEB29527, sample SAMN07138969) | mouse gut metagenome | material: feces | host: mouse | place: China:Nanjing | collected 2016-01-25 ... | reverse complement strand
ACCTTTTCAATAGAATAATCAATAAGTAAAATATATCATGTCAATTTTCAAGGACAAGACACTGCTGATCACAGGTGGTACGGGTTCGTTCGGCAATGCGGTGCTGCGCCGCTTCCTCAATACCGATATCCGCGAAATCCGTATTTTCTCACGCGACGAGAAGAAGCAGGACGATATGCGCCACGAATACCAGGTGCGTTTCCCGGAGGTGGCACACAAGATAAAGTTCTTCATCGGCGATGTGCGCTCGCTCGAGAGCTGCCGTTCGGCTATGCCGGGTGTGGACTACATTTTCCATGCAGCGGCTCTCAAACAGGTGCCTTCCTGCGAGTTCTTCCCTATGGAGGCCGTGAAAACGAATGTGATAGGCACCGACAATGTGCTCACCGCGGCCATCGAAGCCGGAGTGGAGGCTGTTATCTGTCTGTCCACCGACAAGGCCGCCTACCCCATAAACGCAATGGGTATAACAAAGGCTATCGAGGAGAAGGTGGCTGTGGCGAAGAGCCGTTTCTCCGGCAAGACAAAGATTTGCTGCACACGATATGGAAACGTGATGTGCTCGCGCGGGTCGGTGATTCCGCTGTGGATCGAACAGATGCGCGCCGGAAATCCGATTACCATAACTGAGCCGTCGATGACAAGGTTCATAATGAGTCTCGACGAGGCTGTGGATCTTGTAATCTTCGCTTTCGAGAATGGGTGCAACGGCGACATACTGGTGCAGAAGGCTCCGGCATGCACTATCGCCACCCAGGCCGAGGCGGTGTGCGAGCTTTTCGGCGGCCGCAAGGAGGATATCAAGGTTATAGGAATACGGCACGGCGAGAAGATGTACGAGACTCTGCTTACCAACGAGGAATGCGCCAAGGCCGAGGACCTGGGCAACTTCTACCGTGTGCCTGCCGACAACCGCGGACTCAACTACGACAAGTTCTTCAAGGAGGGCGACGAGACACGCAACACGCTGTCGGAATTCAACTCCAACAACACCCGCCAGCTCGACGTGGAGGAGACAAAGGCCAAGATTGCCTCGCTCGAATACATCCAGAACGAGCTGAACGGAAACGGCAACTTCGTCCAATAACGGGACTCTTGTCTCTTTGTCCCTTCGTATGAAGATTTTAGTAACCGGTGCCGGGGGATTCGTGGGTCGCAACCTCTGCGCACAGCTCAAAAACATAAAGGACGGAAAGGCCCGCAACTACCCCGTCGCTGTCGAGGAGGTGTTCGAGTACGACATCGACTCGACTCCCGAAGAACTCGACAGCTACTGCCGCCAGGCCGACTTCGTGTTCAATCTCGCCGGTGTGAACCGCCCCGAGAATCCCGACGACTTCGCCAAAGGCAACTTCGGATTCGCCTCCACCCTGCTCGACACTCTGCGCCGCCACGGAAACACCTGCCCGGTGATGCTTTCCAGCTCAATCCAGGCAACCCTTATCGGACGCTATGCCGGCCATCCATATGGCGAGAGCAAGCGCGCCGGAGAGGAGCTGTTTTTCGATTACGCCAGGCAGACAGGCGCACGCGTACTGGTGTACCGTTTCCCCAACCTCTTCGGAAAATGGTGCCGCCCGAACTACAACTCCGCCGTGGCGACATTCTGCAACAACATAGCCAACGGAATGCCGATACAGGTCAACGACCCTTCGGTGGAACTTGAGCTACTGTATATCGATGACCTCGTGGACGAAATTATTGCGTCTCTGCAGGGCAACGAGCACCACTGTGAATTCGAAGGCGTCCAGGCTGTGGAAAATCCCGACGGACGCTATTGCTACGTCCCGACAACCTTCCACGCCACCCTCGGGCAGATCGTCGACCTGCTGAACCGCTTCGCAAGCCTGCCGCAGACGCTGATGATTCCCGAGATTCCCGCCGACAGCTTCGCCAAGCGGCTGTTCTCCACATATCTGAGCTATCTCCCTGCCGACAAGGCTGTATTCGACCTTAAAATGAACTGCGACCAGCGCGGCTCATTCACCGAACTGGTCCACACTCCATCCTGCGGCCAGGTGAGCGTGAACATATCCCGTCCCGGAATAACAAAGGGACAGCACTGGCACAACTCCAAGTGGGAACAGTTCATCGTCGTGAAAGGCCACGGACTCATACAGATGCGCAAGGAAGGAACCGGCGAGGTCAGGGAATACGAAGTCTCCGGCGACCGCATACAGTCGGTGATAATGCTCCCGGGATACACTCACAACATCATCAACCTCTCCGATACCGAAGACCTTGTGACCGTGATGTACTGCAACGAGACATTCGACCCCCAGCGCCCCGACACATTCTTCGACCCGGTATGACAACGACAGCTATAAACTCCGGCATCGACCGGCAAAACGTTGCCGCACACGATGCATCCTGTCAATGAAAAAAACTATGAAAACCGACTACTCCGATATAAAATTCGCCGGCGACGGCAGACTCAAACTGCTCATAATCGTAGGCACAAGGCCCGAAATAATCCGACTGGCCGCAACAATCAACAAATGCCGGCAGTACTTCGACGTCGTCCTCGCACACACCGGACAGAACTACGACTACAACCTCAACGGAGTGTTCTTCCGCGATCTGAAGCTTGCCGACCCCGAAGTATATATGGACGCCGTCGGCGACGACCTCGGCGCGACAGTAGGCAACATCATAAACTGCTCATACAAGCTGATGGCTGCCATCAGCCCCGACGCACTGCTGATACTCGGCGACACCAACTCCTGCCTGAGCGCCATCGCCGCAAAACGACTCCACATACCCATATTCCACATGGAGGCCGGCAACAGATGCAAGGACGAATGCCTCCCCGAGGAGACAAACCGCAGGATTGTCGACATTATATCCGACGTTAACCTCTGCTACTCCGAGCACGCACGCCGCTACCTCGCCGACTGCGGACTTCCTAAAGAACGCACCTACGTGACCGGCTCGCCAATGGCCGAAGTGCTGCACGCAAACCTCGCCGACATCGAGGCCAGCGACATCCACTCACGCCTCGGACTCCAGAAAGGAAACTACATCCTGCTGAGCGCACACCGCGAGGAGAACATCGACACCGAACGCAACTTCCTGAGTCTCTTCAACGCCATTAACGCCATCGCCGAGCAGTACGGCATGCCGATACTCTACAGCTGCCACCCGCGCAGCCGCAAACGCCTCGAACAAAGCGGATTCAAGCTCCACCCGCTGGTGATACCCCACGAACCACTCGGATTCCACGACTACAACTGCCTGCAGATGAATGCGGCAGCCGTGATATCCGACTCCGGCACGCTGCCCGAGGAATCATCGTTCTTCACCTCCGTAGGCCATCCATTCCCCGCCGTGTGCATCCGCACAAGCACGGAGCGCCCCGAAAGCCTCGACAATGCAGGATTCATCCTCGCAGGCATCGACACCAGAAGCCTGCTGCAGGCCGTCCACACCGCCATGGCGATGAACCGCGACGGAAACCACGGAACACCTGTCGACGTGTACACCGGCGAAAACGTAAGCAACATAGTAGTCAAGATAATCCAGTCCTACGTGACCGTTGTCAACAAAATGGTCTGGAGAAAAGAATGATTTTTTAATGCGCGATGTGCAATTATTAAAAAACGATGCCAAGTCTGAAAGTTAAATTATACTTCTCTCCTTTAGGATACTTATTGCATCTTCTCACTAAAATCAGAGGATTCTTTGGTGGTCGGTGCATTGTTTACGGATATCGGTGCAAGAAAACGGGCAAATATCTTCCACGTACACGCATTGGCTCCACAACTATCTTAATGGAACCTCAGAATCTTGAGATTGAGGATAATGTGTGGATCAATCATTATTCATGGATTGATGCAAGTGGCGGTCTATTTATTGGAGAAGGTTGCCAGATAGGTTTCGGGTGTGGTATTATTACTCATTCGAGCCATATTTCACAGCGTTTGATGGGAATGGCTTACATGGAAACCGAAATAGACAAAAGACCTGGATATATACATAAGAAAACTTCGATTGGCAAATATACATTCGTTGGTAGCGGAAGTTATATACTCCCGGGCATATCAATCGGTAAAGGTTGTGTAATAGGTGTAAATGCGGTTGTCACTAAAGATGTACCCGATTTCGCTGTTGTCGCAGGTGTGCCAGCTAAAATTATAGGAGATACCCGAAAACAAGATGAACAATTTCTTAGCGATGACAATATAATGAAAACTTACTACAACACGCAAATGTAACATAATTAAAAGATAGGAAATAATTGCATAAGGCATAAATTCAGTTGTCACCTTGATAGCTCATGTATGTCCGGCACTCCTGTAAAACAAGTTTAATGATGTTTTAATCTGATTCCTATGAAACAAAATATATCATTACATGTGCATAATTATAACCATATGATTGACGTTGAATGTCATAATAATGTATTCAGATTTAAATATTTGAATCTTCCAAAAGTTGTAACAATATTACAATGATCTGTTATCCAAAGATTCATAACCGCTTATTCGTCAATTTAAAATAAAAGCACTATAAAAAATCATGGCGTGTGTCATGTACAATCAAATTCCAAATATATGAACACCAATCGCAATATCCCTTTTTCTCCACCGGATATGTCGGAGGCGGAGATTGCCGAGGTAGCCGATGCTCTACGCTCGGGGTGGATTACCACCGGCCCCAGAACCAAGGAATTCGAACATCTTATTTCGATGTGCTGCCAGACAGCCCGTACCGACAGTGATGGAAAGCCTTTGCCAACAACAGTATGTCTTAATTCAGCCACGGCATGCATGGAACTGGCATTACGTGTTCTCGGTATCGGCGCCGGCGATGAAGTGATTGTTCCCGCCTACACATATACGGCCACCGCAAGTTCCGTGTGTCACGTCGGTGCCAGGCCTGTGCTTGTGGATTGTGCTCCCGGTTCGTTCGAGATGGACTATGACAAGCTGGCTGAGGCTATAAACGAACGCACTAAAGCAGTGATGCCTGTGGATCTAGGTGGAATCGTGGCAGACTATGACCGTGTATTTGCCGCCGTAGAGGCCCGAAAGGATATTTTTAATCCCTCAAACGATATTCAGAGGGCGATGGGACGCTGTGCGGTGATTGCCGATGCGGCACATGCATTCGGCGCAATGCGCAACGGAAAAATGTGTGGTGAAATCGCCGATTTCACCTCATTCTCATTCCACGCCGTAAAGAATCTCACTACCGCCGAGGGCGGAGCGCTGACTTGGCGTCCTATCGAAGGCATAGCCGACAGCGACATCTACAAGCATCTGCAGCTGCTCTCACTGCACGGGCAGAACAAGGACGCACTGGCCAAGACAAAACTTGGAGCTTGGGAATACGACATAATCGGAACGTGGTATAAATGCAACATGACCGACATCATGGCCGGCATCGGACTTGCGCAAATCAAGCGCTATCCCGAGATGCTTCGCCGTCGCCGTCAGATCATAGAATGCTACAACGATGCCTTCCGAAAACTGCCAGTGAGTGTATTAAACCATTACGACAACTACCATAGCTCCAGCGGACACCTCTATTTGGTCCGCCTCGACGGCAAGAACCGGGAACAGACAAACAAGGTAATCGAGGCAATGGCAGCCCGCGGCATAGCCTGCAACGTACACTATAAACCGCTCCCGATGATGACTGCCTATAAAACCATGGGCTACGATATCGCCGACTTTCCAAACGCATACGCACAGTTCGAAAACGAAATCACTCTGCCACTGCACACTTGCCTGAGCGATGAAGATGTGGCATATGTTGTGGAAACCTTCGCTGAGTGCGTGAACAAATTATGTTGAAACGCACTTTCGACATAGTGGCCAGCGGACTGGGTCTGCTCGCACTCGCTCCGTTATTCGCAGTGGTGGCACTATGGATAAAATGCGACTCCCAAGGATCGGTATTCTACCGGCAGGTACGCGTAGGACGTGGCAACCGTGACTTCCGGCTGTTCAAATTCCGCTCCATGCGTCCCGACAGCGACCGCCTCGGCCTGATAACTGTGGGTGGGCGAGACCCGAGGGTGACACGTTCTGGATACTATATCCGCAAATACAAACTCGACGAGTTGCCCCAGCTGATTAATGTTTTCAAAGGCGACATGAGTCTAGTGGGTCCGCGGCCCGAAGTTCGGAAGTATGTCGACATGTACACTCCCGAGCAGATGCGGGTTCTGGATGTGCGTCCAGGGATAACATCGCTGGCATCAATACGCTACCGTAATGAAAACGATATACTCGCCGCATCTGACAACCCCGACCGCACTTATGTGGAAAAGGTGATGCCCGATAAACTGGCAATAGATCTCGAATACGTGCCCAAAGCAAATCTATGGACAGATATACGCTTGATTTTCGCCACCTTCCATGAAATAATAGTCCACTAATGGAACGCATACTCCTTTGCAAGCCCAGGATGTGCGGGCGCGAAATCGATTTCATCCGTGCAGCACTCGCCGAAGACTGGGCAGTACCCTTAGGCCCCGACTGCACAGCCTTTGAACACGAACTTGAAATGTTCGTAGGTCAGAACAAGCATGTTGCAGCCCTCGTATCAGGCACTGCGGCGGTGCATCTGGCGCTGGTGGCGTGCGGGGTCGGACCCGGCGACGAGGTAATGGTGCAGTCGTTCACATTCTGCGCATCCAGCCATCCGGTGACATACCTCGGGGCGACGCCCGTGTTCGTCGACTCCGAAACCGACACATGGAACATGGATCCGCAGCTGCTCGACAAGGCCATCGCCGACCGCATCGCCCGCACCGGACGCAAGCCGAAAGCGATAATCCCCGTGGCTCTGTACGGCATGCCATACAAAATCGACGAAATAATGGCCGTGGCCGACAAATATGAAATCCCGGTCATCGAGGATGCCGCCGAAGGCTTCGGCTCGCGCTACAACGGCCGCATGCTCGGCACTTTCGGCCGGTACGGCGTGCTGAGCTTCAACGGCAACAAGATGATAACCACCTCCGGAGGAGGCGCGCTGATATGCCCCGACGCCGAGGCCGCACGCCAGATCCTGTGGTACGCCACCCAGGCCCGCGAGAGCTACCCCTACTACCAGCACCAGGCAATAGGATACAACTACCGGATGAGCAACATCTGCGCAGGCATAGGACGCGGACAGATGACCGTCGCCGACGACCACATCGCCCACCACCGCCACGTCCAGGCCCTGTACGAGGAACTCCTCGGCTCCGTCGAAGGCATAACCATGCACTGCAATCCCAGCCCGGAATACGACTCTAACTTCTGGCTGTGCACGGCTACCCTCGACCCCGACCTGCGCATCAAAGGTCAGGAGAACGCCTACAAGCAGGTGATAAGCGGCGCCGTAGGCGGAGCAGCAGGCGTGACCCACGCTGCCTGTACAGCAGAGACCGACTGCCAGCCCAACGACAATGTCGAGGCTCTGCGCATGGCCCTTGATGCCGCCAACATCGAATCGCGCCCGCTGTGGAAGCCAATGCACAAACAGCCCGTCTACAAAAACGCCCCGGCCTATACCAACGGTGTAAGTGAAGCCCTCTTCGCCCGCGGCATATGCCTCCCCGCCGGACCATGGGTAACCGACCAAAACGTCCACTACATAGTCGACACAATAAAAGACAATATCGAGTAACCGGGAGGCCCCATACAACACGACAGGAGCAATAGCCCTGAGGCGCTGCTCCTGCATGACAAACAATTCCGTATAGAACAGGATTCAATCTATAATTCACACTATCTTTCCATCCTGTGTGTGTTCTCTTGTGAGAGATACATCTATTAACTTTCCGACTACAAAATTACAGCACGTTTAAAGTGCCCGCAATACCCATTTAAGGGTATTATTTCGAGATTCAGGCGCGCTACCTTCCTTATAGGTAGTGTGCCTGTTTTTCATAATCCATCGCATCCCACCCAGACTGCGGCTACACTGCGGCTATGGGCAATCGGCAGGATGATACGGTTTGCCAACAGGACATTTTTTCGTAATTTTGGCACCATATTTGCTTTATCTATTTAAACGACCATCGACATGAACGATTCTGAAAACAATAAAAAACGACATCAGATAAAATTTGAACACATAAGCGTAAGTGCGGAGCAATTGTCGATTCCACCGGAAAATGATGCCCTGCCACTTATTACAACACGCAACCTGGTTCTGTTTCCGGGCGTTGTTGTCAATTTCGAGTTAGGGAGAGAGGCCGCACGCAGCCTCGCCAAAGAAGCCGAAGGCGCAGCTTTTCCTATAGGTATAGTATGCCAGAAGAATCCCGAGCAGGACGATCCTTCGGTCACCTCCGGTCTCTATCGCTACGGCGTATATGCCCAGGTGCTTAAGGTAATCGAATTCGAGAATCAGACACCGGTTGCCATAGTCCGCGGTCTGGGACGCTTCCGAATCACCGGCACTGGACGCTGTGCGCAGACAGGCTCGCGCATTCCGCGCACAGCCAAGGTGAAGCCTCTGGAAGATGCTGAATCGGAAAACGGCAACAACCTCCAACAGCTTGGAGAGGTTATCAAGACCCAGGTTCTTGAAGCGCTATCGGTCGGCGGCGATCCGCAGAACATCGCTGAAATGACACGCAGCTTCGAGAAAGCAACCGACCTCATAAACTATCTGGCTACCAACTTGCCTCTCGACATCCAGGACAAAGTGGTTATGCTGGGAACCGCAGACCTCTATGACCGAGGACAGATGCTTCTCCAGCAGATAAATCTTTTTCGCGAACGACTTGCCATTACAGAAGAAATCGTAGGCAAAGCCCGTCGCAGCATGGACGAGAATCAACGCAACGCATTCCTCCAAAGCCAGATGGAGGCTATCAGACAGACGCTATACGGCGAGGAGGATGACGAAGTCGACACACTTATAGCCCGTGCCGAATCTTCCGGCATGCCGGAGGTTGTGATGGACACATTCCGACGGGAAGCCGAGAAAATGAGGCGTTTCAATCCTTCCTCTCCCGACTATTCTGTACAGTACACCTATCTCGACACACTTTGCCGTCTGCCCTGGAACAAATACAGCACCGACAATTGCGACATCGCCCGCGCCCGCGCCATTCTCGACGAAGACCACTTCGGCCTCCAGCGTGTGAAAGACAGGGTTCTCGAACAGCTCGCCATGCTGTTCCACAATCCCGATGGACGTGCGGCCATTGTCTGCCTTGTAGGACCTCCCGGAGTCGGCAAGACATCGGTCGGCAAGTCGGTAGCCAAAGCCCTCGGCAGAAAATACGAACGAGTGAGCTTCGGCGGCCTCCACGACGAAAGCGAGATTCGCGGCCACCGAAGAACCTACATCGGCGCCATGCCAGGCAGAATCATCGATGCCATGAAACGCGCCCAGAGCGCCAATCCTGTGATTGTGCTCGACGAAATCGACAAAATCGGCAAAGACTATAAAGGCGACCCTTCGGCAGCATTGCTCGAGGTGCTCGACCCGGAACAGAACTGCCACTTTCACGATAATTACATCGATGTGGATTTCGACCTCTCCAAAGTACTTTTCATTGCCACTGCAAACGGCCTTTCCAACATTCCCAAGCCCCTGCTTGACCGAATGGAAATCATCAACCTCAGCGGATATCTCGCTGAAGAGAAAATGGAAATCGCGCGTCGCCATCTCGTGCCAAGGGCTTTGGCCAACCACCGTATAGGAAACGACAGTTTCGCAATCAGTGATGCCGCAATGGCAGCGATAATAGCCGACTACACATCGGAAAGCGGAGTCCGCGAACTGGAAAAGAAAATCAACAGCCTGATGCGCAAAAGTGTGCTTGCCGGATTGGAGAATAATACATTCCCCAACCCGGTAGAACCGCAGCACCTGTATTCTCTTCTTGGTCTGGCTCCGCATATTGCCGACAGATACGAAGGCAACGACATTGCCGGAGTAGTCACCGGACTTGCATGGACCGAGACCGGCGGAGAAATACTTCTTGCGGAAGCAATCCTCACTCCCGCCAAAGAGGGAACAGTGAGCGCGACCGGCAATCTCGGCAAAGTGATGCAGGAGTCCGCAGAGATAGCATACCGATGGATCAGAAGCAATGCCGAAAAAATCGGAGTGGACCGTAAGATACTCGACACCCACGCCGTGCATGTGCATTTCCCGGAAGGCGCCATTCCAAAAGACGGCCCGTCGGCAGGCATAACCATAGCCACAGCAATCGTATCGGCTCTTAAAGGCAAGAAAGTAGCTCCTCGCATAGCCATGACCGGAGAAATCTCACTTCGTGGAAAAGTGCTGCCGGTAGGTGGCATCAGGGAAAAAGTACTCGCAGCCAAACGTGCCGGAATCAAAACTGTGATAATGTGCGAAAAGAACCGTCGCGACATTGACGACATGCCCGAAAACTACCGCAAGGACATGGAGTTCGTGTTTGTGGACACTGTTTACGATGTTTTTCGTTACTCAATCACCGACGAGGATGCCTCCGATATCACCGGACTGGCAAAATAATCCGCTCGCCTAAAGCTTTCACCAATTTGCGCTGGAATTCCTTATAGGTGCAGATTTGCTGCATGATTTCCGCAGCCCTCTCCGACGACGAAGCCGGGAGAGTCGACAGTTCTTTTGTCAGTCGTGTAATCATGTCGCCTACAATGGCTGCCCGAAGTTCGTTGATAGCCCGCGGAACCAATATCCGCAGCTGGTCGCGCTCCGACTCCACACCGCCCATGCGGTCGTATATCTTCGAAAGATTATAGCGGTCGGCCACCAGTTCGTTCGCAACCGGGCGCACTGCATCGTCGTCGCTGTTGACAAGTTTCTCGCGCAGATACGAAGCGTCGAACTCCTCCAGCTTATCCTGCCGGTAGGATTCGATTTCAGCAACGAGCTTACTTTCAGCACTCACTATGCTGCCCATATCGCCGCCTTTCATGGCGAGTTCGCTCCTTTTTTGCTCAATCATGGCTTTGCATTCACCATCAAGCCTGGCTGCGAACAAGGAGCGTTCAGCAGCCCATGAGGACTTCAGCCCGGCGGCTATCGATACAATCCCGGCATAGCTTTTATTGGCAAAAGTGATGCCGTCGATTTTCAGTTCACTTGATATAAGGTCGAACACACTTCCGGGCACAACGGAACCATCCTCAGCCGTAAGGTCGAAAAGATAGCACATCCCATAGCGGACAATGTAGCGTGCAAGCATCTTCTCGTAAGGCTCCAGCCGGTTTTCGGAAAAAGTGAGCAAAGGCGCCGACGCTTCAGCTTCGGCTTGAGCATCACTACCCGACTCCGGAAATTGTTCCGCAGCCTGGCCGTTGTCGAGACTGCTGCGGGCCTTTTCTCTCTGTCTTTCCTTGTATTCCTCCTCGTGGCGGCGTGTTATGAATATGTTGAGTTGCCTCAGAAGCACCTGTTCGGATACATCAAGCAGCCTGGAACATTCGGTAAGATATTCCTGACGCTTCACCGGCTCATCCACACAAGCCACCGTTTCCAGAATCACATTGATTACCTTTGCTCTGGCCGTGGGATCGGAAACATCCACCGAACTTAAAAGCACCCTGGCCATGAAAGCAATGATATCGACTTCATTCTCGGAAAAATACCGTTCCACTTCGGATGCGGAGTGCGATTGGGCGAACGAATCGGGATCTTCTCCGGCAGGAAGACTCACAACCTTAACGTTCATTTTTTCCGACAGAAGCAACCGGATACCACGCAACGACGCCTTTATGCCGGCGGCATCGGCATCGTAGACAAGGGTGACATTGTCGGTAAAGCGACGCACAGCCCTTATCTGCCCTTCGGTGAGAGAAGTACCCGACGAAGCCACCACGTTCTCCATCCCCGACTGGTGCATCGATATAACATCCAGATATCCCTCCACCATGATGCATTTGTCGGTCTTGCCTATCGCATTCTTAGCCTGATAGAAACCATACAGCTCCTGGTTCTTGTGGTAGATTTCGCTTTCTGGCGAATTCACATATTTGGCCACCTCCTTGTCGGAACGCATTGTGCGTGCGCCAAAGCCCACCACACGCCCGGAGACACTGTGGATTGGAAATATCACACGGCTGCGGTAGCGGTCGTAATACGAAGTCTGCCCTCCTCGGTCGCTCTGTCCGGCCAATCCGGTATGCACAAGCACATCCATCGTAAAGCCTGCAGAGACTGCGGCATCAATAAAGGCTCTGGAGCGGTCGATGGCATATCCCAGATGAAAACGGGCAATCATGGCATCGCTTACCCCCCGGTGGCGGAAATATGCCAAAGCTATACTCCTACCCTCGGAGGTATCATGCAAATTAGCCTCGAATGTCTTTATGGCAAACTCATTGAGCGCGAATAGAGCCTCCCGACGATTCTGGAGTACACGTTCTTCATCAGTCTGCTCTTTCTCTACAATTTCAATGTTGTACTTGCGTGCTAAATATCTGAGCGCCTCCTGGTAGGAAAGCTGCTCATGCTCCATTATAAAATTTACAGGAGAGCCACCCTTTCCACAACTGAAGCATTTGCAGATGTTACGAGCCTTATTGACAGAAAAAGAAGGCGTTCGCTCGTTGTGAAACGGGCATAGACCTTTATAATTGGCCCCCGAACGACGCAACTTTACAAAATCGCTTACAACCTCCACTATATCGGCAGCATCGATTATGCGCTGTACTGTTTCCTGATCAATTCGTCTCATAATACAAAATTAAGAAAAAATAGTCCTGGATACAAATAGGCCCGAAACCGGCAAACCAACCTAATCATTTGAATATAAGCGTTGAATATAAGCAGAAGCACTCTGCAAAAATCTTTCGTCCTAAAATTCATAGAGAAAAACCACAAAAAATTTGCACAATCAAAAAAAACAGACTAATTTTGCACTCACAAAACGGAAACAAACTCTTTCCTTAATGGAGAGGTGGGTGAGTGGCTGAAACCACCAGTTTGCTAAACTGACGTAGGAGC
>ERZ778497.1742-NODE-1742-length-13048-cov-10.647118_pt1 | contig 13048 bp, 8 predicted proteins | sample MGYA00509938_ERZ778497 | MGnify/ENA primary metagenome ERZ778497 (study PRJEB29527, sample SAMN07138969) | mouse gut metagenome | material: feces | host: mouse | place: China:Nanjing | collected 2016-01-25 ... | reverse complement strand
GCCACATGTAAAGCATGTGTCGAGACATACGTCAACTATGTCTCGACACATTACAGATGCACTGGCGCAGAGACAAGAGACAGAGACACACAAAAACACATAGGGACACCAAGGAGGAAACCATGCAGTGGGGCAAGCGTCTTCTCACATGCGTCGCGGGCGCGGCGGCCATTATCTCGATGGCGGGGTGTGGCAGCGCCGGAAACGTCACGTCACCGGCGGCACGCTGTTCGAGATTGAACCGGCTGAACCATACACGAACGACGATCTCAACTACAACGACCCCGATAGCCGCGTGAGCAAGGAGCACGACGACGAATCGCTGCGCGACGTGAAGTTGAAAACGACCGACGTGTCTGATTGGAGCAGCTACACGACCGTGTACATCGGCTACCCAATCTGGTGGGGCGAAGCGGCATGGCCGGTGAATGCCTTTGCACGCGCCAACGATTTCAGCGGCAAAACCGTGATCCCGTTCTGCACGTCCGCCAGCTCCGCGCTCGGCTCAAGTGCGAGCAATCTGGCGAAGCTCGCTTCAACGGGCGACTGGAAGGAAGGCCAGCGGTTCAATTCGTCGGCGAACACGCAGACCGCGGAAGACTGGGTCAAGCAGCAGTCCTGAACACCTATGCGCACACCGTGGATGCGGGTGGCGGCAAAACGTCAAATGCCACGATTGCCGGTTTCGCGCTGCTGCTCGACCCGCCAAACCGGCAAGTGCGGCATATCCGGTGCGCCGGAAGCGCCAATCACCCCTCCACAACGTTGAAGATCGTCGTGTGCAGGTCGCTGTACCGGCTGGAGTGCCCGATGAGGATCTCGAACTCGCCCGGCTCCACGATCCGCTCGGCGTCGCCGTTCACAATCGTGCACGCGCTCACCGGCAGGTCGAACGCGAGATGCGCCGTCTCCCCCGGCTCGAGCGTGACGCGCCGGAAGTCCTTGAGCTCCTTGCACGCCCATGTGTACGACGTCACCACGTCGCTGATGTACAGCTGCACGACTTCCGTGCCAGTGCGCGCGCCGGTGTTCGTCAGGTCGATTTCGACATGCACCACATCGTGTGCGATGAACTCGGAGCCGTTCGTGATGCGTGGCTCGCCGTATGCGAAGGTCGTGTACGAGAGCCCCTCGCCAAACGCGAACGCCGGGTCCTGCGTCAGGTCCGCGTAACGGTCGCCATGCTGCCCGCGAATCTCGTTGTAGAAGACCGGCAGCTGCCCGGCATGGCGCGGGAACGTGATCGGCAGACGCCCGCTCGGCTCGGTCATGCCGAAGATGATCTCGGCGATCGCGCGGCCGCCCTGCATGCCCGGGTTCGCCGCCCAGATGAACGCGCCAAGGCCTTCGGTGGGCGATTCGTCGACGATGACGCCGTTGGTGCCGACGATGCACGGCGGCAGCACCTGTGGCTTGGAGCTGATGAGCACGACAATCAACGGTTTGTGTGTTTCACGTGCAACACCCACCATCCGTTCGAGCAACTGGTTCTGGCCACCGAGCAGTTCGAGCGTCGCCGTCGAGCACGCCTCGCCGGTGAGCTGCACAACGTCTCCGACGACCGCGATAACGGCGTCCGCACTGCGCGCCACGGCCTCCGCCTCGTCGAGCAACGCCTCGTCGAAGGGCGCGGCGACCGCGACCTTCGGGCGCGGCTGGCCGTCAGGAAACAGCTCGCCCTCCGGGTCGGGGATAAACTCCACCACGTTCGCCCCGCGCGCAACCACGACATCGCAACCGTCAGGCGCGAGCTCGCGTACGCCGTCGAACACCGTCGTGACCATCTCACGCGGCTGCCCCTCGGGCATCCACGGCACTTGTCCCGAATTGCCAGCCCAGTCTCCCAGCTGGTTCTGCGCATCATCGGCGAGCGGCCCCACGACCGCGATCCGTCGCGGCGCCTCGGCACCGGCGGCGGCAAGCGGCAGCGCGCCGTTGTTGCGCAGCAGCACAATGGATTCGCGTGTGAGCTCGAGATTCGCCTGCATGTGCGCGTCGGTGCCGATGGTGGCGGCGACGCGCTCACGGTCTGGCAAGCGCGGGTTCTCGAACAGCCCGAGCTGGAACTTGAGTGTAAGCAAGCGCGCGACGGCGTCATCGATCAGCGACTCGTCAAGCATGCCGCTGTTCACGGCGTCGATCGCACCTTCGTAGAATCCGGGCGTCGTCATGATCAGGTCGTTGCCTGCCTTGACGGCATCGGCGGAAGCGGTCTCATAATCGGGCTTGATGTGCTGTTCCCACACGGCGCGCCCGACGTTGTCCCAGTCGGTCACCAACGTGCCATGGTAGTCCCATTCGCCGCGCAGCTTGCCGTCGAGCAGCCACTTGTTGAAGGTGACGGGAGTGCCGTCGATCGCCTCGTACCCGAGCATGAACGTGGCGCAGCCCTCTTTCGCCACGCGTTCGAACGGCGGCAGGAACCAGCTTTCCAATGCGCGCTTCGTCAAGTCGGCTTCGGACGCGTCACGCCCGCCCTGCGTGTACGAGTAGCCGGCGAAGTGCTTCGCGCACGCGAGGATGGCGTCTTCGGCAAAGGCATCGCCCGCCTGCGCGTGCTTCTGGTACCCCTTCACCATCGCGGACGCGAGCTCGCCGATCAGCACGGGGTCCTCACCGAAGGTCTCGTCGATGCGACCCCAGCGCGTGTCGCGCCCGATGCACAGCACCGGCGAGAAGGTCCAATGCACCCCGGTGCACGCAACTTCCTCGGCCGTGATGCGCGCGGCTTCCTCCACTTTCCGCGCGTCCCAGCTGCACGCCATGCCGAGCTGCGAGGGGAAGATCGTGGCGCCCGGCCAGAACGAATACCCGTGGATGCAGTCGTCGCCGACGAGCAGCGGGATGCCCAGTCGCGTCTTGTTGCGCACGATCTGTGCGGCGCGCACCAGGTCGTCGGGCGACGTGTGCAGGATCGAGCCCACATGCCGCTTGACGATGAGCTCGTCAAGCTCGCCTGTGCGCGCGTCGAGCTGCATCATCTGCCCGACTTTCTCCTCAAGCGTCATGCGGCCCAGCAGGTCGCTCACCCGCTGTGCGATGGGCAGTGTTGGATTGAGATAATCGGCATTGGATTCTCGTGAAAACATGGTTCTTCCTCATCGAAGTGTCGGCGAACGCGGGTGTGTCCTAGATACATTGCCGAGGATACCCCCGTTTTCGCTGTTCCCGTCATGCATTTCGCCGTTTTTGTCATTTTTTCAATGATTTTGTGACGAAAACGGCGAAATGCCTGACGAAAACAGCGAAAACAGTGAAGGCAACAGCGGACAGGGGCGTATGGGAGAAGAGAACGACTGGGGCAACGCCACTGCCTGCTCACGCGAGCGGCGCAAGACGGTCGTACATGCGCTGCACCATGCGGTTGAGGGATTCCGGCGTGATGTCGTCGTAGTTCTCGGTTGAGGTGTACCCCGGCCCAGGCACATAGCCGCCGGCCAGATACCCTGTCACCACAACCGTCGTCATGCCGGAGGCGGCGGCGGACGTGCGCCCGCTCATCGAATCCTCGAACGCCACACAGCATGGCAGCAGCACATCAGGAATGCCGAGTTTCGCCGCGGCGAGCTCGTACGGCGCTGGATCGGGCTTCTTCGCCACATCATCGTCGCCGCACACATACCCGGCGAACGTGCCTTCGGGTGCCTGCGCGATGAGATTTTCGGCAAGGTCGCGCGGGGAGGTCGTCACAAGCATCGACGGGATGCCCGCATCGCGCAGCTGTTCAAGCAGACGGCGCACACCGGGGATCCACGGCAGCTGTTTCTTCTCTTCGTCGGTCACGTATTGAATCATGCGGCGGCCGATCTCCTCGGGCGGCAGCGGGCATCCAAGATCGGCCATCTCCTGCGCGATCTGCGGCACGGGGCGCCCAGAGCCGCCTTCGGCCAGCTGCTTCGTCCAGTGGCCGCCGTATTCGCGCACAAGCCTCAGTTCACCCTCATGCCACAGCGGCTCGGAATCGATGAGCGTGCCGTCCATATCCCAGAACACACCCTGCAATGCCTCGAGCCTGGCAGACCCGTTTTTCCGAACACTCATACGCACCTCGTTTCGCCATTGCCACCTACGGGTATCATCTCTGCCAACAATACCCGCTGCACTGGGCGCAGCCCGCGTGCTGTACTTACCAACGCGCCGTTCGTTACACAAACGATGCCGGCCGGGGCTTCAACTAGCCCCGGCCGGCATCTGCGTACCATGCACAATCGATATGTCAACGGGAAACCGTGTGCCAGAGCACAACGGATTTCGATTGTGCTTCCACCGGCCGGTAGCTCGCTCCGCCGGTCAGTTCCCGCGGAGGTGTCTGGAGCCGGTGCCTCCAATGCCGTGCGCGCCGACTACGCCGCATTTCGGTGATGCGGCCGTCCATGTCCGCCGTGAAGACGCTCGTGCCGTCGTCCATGCGCAATGCGTGGAGCTGGCGGCGCAGCTGCCGGTTCTCTTCCTCAAGGTCGAGGATGCGCGCGATACCCGTCAGATTGATGCCGTCACGCTGACTCATGCGCTGCGCCTGGATCAGCCGGTCCACATCGCGCAGCGAGTACCGGCGCGCGCCGCCGCCGGTGCGCTGCGGCACCACGAGCCCACTGCGGTCGTACTGCCGCAGTGTCTGCGGGTGCACGGCCGCGAGTTCGGCCGCACGCCCCACGCTGAACACGGGCAGGTCGATGTCGAATCCCACACGCGACGCCCCATCGAGGTCGGCGCGGCCGGCCGCAATCGCCATCGCGCACATCTCGTACAGCCTGCGCCTCTGCTGTTCCATGCGCGACACCGGCATTAGGCCTCCCGCTCGTTCGCGATGTCGGCGGCGAAGTCGCCGCACATCTTGTCGAATTCCTTAGCCGCATGCTTCTCGTGCATGCTCGGCTTCTTCGGCACGCGGATCTGCACGCGGCCCACAAGGTCGCCCGTCTTGCGCGGCGTCTGCACGCCCTTGCCCGAGACGCGCACCTCGTCGCCGCTCGAGGCGCCGGCATGCACCTTGAACGTGACCTGTTCGCCGTCCATGTCTTTCGCGGTGACCTTCGCGCCGTCGACCGCCTCACCCACGGTGATCGGCAAGTCCATGACCAGGTCGACGCCGTCCATCGTGAACTTGGGGTCTTCCGTCACGGTGACCTGCAGGTACATGTCGCCGGTCTTGCCGCCGTGCTTGCCGGGCTTGCCCTTGCCGGCGAGGCGGATCTTCTGGCCGTTCTTCACACCGGCCGGAATGCGGGTCTTGAACTTCTTGCCGTTGGCCTTGAGCGAGACCGTGGCGCCCTTGACCGCCTGGCGGAACGTCAGTGTGATCTTCGAGTTCAGGTCACCACCGTCCTCCGGCACCGGCGTGGGGCGGTAGCCCTGGTACGCGCCCTCGCCGTAATCGTCGTATCCATAGCCACGGCCGAAGCCTTCGCCACCGCCGGCGCCACCGCCGAACATCGAGAAGATGTCGTTGAGGTTCGACGCGCCGCCGTTGGTGGAGAAGCGGATGTGCGAGCCGTTGCCGCCGGCACCGCCACCGAACATCGAACCGAAGATGTCGGAGAAATCGGCGCCGTCGAAGCCGCCGCCACCGGCACCACCGGCAAAGCGGGCGCCGCCCATGCCAAACTGGCGAATCGCGTCGTACTTCTCACGCGAATCCTTGTCTTTGAGCACGTCGTACGCTTCGGAGATGTCCTTGAACTTCTCCTCGCCTTCCTTCGTCTTGTTGATGTCGGGGTGGTACTTGCGCGCGAGTTTGCGGTACGCCTTGGTGATTTCGCTTTCCGTGGCGTCTTTGGAGACACCGAGGGTCTTGTAGAAGTCTTTGTTCAGCCATTCATTCTCAGCCATATTGTGCCTCCTTTCGAGGTCTTATGTTGCACTGTTGGTCGTTGTAAGTCTGTGTATATGCGAACGTGGCCGTGGACCGGAATCGAATGCGGTCCACGGCCACGCTCGCCTGCATGTGCGGCAGTCGTCACTCCTGCGGTGAGGCGACCACCACGCGCGCCGCGCGGATCACGCGGTCGCCGATGCGGTACCCCGCCTCGACCACGGTGTCCACGGTCGCTTTCTCGGCCTGCGGATCCGGCTTGTGCAGAATGGCGTCGTGGCGGGTCGGATCGAAATCCTCGCCTTTCACGCCGAACTTCTCCACGCCGAACTTCTCGAAGGCCTTGTCGATCTTCGCAGCGACGGCCTGGAAGGATTCGTCCATCTCGCCGCCGTGTTCGCGGATGCGGTCAATGTCGTCGAGCGCGGGCAGCTCCGCCGCAAGCACATCGATGATGCCCTGCTGGCGGGCACGCTCCATGTCTTTCTTGGTGCGGTTGCGGTAGTTGATGAACTCCGCACGCTCACGCTGCAACGCCTCGAGGTATTCGGCGGCCTCTTTCTTGGCCTGGCCGAGCGGGGTCAGCTTGCCATCCACGGAATCGGCCTCCTCGCCCTCTTCGGGCGTGGCCGGTTCTTCGTTCGGCCGCTGCTCGCCTTGCGCCTCACCGGACTGCGCATCGTTGTTCGATTCGGGTTCCGCCTGATCGGCGTCCCCCTCAGGGGCGACCTGCCCGGCCGCGAGTTCGTCGGCATCGGGCAGGTCGTTGAGGTAATCGTCCTTGTTGAATTCGGACATTACTTGTTGTCCTTGTCGTCATCGTCCACGACCTCGGCGTCCACCACGTCGTCGTCGCCACCGTTGTCGGCGGCGCCCTGGTCGCCCGCGGCAGCCGCGCCTTCGGCGCCCTGCTGCGCGTACAGCGCCTGGCCGATCTTCTGGGCCGCGGTCATGAGCTTCTCCTGATCGGACTTGATCTTCTCAATGTCGTCGCCCTTGAGCGCGTCCTTGAGTTCGTTGACCGCGTCGGTGACCTCCTTGGCCACGTCGTCGGCAAGCTTGTCCTTGTTGTCGTTGACGAGCTTCTCGGTCTGGTAGGCAAACGCCTCGGCCTGGTTGCGGGTCTCGGCCTCTTCCTTGCGCTTCTTGTCGTCGGCTTCATGGGCCTCGGCATCACGCACCATGCGGTCGATCTCGTCCTTCGGCAGTGCGGAACCGCCGGTGATCGTCATCGACTGCTCCTTGCCGGTGCCCTTGTCCTTCGCGGAGACGTGCACAATGCCGTTGGCGTCGATGTCGAAGGTGACCTCGATCTGCGGGACGCCACGCGGCGCCGGAGCGATGCCGGTCAGCTCGAAAGTGCCCAGCGGCTTGTTGTCGCGGGCGAATTCACGCTCGCCCTGATAGACCTGGATGAGCACGGACGGCTGGTTGTCTTCAGCGGTCGAGAAGATCTCGGAACGCTTCGCCGGGATGGCGGTGTTGCGCTCGATGAGCTTCGTCATGATGCCGCCCTTGGTCTCGATGCCCAGCGAAAGCGGGGTCACGTCGATCAGCAGCACGTCCTTGCGGTCGCCCTTGATGACGCCCGACTGCACGGCTGCGCCGATGGCCACAACCTCATCCGGGTTCACGGACTGGTTCGGTTCCTTGCCGCCGTCGAGCTCCTTGACGAGCTCCTTCACGGCGGGCATACGGGTTGAGCCGCCGACCAAGATCACATGGTCGATCTGCGAGACGGAGATGCCGGCGTCGGCCAGCACGTTGTTGAACGGCGTGCGGCAGCGGTCGAGCAGGTCCTTCGTCATTTCCTCGAAGTGCGCACGGGTGAGCGTCTCGTCGAGGTGCACCGGCGTGCCGTCAGGGGTCATCGCCAGATACTGCATGTTGATTGTGGTGGACATGGACGAAGACAGTTCCTTCTTCGCCTGCTCCGCGGCTTCCTTCAGACGCTGCAGGGCAATCTTGTCCTTGCTCAGGTCGACGCCGTACTTGTTCTTGACTTCGCCGACGAGCCAGTCGATGATGCGCTGGTCCCAATCGTCGCCACCAAGGTGGTTGTCGCCGCTCGTGGCCTGCACCTGGATCGTCGAGAAGCCGTCGTCGTCCTTGCCGATCTCCAGCAGCGAGACATCGAAGGTGCCGCCACCGAGGTCGAAGACCAGAATGCGTTCGTCTTCCTTGCCCTTCTCCAGACCATAGGCCAGAGCCGCGGCGGTCGGTTCGTTGATGATACGCAGCACGTTCAGGCCTGCGATCGTGCCGGCGTCCTTAGTGGCCTGACGCTGCGCATCGTTGAAGTACGCAGGGCAGGTGATGACGGCGTCGGTGACCGGCTCACCCAAGTACGCTTCGGCGTCGCGCTTGAGCTTCATCAGGATCTGTGCGGAAATCTCCTGCGGCGTCCATTCCTTGCCGTCGATGTCCACGGTCCAGTCAGTGCCCATGTGGCGCTTGACCGAGCTGATGGTGCGGTCGACGTTCGTCACGGCCTGGCGCTTGGCCACTTCGCCGACGAGAATCTCGCCGGACTTGCTGAAGGCCACCACCGACGGGGTGGTGCGCGATCCTTCGGCGTTCACGATAACGGTGGGTTCGCCACCTTCCAGCGTTGCGATGCAGGAATTGGTGGTACCCAAATCAATACCGACTGCGCGTCCCATACTTGTTCTCCTTTGTTAGGTTCGCTTATTCATTAACAATGCTTGCTCAAGTCCCGTCAGGCGCGCTGCCCTCACTCTCGCGTGGGCGGCCTTCTTGGACCTTCCAAAACTTGAGCCTACATCACTCAACTATTGGATGTCAAACTTTATTCCCGCTGCGGAAAAGATTTTTTCCACAATCTCCGGACCCTCGGAATCCCAACAAAAACGCCGCTTCAACAGTCTGTTTGAGGCGGCGTTTCAGCCAATGCCCAGCAAGCGCTGGTAGGCATCTCGTTTCGGCATCAATGCATGGCGGATAAGATCCGGCGCCGGCGGAGCACGGCGCCCAACCCCAGCGCCGAGACGGCCACCATGGCCGCGCCGGCCATCCACATGGCGCCCACGCCGGGCCCTCCCGCCTGCGGCAGCACCGCCACGCGCCGCCGGTTCGCGATCCACATCGTCGCATCGTTAGCCATCCGCTCGCCGCATGCCCCGCTGGATCCACCCGGGCCGCCGTCCGCGGTGGGGCATTCCCAGGCATACCCGTCCTCCGGCACCATGTTCGTGTGCGGCTTGAAGCGGCCAATGTAGAACAGCCGAGTCGAATCCTCCCCGACCTCGTAGCCTTCGGGCGCCTGCGTCTCCGTCAACCGGTAGGCGCGGTTGTAGCGCAGGTCGTCGAAACCGACCCTGCCCCGGCCGTCGGTCACGGCATCATCGCCGACCGTGCGCCAAGCACATCCGCCGGTCTCGGCACAACGCCACTCCTCGAGCCTGAAATGCGCACCGGCGAGCGCATGCGCGCCGTCATCCGCGTCGATCTTCACCACATCCACGCCCACGCCGGTGAGCCGCGCGCCGGCGGTGGACGTGGACAGATTGACGGCGAACGAATCATCGGTCGGCGAGAACGTGCGCGACATCAGCGAGAACGTGTTGTCGGGCTCGACCCATGCCTGCGGGTTGCCGAACACCTTGTAGCGGTATTGCACGATGAGCGGCTGTTCGTTCGGCACAGTGAACGTGAGCGAGTTCCTCCACGTCTGCGTGTAGCGCGGCGGATCCTCCCCCAAAGGGCCGGGATTGAACTCCGTGGGCTTGTCCTGCCTGACCGTGTAGCCGTACTCGTGCGACTGCCGCAGTTCGACCACCTGCGCTGTGCGCGTGATGGGCACCGGATCGTACCCCGTGATGTCGTACGGCCGGTTCTCGGTGCATTCGCCGGTCCCCGGGCGGCAATACTTGATCTTCGGCCCATATTGGCCCGACCCCGAGGTCTCATAGACGACCTGTTCAATCGACTTCGTGCCGTTCTCCCACAACTCGCATGTGGCGGCGTCGCCCGGCGCGGCCCGCACGCAACGTGCCGGGCGGTAGACGTGTACGCTCGCCGGGTCGAGCACGAATTCGCTGTCGTCGTAGCCGATCTCGCGGTCGTACGTCAGCACATCGGTGAACTCGAACCTGCTGGGGCATGTGCCGTCGGTGTGCGCGCCGCCCCCGTCCGGCACGCACACCCCCTTGGGATTGATGTTGAGCTGGTAGTCGGCGGCGTTGCGCGCCTCCACAAGCCCCTTGCCCGGGGCGTACCGGGGGATTTTGCTCGTCACTTCCTTGCCGCCGAACCGCGAGGCGTCGCGCGTGATGGTCTGCGTCTGTGTTTTTTCAATCGACGAGCCGCCCCCATAGCGCGCCTCCACGCGGTTCTCGAAGCGCTCACCCTGCACGATCGGGCCGATGCCGGGCACCGCCACGCGCACGGTGATGATGATGCGCTGTTCGCGCCATGGTTTGCCACGCATCTGGCCGGCGTGCTGCTTGAGGAACGCCGCCGGCAGCGTGATCTCCACGTCGTTGCCGTTGCGTTTCGCACGCGCGTATTCGACTGTATCCGGCCGGTTCCAGTCACCACTCAGATATGTGGCGCTTCCCGTGGCCTCGTCCCCGGCGAGCGCGATCGCGGCCTTCGCGTCGCGCGTCCAGTAGGGCAGCCGCACCACGAGACCGGCGAGGTTCTCGGCGCGGCCGTTTGTCTCGCCCGCCTCCGTGCCGGTGAGCAGCTCGGTGCCCTGCGGCAGGTGCTCGATGATCGTCATATCGCCGGTCTCGGCCGCGTTGGCCACCACGTCGACGCCCCATTCCAGATAGGGCACCGGCGTGTCATTGCCGTCGCGCATGGTGTGCGAGACGCGCAGGGCGTCGTAATCGTGCTCGGTGTCGCCGTACGAGCCGCCCGCGCGCTGCGCCTCATCGGTGGCGCCCCACTGCTCGACCACGGTGGAGTCGCGCTTGCCGACCGAGAATTCGCCGGGCTGTGGTTCCTCGCCGCCAGGCGTGGGGTTCCATGAGGGCGTCCATATGTTGGCGCACAATTCGTACCCCTGCCTGTCTGCCATGCAGTTGCGCAGCTCCATGCCATTGTTGGCGTCCGTCATTGTGAGCGTCGACTCGACCGTGAACTCGATCCGCGTGTCCGCGGGGATCCGCCAACCCTGCACATGCACGGTGAACCGTGTGCCGTCCGGGACCGTATCGACGCGCACATGCCCGGCGGCGGCGCCGAAGGCCTTGCGCACCGCCTCGCGCAACACGTCCTGCTGCACGGCGGTGAACGCGTGCGTGGCGCCCGCCGCGGCTGGCTGGGCGAGCGTGTCGGTGACGCTCCACTCGGTGGCGCCGTCCGCCGGGTAGCCGGAGTCTCCGCCTTCGAGGCGCATCGTCCACCGGCCCACGACCGCACGGGAGCCTTCGGAATCGTGCTGCGCGACGATCTGCCCCTGTTTGCCGAGCGGATTAGGCGCCGAGTACGATCCGTGCGCCGCCTCGCATTCCTGCGTGCCGTCGAGGCACAGCTTGGAGGCGTTGTCGTATTGCCGTGACCACCCGGTCGGCTCGGTCACATATCTGATTTCATACGCCGCATAGTCATCCGTGGCGAATGTGTGCGGGCCGTCCCCCGCATCCGTGCAGGCCCCCACCGCGCCATCGGCGCCGACACGGCACAATTGCACGCGCAACGGGCCGCGTTGGTTCGCGTCGGGCGTATCCGACCACGTCCAGCCCTTGAGGTTCATGTGGTTGGCATTGATGCGCACGACCCACGCAAGTTCGCCGTCGCCGGCACGGCCTTTGCTTTCCTTGTATTGCCACGGGCGTCCACCGGCCTGCACGGTTGTGGTGGCGGTGTCCGTCACGCACGTGCCGCCGTCCACAGCCGGCTGGCCGCATGTACCGTCGTGCGACGAATGGACGCGCACCGTGTTGGTGATGGAGTCCCAGCTGGCCGCGGGCACGGTCGAAGCCACGGCGTAGGTGATCGTATAGCGCTCCCCCGGCTGCATCGTGGGCAGCCAGGCGTCGCCGAGCGCCGGGGCGGCGAGCGGGGTGTTGTGGGCGTCACGCAATGCCACGGCGTCCCCCTTGCCGTCGGTCACGGTGATCGGACCGGCGATGCGTCCGTTCTTCAGCACGTCCGCCACATGCACCATGCCCGGCGTGCCGTGCGGGGAATCGATCGTGATGGTGTACGGGTAGGTCTTCAAGGTCATGTCCGCGTTGAACTGCGCGTCGCCGTGCGCTTTGCTCACATCGAGGTCATAGACGCGGTCGATGTCCACCACGCCACCGCCGGGCAGTTCCACCTCGCGGCCGGTCTTCGTGAAGTCGTCGTCGACCGAGAAGCGGTACCTGAGCCACCCCTCCACCGATTTGCGGGCGTTGGCCGCGACCGTCTCGCGGTTGAACACAAAGGTGAACACTTTGCCGTCGAAGGTGTAATGGCCCATCGTACGGCCGTTTGCGCCGTCGAGCTCATATTCGTGGCCCGGCGTCACATCGCTCACCTCAAGTCCGTCGGGCACGCGGTAGGTCACCGTGTCACGGTCGGTAGACAGCACACCCGTGCCAAGCCTGAATTCCGTGTTGATGCGGTATTTCCACCCGCGCTGGTTCCTCGTGTCCAGCTCATAGCGTCTGCGCCCATCCTGCTCCCGGTACCCCATCGGCTCGTCCGGGCCGTCGTGGCCGTCGCTGCGCGGCTTGGAGACGAACACCTCTTCCTTGACGATCGATCCGGGTCCCAGCGCAATCACCTGGGGGGCCGACCCTTGGGCCACAGCCCCCGGGACGGCCGCAGCGGCCATCATTCCCAATGCGGCCATCCATGCGGCGCCACGCCGCGCCCATCTTCTTGGCCGCACGGCGCCCCACCGCGCATCTTTGCAATGCCGCCCTCTTGCCATGGCATTCCACCTTGCTATAACTCGTTTTGGCGTTTGTATTTACCGATGTGTATTTTTGACACAGTTGCACCCCGCTTCTCAAAATATATTTGTGGTGCAACTGTAAATTTCTCACAAGAGTACGAGAGGGATAGCACTTTTGTCAAACCCTCGAAACAAATGCGACGAAGCGTTGCATTTCGTAGTTTTTGAGCGAATCGTGCGTTCATTCAGAGCGAATGGGCAAATAAAGAAAATTGACTAAATAAAAATGTTAGAGGCAGCCAGTTTTTTAGACAAGATTAATATAATAGTGGCATATAGGTCATTTTGTGTTGATTTAGACTCCTAGTCGGTGGTGTTGGGGT
>ERZ778497.1734-NODE-1734-length-13104-cov-4.747567_pt1 | contig 13104 bp, 18 predicted proteins | sample MGYA00509938_ERZ778497 | MGnify/ENA primary metagenome ERZ778497 (study PRJEB29527, sample SAMN07138969) | mouse gut metagenome | material: feces | host: mouse | place: China:Nanjing | collected 2016-01-25 ... | reverse complement strand
TAGGAATCTATTTCCGAAATAAAAAACGGTTTCGCGCTAATTTTTCACCTCTTTCCGGTACGCAGGACGCGGTGCCGGACGGAGCGCGGACGGCTTCGCGGCGCGAAATGCCGGCCCGGGCGCCGGCGGGCCGTTCGCGGCGGACACGACGCCTCCCGCCCGTCCGGAATGCGCCGGGCGGGCGGGAGGCTGCGCGTAGGCGGATCACACGTCGGTCGGGACGGGGCGGAGCGAGGCGTAGATTTCGTTCAGACGGCGCACGATGTGCTCCTCGTCGAAGAGCGCCGCGCGCTCCCGTTCGCGGCGGACGAGCCGTTCGCGGAGCGCGCCGTCGCGCAGGGTGCGGAGTGCCCGCACCAGGTCGTCCACCGATCCGGGCGTGACGTAGAGCGCGGCTTCGGCCGCGGCCTCGCGGAAGTCGAGGCGGTCGCTCAGGATCAGCGGCGTGCCGGCGCGCATGGCCTCCACGGCGGGGCGGATCGAGGCCTCGGCGTGTGTGTCGGGCGTGCAGACCAGCGCGTCGGCCATGCGGAGCAGCGTCCGCCGCTCCCCGGGGGTCGATTCGTAGATGAAGACCGTGCGTGCGGCCAGACCCGCGGCGCGGGCGTAGCCGAGCAGGAAGTCGGCATAGGGGGTGTGGCGGCCGCAGAATACGGCGTGGACGGCATCCGTCTCGATCAGGGCGTCGATCAGGGCCAGGGGGTTGAGGTGGGGCGAGCACACCCCGTCGGCCAGCACGAAACGACGGGGCAGGCCGAACTTCCGCCGCACGTGCTCGCACTCCGCGTCGGTGCAGCGGGTTTCGTCGGGCGGGCAGGCGGCCAGCGGGGGCACCACGCGGATCTTGCGCGTGTCGATGCCGAGGCGCCGTGCGAGCTCCTCCTTGGCTGCGCGGTCGAGCGTGATGATGCAGTGCGCCCTGCGGCACGAGAAGCGGCACAGGCGGAGCAGGACGAGGCGTTCGAGGAGCGAGTAGCGGTGCGGACGGCGCAGGAAATCGAGATCGGCCACCGTCACCACGCGGAGGATGCCGTGCAGATGCGTCGCCAGGGGCAGGGGCAGGCTGCTGCCGTGGTAGAGGTCCGCGTCGGCGCAGCGGCGCGCGTCGGTCACGCACCGGTGCTGCGGCGCGTATTTGGCGAGCAGTTCGGCCAGACGCCGGGCATAGGGCGCCGACGGGGTTGCGGAGGCGGGGTCGAGTCCGATTTTCATGGCAAAAAATCAAGTTGAACGTAAAAATTTCGTCATTCCGGCAAATAATTCGTATCTTCGCTCGAAATAAAGACGCACGCTATGAAACGAGCACTCCTTATTTCCGTCCTGTCGCTGCTGGCGGCGACAGGACTCCGGGCGCAGAACGTCGCGCTCGGCGAGCGGGTTCCCGAACTGAAGTCCGTCGAGTGGCTCGACGGCGCGGCTCCGGCGGCGGCACCTCTCACCTACATCGAGTTCTTCCACTCCTCGAACAGCGAGGCGCTGCGGTCGCTCGACCGGCTGAAGGAGACCGTCGAGGCCCTGGGCGGCCGCCTGCGCGCGGTGGTCGTCATGCGCGAGCGCACCGAGCGCGCACTGGCGATGGTGGCCCCCTACCGCAGCGGGCGGATCGGCGTCGCGTACGACGCCGATGGCCGCATCTTCGACGCGTTCGGCGTCACGTACGTCTCGTTCGGGGTACTGACCGATGCCAAAAACCGTGCCTTGTGGATGGGCAACACGCTGCGGATAACCCCTGACTTCATCGAACAAACAGTGCAATAACCCCATGTCGTTCACCAAGATCAACCACTACGAGAAAGAGTATATAGACGCTCACTGCCACAGTGCGCTCAACGTGACGGAGGGCGTCGCGGAGCAGCCCATTACGAACCCCTATTTCAAGAAGCGCCGGAAACGGGCGCTCACCGTCGAGGAGTACGTGGAGGGCATCCTGCGCGGCGACATCACCGTGTTGTCGCAGGCCATCACGCTCATCGAGAGCAACAACCCCGCGCACTACGCCCAGGCGCAGCAGATCATCGAGCGCTGCCTGCCCCACTCCGGGCGGTCGGTGCGCATCGGCATCACCGGTGTGCCGGGGGCCGGCAAATCGACCTTCATCGAGGCCGTGGGCAACATGGTCACCTCGTTGCGCCACCGCCTCGCGGTGCTGGCCATCGACCCCAGTTCGGAGCGCAGCGGCGGTTCGATCCTGGGCGACAAGACCCGCATGGAGAGCATCACGAACAATCCCGACGTCTTCATCCGTCCCTCGCCCTCGGCCGGATCGCTGGGCGGCGTGGCGCGCAAGACGCGCGAGACGATCGTGCTGTGCGAGGCCGCGGGTTTCGACGTGATCTTCATCGAGACGGTGGGCGTGGGGCAGTCCGAGACCGCCGTGCACTCGATGGTCGATATGTTCATGCTGTTGCAGATTTCGGGCGCCGGCGACGAGTTGCAGGGCATCAAGCGCGGCATCATGGAGATGGCCGACATGATGGTCATCACCAAGGCCGACGGCGAGAACCTCCATAAGGCCGAGCTGGCCCGCACGCAGTTCCAGAGCGCGCTGCGCCTATTCCCGATGCCCGAGTCGGAGTGGCGGCCGCGGGTCTACACCTGCTCGTCGGTGGACCGCACGGGCCTTGAGGAGGTGTGGGCCGGCGTGGAGCAGTTCCTCGAACACACCGGGCGCAACGGCTACTTCACGCACAACCGCAGCCGGCAGAACAAATACTGGATGTACGAGACGATCAACGAGACGCTGCGCAACGCTTTCTATCGCGACCCGCGCGTGGAGGCGGCGATCGGCGACTGCGAGCAGCGGGTGCTCGATGCGCGGCTCAGCTCCTTCATCGCGGCCAAGGAGCTGCTGGACATCTATTTCGGCGAACGCGAAACACCGGAAAAACACGAAGCATGAACCTTATGAAACGTTCGGTCGCGGCGCTTGCGGGCGCTGTGTGTTGCCTTGCGGCCGCGGCCTGCTCCGACGAGAGCACCGTCCCGACCCCGAAACCTGCGGCCGTCGTATCGCAGATCCGCTACGTGCCCGCCGAGGGCTCGGACGAGGACCGCACGCTCTTGCAGTTCCTCTACGGCGAGGAGCGCCGCGTGCGGCTGATGAACCTCCTCGCGTGGGACGCCGAAGGGGGCATCGACAACATGATTTACGAGTACGCCTACGCCGACGGCCGGGTGGAGCTGGGCGGCCGCGCCGCACCGCGCACGTTCCTGCTCGACGGGGAGGGGCGCTGCACCGAGATCCGCGACGAGCGCGGCCGGACGGTGCGTTCGCTGCGCTACAACTCCAGCGGATACTACTACGAGGCTCCCGCGGACGAAGGGTGGCGCGAGTATGAGTACCACCTCATCGGCGACCGCTGCAACCTCTTCCGGATCGCGGAGTATGCGGGTGCGGAGCAGGGCGACGCCCGCAAGCGGAGCGAAGTGCGTTTCGAGTACGGCACGCAGCCCAACGATGTGAACCTCGACCTCTTCGCGCTGCTCACCGAGGCGCTGCACGACCCCGCGCTGCGGCCGGGGTGCCCGATGCTCATGGGGTGGGTCGGCCTCCGCAACGGCAACCTGCCGTCGGCCGCCGTGCGCGACGGCGAGACCGTCGCCTACCGTTACGAGAACGACGCGGAGGGGCGGCCCGTGCGCATCGAGGTCTGCCGCCGGTCGTCGGGTGCGGCGGATGCCCGCATCGTCGGGGTCTGGCACATCGAATACTACGACTTCTACGGCGTCTGAATCCGCAGTGCCGGAATGCAAAGTCCCGGAACTTCGCTTTTGCGAGGTTCCGGGACTCGTTTATTCGGCGGGGACGTTGGTCCGGGTGCGGCCGTTTTCCGGGGCTTGCTGTGCGGCGGTGCGTGTCCGTTTTCCGGGACTTGCTGTGCGGCGGTGCGCGGCTGTTCGGCGGGACTTGGTTATTCGGCGGGGGCGTTGGCCGGAGCCTGCCGTTGGCCGGAGGGGGCGGCCGGAGCGTGCGCTGCGGCTTTTGACGCGGTGTCGCGGCCGGGGGATGCGGCGGGCCGGGCCTCGGGAGCGGTGTCGCGGCGTTGCGATGCGGCGTCAGCCCTTGCTGCGTTCGAGGAGCATCGCGGCCAGCGAGGGCATGCCGACGGCGGCCCGCTCGCGGATGTGGGTGTTCGCATTGCGGATCGCGGAGGTGTCGGGCTCGCCCGGGTCGATCAGGTAGATGGGGATGTCGGGGCGCACGTAGCGCACCAGGGCGGCGGCGGGGTAGACCGAGAGCGACGTGCCGACCACGATGAAGAGATCGGCCGCGGCGGCGATGCGCACCGCCGTGTCGAACAGGGGAACCGACTCGCCGAAGAAGACGATGTGGGGCCGCAGCAGGGCGCCGTCGGGCGCCGTGGCGTCGAGCGGCTGCTCCCAGCCCTCGATCGGCACGATGAGGTCGGGATTGCGCTCGGAGCGCAGCCGGGTCAGTTCGCCGTGGAGGTGCGTGACGCGCGACGAGCCGGCCCGTTCGTGGAGGTTGTCCACGTTCTGCGTGATGACCTCCACGTCGTACGCGCACTCCAGCTCCGCGATGGCCCGGTGTCCCGCGTTGGGGGATGCGGCGAGCATTTCGCGTCGGCGCATGTTGTAGAAACCTACGACCGCGGCGCGGTCGCGTGCCAGCGCTTCGGGGGTGCAGACATCCTCGATGCGGTAGTCGGCCCACAGGCCGTCGGAGTCGCGGAAGGTGGCCAGTCCGCTGTCGGCGCTCATGCCGGCGCCGGTGAAGACAACGATCTTTTTCATAATCTCGGTGCATTGCGCACCCCGCGAAGTCGGCTTCGACGGTCGGAGCGCGGCCTGGACGGGGCGCTGTCACGGCAAATATAGGGATTCCGGGCCGGATTTCCAAAATGCCGCGCCGTATGCAATGTTTCGGCGGAAAACGAGGTTGTTTCGGCGGAATTGCCTATCTTTGCGCTTCGACCGACCAACCTCCGGCTTATGAAGGAAGCATTCGATATTTTTCTGATCGTCATGACCGTAACGGCCGCTGCGGTGTTCGCGGCGCTCCGCTTTTTCGAGGCGGGCTACGGCTATCTGTTCAATCCGCGCTACGGCTTTCCCGTGCCCAACAAGTGGGGCTGGATGCTGATGGAGGCCCCGGTCTGCGTGGCCATGACGGTGCTGTGGCTCCTCTCGGACCGCACGTGGGAGGCGGCGCCGCTGGCGCTCTTCGCGATGTTCCAGAGCCACTACGTCTACCGCTCGTTCATCTTCCCGCTGCGCATCCGCGGCCGCTCGCAGATGCCGTTCGGCATCGTGGCGATGGGCATGGTCTTCAACACGCTCAACGCCCTGATGCAGGGGGGCTGGATCTTCTTCGTGGCCCCCGAGGATTACTACGACGGCTGGTTCGCGCGCCCCTATATTTATGTCGGTGCCGCGATCTTCTTCGCCGGAATGTACATCAACCGCCGTTCCGACGCCATCATCCGCAACCTGCGGAAGCCCGGCGACACGCGCCACTACATCCCGCGCGGCGGCATGTTCCGCTACGTGTCGTCGGCCAACTACTTCGGCGAGCTGACCGAGTGGGTGGGCTTCGCCGTGGCTTCGTGGTCGTGGGCGGGCGCGGTCTTCGCGTGGTGGACCTTCGCCAACCTGGCGCCCCGTTCCGCCTCGCTCTACAAACGTTACGAAAGCGAATTCGGAGCCGAGTTCACGTCGCTCCGCCGCAAGAAAATCATCCCCTTCATCTACTGACCCCCATGTCGGAGCTCTTCACCCCCTATCGCCTGGGTCCGGTGACCCTGCGCAACCGCACGATCCGTTCGGCGGCATTCGAGTCGATGGGCCGCCGTTTCGGCCCCACGCAGCAACTCAAGGACTACCACGTGAGCGTGGCCCGCGGCGGCATCGGCATGACCACGCTGGCCTACGCCGCCGTGTCGCGCAGCGGCCTGTCGTTCGACAAGCAGCTGTGGCTGCGGCCCGAGATCGTGCCCGGGCTGCGCGACATCACCGACGCCGTGCACGCCGAGGGTGCGGCCGCAGGCATACAGATCGGCCACTGCGGCAACATGACCCATTACGGCACCGCGGGTCAGATTCCGATCGGCGCCTCCACCGGCTTCAACCTCTACGCCTACACCCCCGTGCGCGGCATGCGGCGCAGCGAGATCGCCGGCGTGGCGCGCGACTTCGGCCGTGCGGTGCACACGGCGCACGAGGCCGGTTTCGACAGCGTGGAGGTGCATGCCGGCCACGGATACCTCATTTCGCAGTTCCTGTCGCCCTACACCAACCGGCGCCGCGACGAGTACGGCGGTTCGCTCGGAAACCGCATGCGTTTCATGCGCATGTGTCTGGAGGAGGTGATGGAGGCCGCCGCACGCACGGGTACTGCCGTGCTGGTGAAACACAACATGTACGACGGCTTCGAGGGCGGCATCGAGATTCCGGAGAGCCTCGAAATCGCCCGCGAGATCGAGCGCTTCGGCGTGCACGGCATCGTGCTCACGGGCGGATTCGTGAGCAAGGCGCCGATGGCCGTCATGCGGGGGCTGATCCCGATCTACACCATGAGCTACTATTCGGCCTGGTGGCTGCGCTGCTTCATCCGCTGGTTCGGGCCGCACATGATCCGTCAGTTCCCGTTCTCGGAGTGTTACTTCCTGGAGGACGCCAAGCGCTTCCGCGCCGAGCTGAAGTGCCCGCTGGTCTACGTGGGCGGTCTGGTGAGCCGCGAGGGCATCGACCGGGCCCTCGACGCGGGTTTCGAGTTGGTGCAGATGGCCCGCGCGCTGGTGAACGACCCGGCTTTCGTGCGCAGGTTGCAGGAGGGCGACGCCTCGACCCGCAGCGGCTGCGACCACCGCAACTACTGCATCGCGCGCATGTATTCGGTGGACATGAAGTGCTGCAAGCACTGCGGCGACCTGCCGCGGAAGATCACCGAAGAACTGGCGAAACTCCCCTGACATGCGACGCGGAACGATCGAAAGCGGCAGCCGCTGGGCCCTCGTGACGGGCGCCGGAAGCGGCATCGGACGCTGTTATGCCGCGCGGCTCGCGGGGCTCGGATACAACGTCCTCATGGCGGGGCTCGCGCCGGAGCGGCTCGAACGTGCGGCCGCGGAGATCCGCGCGGACCATCCCCGCGTGGAGGTGCGCACGCTCGCCATCGACCTGGCGCGCCGCGAGGCGTCGCAGGAGCTCTTCGAGCGCACGCGTGCGGAGGGCATCGACGTGGACGTGCTGGTCAATAACGCCGGCATGTTCTCCTTCTGCGACATCCTGCGCACGCCCGACGAGCGCATCGAGCGCATCGTGCTGCTCCACGACCTCACGGCGACGCTCAACTGCCGCCGCTTCGCCGCCGACATGGTGCGGCGCGGCGTGCGGGGCCACATCCTCAACATGTCCTCCTACTCGCTCTGGATGCCTTTCCCGGGCCTGGCGCTGTACAGCGCCAGCAAGGCGTTCCTGCGCAGCTTCTCGGTGGCGTTCGCCAAGGAGGTGTGCGAGCACGGAATCCGCGTGACGGCCGTCTGTCCGGCAGGCGTGGCGACGGACCTCTACGGGCTCACGCCCCGCTGGCAGCGGATCGGCCTGCGCCTCGGGGCGCTCATCTCGGCCGACTGCTGCGCGCGGCGCGGCCTGCGGGCCCTGTGGCGCGGGCGCCGCACCTGCGTGCCCGACTGGTGGAACCGGCTCTGGATCCCGCTGTGCAAGGCGCTGCCGCTCGTCGTGCTGCGTCCCGTGCGCCGCAGCACCATGCGGTTTCAGAAGTAGGCGCCGCGTAGCTGTGGAGGCAGGTGCGGAGCGTGCGGTTTCGGCCGCGTATTTTCGGACGAAATGATAAACAGATAACGGAAATGTTTCAGGAGATTGAAAATATCGTGTTCGACCTGGGCGGCGTGCTGGCCGACCTGGACATGGAGCGTTGCACGGCGGCATTCCGTGCGCTCGGCATGCCGCAGGTCGCGGAGTGGGTGAACCCGTATTACCCGGCCGAGGTGTTCGCGCAGCTCGAACGGGGTGACTGCACGCCGCACGAGGCGTGCGAACGGATGCGCCGCATCGCCGGACGTCCGGAGGTGACCGACGGGCAGATCGCCGCGGCCTACCGGAGCTTCGTCGTCGGGCTGCCGGTCGCGAAGTTGCGGCTGCTGCGGGCGCTGCGCGACGCCGGAAAGGGGGTTTATATGCTTTCGAACAACAACGAGTTCGTGTTCCCTTATATAAAGGAGACCCTGTTCCGGGCCGACGGACTCGTGCTGGAGGATTACTTCGACAAGTGCTACCTCTCCTACGAGATGCACGAGCTCAAACCCTCGCCCGCGATCTTCGAGCGGATGATCGCCGACAGCGGCGTGTGTCCGGAGACGACGCTCTTCGTCGATGACGGCGAAAAGAACATCCGCACGGCCCGCGACCTCGGCTTTCAGGTCTACATGCCCGGGCCGCGCGAGGATTTCCGGCATCTGTTCGACGACATGCTGTGCGGCGCTGCGGGCGATCCGGCCCCGGCGGAGCGTGCTGCGGTGTGCGGATGCCGGCGATGAAGCGGGACTCCGATCCGGCCGGGGGTGCGAAGCGCTCTTCCGGCCGGGGCGGAGCCAGGCCCGGCGCCGGACGGAAGCCCACGGGCATGCGGCGCGTGGGGGTGACGGTGCAGCTCACGCCCGACGAGATCGCACGGATCGACGCCACGGGGTGCAGGCGCAGCCAGTTCATCGCGGAGGCGGTGCGTGAAAGGCTCGACCGCCTCGAAAAAGAGGGCGCGGAATTTGGAGAAACGGAAAAAGATGCGTAGCTTTGCGCATATCCCAAAAAGAAAGGCGGAGGAGTTGCCGCTCCCCCGCCCTGGTTCGTTAAAAGCGGATAACCAACAGTATCCGAACTTTTCCGAACCTCACGATTAGCTGTAAGTACTTCATCGTGAGCTCGGCCATCCCCGTTGTTGTTATTGTTGGCAGCAGGCGGGGGTGGCCTTGTTTTTTACCTGCTGCCATGTCAAAGAACCTCCCTTTTGTTGTTACAAAGATAGTGACTATTTTCTTAATTTCCAAATATAATGCACTAATATTCAAGTAATTAGCGCATTTTTTTTGAAAAAAATCTACTCTTTCAGTATGTCGTCCGTGCGCACTCCGGTCTTTGCCGCGATCTCGGCACTGAGCTGGCGGCGCCACAACCGGACGAACGGGCAGCCGGGCCACAGCACGAGCACGGAGGCGGACCACGACCAGAACTCGCACGCCGCGGCCCACGCCGCCGCGATGCGGATGCCGATGAACGGCCCCTCATCGCGGCACAGCCGTTCGACGAGGTAGGCCAGAATCAGCGCGGCGCTGTATGTCGCGATCTTCAGGAGCGTCAGCCTGCCGAGCTCCGAGGTGGCGAACCGGCGGCGCTTCACGCTCACGGCGACGCCGAATACCCCGTCCAACGCGATTGCCGCGAAGACGACCCCGAACGCGTAGCCCTCAGGCGCAAAGAACGACACGGCGCCGCAGTACGCTGCGAGCGCCCATCCGTAGAGCGTGCTCGCGGCGCGCAGTGCCAGTTCGCCGATGTGCAGCAGGTAGGGGGTCATCGGCGCGGGATGTGGATGCCGTGGTCGTAGTCGTTGTGCGGGGTCCGGGGCCAGCAGCCGCAGGGCGTCGGCGGCCGCCAGGCGGGGAACGACTCGCGGCAGCGCCCGAGGTACTCCTCCAGGTCGCGCGTGAGGGCCTGGGCGTCGTCTGCGAGCCAGCGGCGCACCTGCGCCACGTCGTCGATGCCGAGCGCGCGGCTGTTTTCGCTTTCGCGCAGCGTGACGCCCTTGTTCACAATCGCGGCCCAGTGAAACGGGAGGGCCTGATACACCGCCCAGAACGAGAGCGCCGGGGCGATCACACGGAGCAGTGCGCTTTGGGTGGGGTAGGGGGTATATTACGGAATGTCGCATATTTTTTTGCTGAAAATTTTGCAATATAGAAAAAAGACCCTATCTTTGCACTCCGAAATCTTACGGGATTTCTCCGTGGATCGCGGCTTTTCGGAGCCGGTACGGAATCGGCGGGGTGTAGCGCAGTCCGGTTAGCGCACCTGCTTTGGGAGCAGGGGGTCACAGGTTCGAATCCTGTTACCCCGACTCGTCGGAAAAAATATCAGTTCGGGGTGTAGCGCAGTCCGGTTAGCGCGCCAGCTTCGGGAGTTGGAGGTCGCTGGTTCGAATCCAGTCTCCCCGACATGAGAGACAGACTGAGGAATCGGTCCGTCTCTTTTTTTTGCCCGCGGCCTCCGGCCTTTCGGAGCGGTCTGCGCTTCGGGGCCGCTTCTGCCGGGGCGTCGCCGCCGCTGCGGTCGCCGGAGGATTCTTGGAGCCGGGGCTTGCGGTTGCTGCGGATTTATTTTGTTCGGCGAGGAAAAATCGCTATCTTTCGGAACGTTGAATCAATCCTGCGGATTATGAAGAAAATGGTGATGCTCCTGCTCGCGTTTCTGTGCCTCGCGCCCGCGATGGCCGAAGTGCGTGCCGAAGGGGCGGATTCGGTGGCGCTCGTGCCCGAGGGGCGGTTGTCGGAACTGGCCGTGGCGCCCGTGTTCCGAAAGGGCGGTTTCGAAAAGTATTGGACTTGGGTGATGTCGCGACTGAAGTATCCCGAGGATGCCGAGGCGCGCAAGGTCGAGGGGCGGGTCACGATGCGCGTGATCGTCGAGCCCGACGGCTCCGTCACCCCCGGCGAGGTGCTCGAATCGCCCGATCCGGCGCTTACCGAGGCGGTGGTGCGGATCGTGGAGGGTTCGCCGCACTGGAAGCCCGGGGCGGTTCGCTGCGAGAACGGTGAGACGCTGCGGCCCGTGCGCGTGATGTATACGCTGTCGGTCGCATTCAAGGTGCGTCCGCGGGCGCAGGATCCCTATACCTACCGCTGGCGGCCGCAGGATCAGGTGCGGCCCTACGGCAGCAACTGATGCGGCGTAAGGATCGGCTGCGGCGGCGCGCCCGGAGCGGAGGGCTCCGGGGCGCCGCCTTTTCCGTGCGGTGCGGGGAGTGCGGAGCGGAAATTGCGGCGCGCAGGGCTCTTTTTCGTATGGATCGGCGATAATTTCTTCGGTATATTACGCTGTTTGTAAAATTTTTCGTACCTTTGCGCACCCGTAAAGTGCGGGAATTGGATTACAAACAAGTTAAATTAAACGTAAACAAAGTGGATTCATTAAGCTACAAGACTATCTCGGCCAACGCCGCCACGACCGCCAAGGAGTGGGTTGTGATCGACGCCACGAACGAGGTATTGGGACGTCTTGCCTCGCAGGTGGCCAAGATCCTCCGCGGCAAGAACAAGCCCAGCTACACGCCACACGCCGATTGCGGTGACTACGTCATCGTCATCAACGCGGACAAGGTGAAGCTCACGGGCAAGAAAATGACCGACAAGGTCTACACGCGTCACACGGGTCATCCGGGCGGCCAGCGCTTCGCTACGCCTGCCGACTACCTGGCCAAGCGTCCGACCTTCGTGATCGAAAAAGCAGTGAAGGGCATGCTTCCGAAGACCCGTCTGGGCGAAGCAATCTTCAAGAACCTGAAGGTCTATGCCGGCGAGGAGCATCCCCATGCGGCGCAGACCCCGAAGACCATTAAGTTAAACGAGATTAAGTAAGAGTTATGGAAGTTGTAAACACCGTAGGTCGTCGCAAGGCCGCTGTGGCTCGCGTATTCGTGAAGCCGGGTAAGGGTCAGATTACAATCAACCACAAGGATCTCGCCGTTTATTTCCCCCTCGATATTCTTCAGTATCAGGTGAAACAGCCGCTGCTGGCCACCGACACGCTGGAGAACTACGACATCGTCATCAATCTCGATGGCGGCGGTATCAAGGGTCAGGCCGAGGCCGCTCGTCTGGGTATCGCACGCGCACTGTGCGAGATCGACGCCGAGTTCCGCCCCGTGCTGAAGAAGAACGGATTCCTGACGCGCGATCCGCGCGAGGTGGAGCGTAAGAAGCCCGGTCAGCCCGGAGCACGCCGCAAGTTCCAGTTCAGCAAGCGTTAATCGCGCGACCCTGTTTTCGGCAAGCACGGCACGGGTTGCAAACCGACGAGACCGCGTTATCGTATTACTTATCGGTTGCCCTGCCGCGGAAAATCCGGCGGATTGCCCCCGCGGGCACTACCGGCGGATTGAAGAAAAGAGAATTAAAATTAAAAACAGTTTGAATTAAAATGTCACGTACAGATTTTAATACATTATTGGAGGCCGGTGCACACTTCGGACACCTGAAGCGCAAGTGGAACCCCAAAATGGCTCCCTACATCTTCATGGAGAAGAATGGCATCCACATCATCGACCTGCACAAGACCGTTCTGAAGATCGACGAGGCTGCCGCAGCCATCAAGCAGATCGCCAAGAGCGGCCGCCGCGTGCTCTTCGTGGCCACCAAGAAACAAGCCAAGGACGTTGTTGCCGAAAAGGTGGCAGCTGTCGGCATGCCCTACGTCACCGAGCGCTGGGCAGGCGGTATGCTGACCAACTTCCCCACGATACGAAAGGCCGTCAAGAAAATGGCTACCATCGACAAGATGACCAACGACGGCACGTTCGATAATTTCTCGAAGCGCGAGAAGCTCCAGATCGAGCGCCAGCGCGCCAAGCTTGAAAAGAACCTCGGCTCGATCGCCGACCTGACGCGTCTGCCCGCAGCGCTGTTCGTTGTGGACGTGCAGAAGGAGGCCAACGCCGTGAAGGAGGCCAAGCGTTTGAGCATCCCCGTATTTGCAATGGTAGATACTTGTTGTGATCCAACCGACATTGATTACGTTATACCTGCAAACGACGATGCTGCAAACTCGATCTCCGTGGTAATCAACGCCATGTGCGCCGCCATCGCCGAGGGTTCGGAGGAGCGCCGTCTCGAAAAGGAGAAAGAGGCTCAGGAGAAGGAGTCGCAGGAGGCCGCTCCCCGCAAGGAGGGCAAGCCCCGCATCAAGAAGGCCGTGAAGGCCGGCTTCGACGCCGAGGAGGCCGCACTGGCCGAGGTGGTGGCCGCTACGGAGGCTCCCGCTGCCCAGGCAGAGTAATTGCTCCGGGAATTATTATTGACGCACGTTTTCCGATAAGCCGCGGATAGCCCCGAACCGAGTTCGGGGCTATGCCGG
>ERZ778497.1733-NODE-1733-length-13107-cov-4.541526_pt1 | contig 13107 bp, 9 predicted proteins | sample MGYA00509938_ERZ778497 | MGnify/ENA primary metagenome ERZ778497 (study PRJEB29527, sample SAMN07138969) | mouse gut metagenome | material: feces | host: mouse | place: China:Nanjing | collected 2016-01-25 ... | reverse complement strand
TTCTTCTTATGATCCTCGACGGATGGGGCGAGGACAAACACGACTGGACAAACGCCATCTATACCCAGGGTGCGCCTTACATCGAGTCACTGAGGGAAAAATATCCTTTCGGACATCTGCAGGCCTGCGGAGAGCACGTCGGTCTTCCTGACGGACAGATGGGAAACTCGGAAGTCGGTCACCTCAACCTCGGAGCAGGAAGAGTCGTATACCAGGATCTTGTGAAAATCAATATAGCCTGCCGCGACCACAAACTTCTTGACAACCCGGAAATCAAAGCGGCATACGACTATGTAAAACAGACCGGAAAACAGCTCCATTTTATGGGACTCGCTTCTATGGGCGGTGTGCACAGTTCACTTGCACACGTATATGAATTCCTTGCAGTGGCAAAGGAATACGGCCTTGAGGACGTGTTTGTACATTGTTTTATGGACGGACGAGACACTGATCCGAAGAGCGGAAAAGGCTTTATCGCCGATCTGGAGGCTGAAATGGCAAAGACCACAGGCAAGGTAGCTTCAGTCTGCGGACGCTATTATGCAATGGACCGCGACAAGAGATGGGAGCGTGTAAAACTCGCATACGACCTGCTTGTCAAAGGAGAAGGAGCAAAAGCAACTTCCGCTACAGAGGCCATTGAAGCATCATACGAAGAAGGCATCACCGATGAATTCATCAAGCCTGTTTCAATCACGGATGCCGAAGGCAAGGCACTCGGAACAGTACAGGAAGGGGACGCTGTCATTTTCTTCAATTTCCGCAACGACAGGGCAAGAGAGATCACGGCAGTCCTCACACAGCAGGATCTTCCGGAATTCGGTATGAAGACCATTCCTCTCTACTACTGCTGCCTTACCCCATACGACGCTTCGTTCACAGGTCTCCATATCCTTTTCGACAAAGAGAATGTACAGGACACCCTCGGAGAGACTGTGGCAAAAGCCGGAAAGAACCAGCTCCGCATCGCAGAGACAGAGAAATATGCACACGTGACATTCTTCTTCAACGGAGGCCGTGAAGCACAGTTTGCCGGAGAGGACAGGATTCTCGTAAACTCCCCTAAGGTGGCCACATACGACCTGCTTCCTGAAATGAGTGCGCCGGAAGTGACAGAAAAGCTCGTCGAAGTGCTCAAGACAGGCAAAGAGGATATGATCATACTGAATTTCGCCAATGGCGACATGGTCGGACATACAGGTATCTACTCCGCTATCTGCAAGGCTATCTCAAGAGTAGACCAGTGCGTCAGGGAAGTCGTGGAGACCGCAATCGCAAATGATTACGTAGTGCTTCTTACGGCAGACCACGGAAACGCCGACAACGCGCTCAACCTTGACGGCTCGCCGAACACCGCGCATTCTCTCAACGAAGTGCAGTTCATAGTCATAAACGCAGGTGTGGATTCCGTCAAAGACGGCAAGCTCGCCGATGTAGCTCCTACAATACTCAAGCTTATGGGTATTCCGCAGCCTCAGGCAATGACAGGAACACCTCTTATCTAATTTGTTGAAATCTTAATAATTCAAAATGGATAAAAACATCAAAATCGAAGGCAAATCCCTTCCTGGAATGCCTTGGGAAGAGCGTCCTGAAGGATGCAAGTCCGTGCTATGGAGATACTCGGCAAACCCTGTGATCCCAAGAGACCTTCTCCCTGATTCAAACAGCATATTCAACTCTGCGGTAGTACCTTTCGGGGACGGTTATGCCGGTGTATTCCGCTGCGACGACACCAACAGGCGAATGACACTGCACGCAGGATTCTCAAAAGACGGCATCAACTGGAACATCAACGAGGAGACAATCAGGTTTGAATGCGACAACAAGGAAATCGGGGAATGGGTATACGGCTACGATCCGCGCGTATGCTTCATTGAGGACAGATACTATGTCACCTGGTGCAACGGATACCACGGCCCGACCATAGGAATCGCCTGGACAAAAGACTTCAAGACATTCCACCAGCTGGAAAACGCATTTCTGCCTTACAACAGAAACGGCGTGATGTTCCCGAGAAAGATCAACGGAAAGTTCGCTATGCTGTCACGTCCGAGCGACACAGGACACACCGCCTTCGGAGACATATTCTATTCGGAATCACCTGATCTCGAATATTGGGGACACCACCGCCACGTAATGGCTCCGGCCCCGTTTGAGGACAGCGCATGGCAGTGTATGAAGATCGGAGCGGGACCTGTACCTATCGAGACATCGGAGGGATGGCTGCTGTTCTATCACGGAGTTCTCCATTCCTGCAACGGCTATGTGTATTCATTCGGCTCAGCTCTCCTTGACAAGGACCAGCCGTGGAAGGCAATAGCAAGGAGCGGCCCGTACCTCATTTCTCCACAGAAAGATTACGAATGTATGGGAGATGTGCCTAATGTGACATTCCCGTGCGCATCACTTCACGACCCTGACACAGGAAGGGTGGCGGTCTACTACGGCTGCGCGGATACTGTCACCGGACTTGCATTCGGATATATCGATGAGATCATCGAATTCACGAAGAGGACAAATATCCTGTAGATTTTTCACACATCAGCCTTCGGTCCCGTCAACGGCAGCCTGCCAAAACCGGGAACCGGGGGCTTTTTACAATAATTATGACACGCAAACTGATAACATTGCTGCTTGCCTCGGCACTCTGTATCGCAGCCGCAGGACAATCCGGAACAAAAACCACGGCCTACGTAAATCCTTTCGTCGGAACGACCAATTTCGGAACGACCAATCCGGGGGCGGTCTGCCCGAACGGAATGATGTCAGTCACCCCGTTCAATGTAATGGGATCGGATATCAATGTCTATGACAAGGACAGCAGATGGTGGTCAACCCCATACTGCTTTGAAAACAGATTTTTCACAGGATATTCGCACGTAAACCTGAGCGGTGTGGGATGTCCGGAACTCGGCGCGCTTCTGACAATGCCTACAGCCGGTCCCCTTGAAGTGGACTATCATATATACGGCTCCGAATACACTGATGAATATGCAGAGCCGGGCTACTATACGAATGTACTCTCATCATACGGAATAAAGACCGAAGTCACAGCTACACCGCGCAGCTCAGCCGAAAGATATACTTTCCCGGCAGGACGCGGAAACATACTGCTCAACCTCGGAGAGGGCCTGACCAACGAGACAGGAGCTATGGTCAGAAAAGTAAGCGACACCGAGATAGAAGGTATGAGGCTGGCCGGTACATTCTGCTACAATCCGCAGGCGGTATTCCCTATGTATTTCGTAATGAGGGTGAGCAAGCAGCCTTCAGCATCCGGATTCTGGAAAAAGCAGCGTCCCATGACAGGAGTTGAAGCGGAATGGACACCGGACAACGGGAAATACAAGCTCTACACAAAATACGGACGTGAAATAGCAGGAGACGACATAGGATACTGGTTCTCATTCGACACGGAAGAAGAAGAGCAGATACAGGTCCAGATGGGAGTTTCATTTGTCAGCATTGAAAATGCAAGGATGAACCTTGATGCCGAGCAGAACGGATTTGACTTCGATGCAGTACGCGCTGAAGCAGCAGGCAAATGGGAGTCCGACCTCTCAAGGATCACGGTCAGCGGAGGCTCGGAAAAAGACAGGCAGGTCTTCTACACCGCCCTGTACCATACTCTCATACATCCGAACATACTCAATGATGTCAACGGTGAATATCCCCTTATGGAGAACTCAGGCACAGGAAAAGTACCGGAAGGGCACAACAGATACACGGTATTTTCACTTTGGGACACCTACCGCAACGTGCATCAGCTGATGACAATGGTATACCCGGAAAGACAGCTGGATATGGTGCGTTCTATGATAGACATGTACAAGGAATGGGGATGGATGCCAAAATGGGAGCTGTACGGGAGAGAGACTTTCACGATGGAAGGGGATCCTTCCATTCCTGTAATCACAGACACATGGCTCAAAGGCGTGCGGGACTTCGACATCAACACCGCATACGAAGCCTTCATAAAATCAGCCACCGCACCTGGAAAAGACAACCTTATGCGTCCCGACATAGACCCTTATATCGAAAAGGGATATGTACCGCTCTGGTACTTTTCAGCAGACCTTTCAGGAGACAACTCCGTGTCGCACGCACTTGAATACTACATCGCAGACTATTCCCTCTCACTGCTTGCAGAGGATCTCGGCCACAAGGAAGACGCCGAACTTTTCCGCAGCAGGTCATTGGAATACAAGCATTACTACAGCACCGGATCCGGCACTTTAAGACCAATCACAAAATCCGGGGAATTCTACTCTCCATTCGACCCGAGACAGGGCGAGAATTTCGAACCGGTACCCGGATTCCACGAAGGAAGCGCGTGGAACTACACATTCTATGTGCCACACGACGTCAAAGGACTGGCCAAACTTATGGGAGGACAGCGCAAGTTCATAGACAAGCTCCAGATGGTATTTGACGAAGGTCTGTATGACCCGGCAAACGAACCGGACATAGCATACCCGTACCTCTTCAGCTACTTCAAAGGAGAGGAATGGAGAACACAGAAGACCGTCAGGGAACTCATAGAAAAATACTACACTACACATCCGGACGGAATCCCTGGGAATGACGATACCGGTACGATGTCCGCATGGGCGGTATTCTCAATGATGGGCTTCTATCCGGACTGTCCGGGAGCTCCATACTACACCCTGACCACACCTGCATTCGACAGGATCGACATAAGGCTGGCACCGGAATATAATGAAGGACGCGAGTGTCTCACTATAGAAAAACCTGCAGAGGGGAAATATATCAGAGAGATACGCACAGGAGGCAGAATATTCAAAGGCTACAGAATCAGCCACAAAGATCTGACCGGAGCCGGGAAAATCACATTCACAGTAAAATAACTGCATTTGAGACAACGTCAAACAAACTAAAGATCATATAATGGACAAAAAATTATTTCCGCTACTATCCCTGTTCGCATTAGTGTGCTGCACTGTGCAGAATGAGGAGAACTTTACACAATATGTCGACACAGGCATCGGCACCGGAGGACACGGACACGTATTCGTCGGAGCGAATGTTCCTTTCGGAGCGGTACAGCTCGGCCCGACAAGCATTCCGCAGAGCTGGGACTGGTGCTCAGGCTACCATATCAGCGATTCGACCGTAATCGGCTTTTCACACACACATCTCAGCGGAACCGGAATCGGAGACCTGTTTGATGTCACTGTAATGCCTGTAACAGGCGATGTCACATACGCCAGGGGCACCGAAGACGACCAGCAGTCAGGAATGTGGTCATACGCCGACAGAAGCAGAGAGATATCAAAGCCCGGATATTACAGCGTTCCTTTGACAAGATATGGAATCACGGCAGAGATGACCGCCACACAGCGCGTGGGAATGCACAGATATACTTTCCCTGCATCAGACAGGGCCGCTATCGTGTTTGACCTTGAAAACGGCGGATGCTGGGATGCACCGGTAGAGACACACCTCGAGGTCGCTTCATACGACAGCGAGGGACGCGGTACGGCAATCAGGGGCTACCGTTTTTCAAAAGGATGGGCCAACAACCAGAAGCTGTTCTTCTTTGCGGAATTCTCAAAACCGTTCAAATCATTCGACAACATCGGTGACAGATTCGCAAGAATGTCATTTGAAGGAAGGAGAACAGATACTTGTCAAAGTTGCAATCTCCCCTGTAAGCACAGACGGAGCATATTCCAATATGAAAGCCGAACTTTCAGGATGGGACTTTGAATCCGTCGCTGAAGCAGCCGACAAGGCCTGGAACAGGGAGCTCGGAAAAATCCGTATCAGCACAAAGAACGACACTGACAGGAAAATATTCTATACCGCATTGTACCACACGATGGTAGCTCCTTCGCTCTTCTGCGACGTGAATGGAGACTACCGCGGAGCTGACGACCAGATCCATTCAGGAGACGGATTCGTAAACTATACTACACTTTCTCTATGGGACACATACAGGGCTGCCATGCCTCTGTATTCCATCATCCATCCTGAAAAAGAGAATGACCTCATCAACACTATGCTGCATATCTATCTCCAGCAGGGGAAACTCCCGGTATGGCATCTGATGGGATGCGAGACAGACTGTATGGTCGGCAATCCGGGCATACCTCCTGTTGCGGACGCAATCCTCAAGGGATATGACGGATTTGACTATGAAACTGCCTACAAGGCACTCAAAGAATCTGCAATGAGACCTGACAGAGGACAGGATTTCAGAATGCAGTACGGCTATATCCCTTGCGACCTCTTCAATGAGGCCGTAGCGTACGATATGGAGTATGCTATCGCCGACTGGGCTGTCGCCCAGGTAGCAAAACACCTTGCGGACAGCCAGAACGACAAGGAAAAGGCAAAGCAATACGAGGCGGACTATGAATATTTCCTTGAGAGAAGCCACTCCTACAGGAACTTCTTTGACAAGAGCACAGGTTTTATGAGAGGAAAGGATTCAAAAGGCAGTTTCCGCACTCCATTCAGTCCGTTTGCTTCGACTCACAGGGCCGACGACTACTGCGAAGGCAACGCATGGCAGTACACCTGGCTTGCACCGCACGATGTGGACGGCCTGATCGGCTGTTTCGGTTCAAAAGAAGCCTTCACAGCCAAACTCGACGAACTCTTCACCGTACAGTCAGACCTTGAGGGAGAAGCTTCACCTGACATTTCAGGACTTATAGGACAGTATGCGCACGGCAATGAGCCAAGCCACCATACGCTCTATCTGTATTCTATGGCAGGACAGCCTTGGAAGACTGCGGAAAAGGTAAGGCAGGTGCTCACGACACTGTATCACGCCGAGCCTGACGGTCTTTCCGGCAACGAGGATGTGGGACAAATGTCCGCATGGTACGTATTGTCATCCCTCGGATTCTATCAGGCAGAACCGGCAGGAGGAAGATACTGGTTCGGCTCCCCTCTTTTCGACAGCGCGACAATCAAAGTCAAAGGAGGCAAATTTGTCATCAACGTGATTGACAATTCTCAGCAGAACAAATATATCCAGAGCATCACACTCAACGGAAAGCCGTACACAAAAGGATATATCGACTTCAAAGAGATTGAAAAAGGCGGAGAACTCACAATCAATATGGGTCCTGAACAGACTCTGTGGTATTAATAGATAAACAAAACATATATGGCTAATTTTCAGACAGATTCCCGTATTGTCCTGACACTTGACGCAGGAGGTACCAATATGGTATTCGGTGCGATGCAGGGCGGTGAATTTATAGTAGAACCTATCACAATGCCTTCAAACGCCAATGACCTCGACCTTTGTCTCGAGACTATGGTCGTAGGCTTCAAGGCTGTAATCAACAGGCTGAAGGAAAAGCCGGTGGCTATCAGCTTCGCTTTCCCCGGACCTGCTGACTACCCCAACGGCATCATCGGAGGATACCTTCCTAATTTCCCTTCATTCAGAGACGGTGTCGCTCTCGGACCGTTCCTGAGCGACAAGTTCGGAATCCCCGTATTCATCAACAATGACGGAGACCTCTTCGCATACGGTGAAGCCCTCGGAGGATGCCTTCCGGAAACCAACGCGAAACTCAAGGAGGCAGGATGCAGCAAACAGTACAGAAACCTCATAGGATACACATTCGGTACAGGATTCGGTATAGGATGCGTCATCAACGGGGAGCTTAACAGAGGCGACAATTCCTGCGTGGAGACATTCTGTCTTCCGCACAAAAAGATAAACGGAGTCATCGTCGAAGAAGGAGTAGCTGTAAGGGCAGTCAAGAGAGTCTATGGTGAACTTTCCGGAAACCCGGGCCACAACTATGAGCCTAAGGACATATTTGAAATAGCAGAAGGCACAAAAGAAGGCAACAGCGAAGCAGCCGTAAAGGCATTTGAGGAAATGGGAGAAATAGCAGGAGACGCTATGGCTACCGCTGTCACCCTGATGGACGGACTGATCGTCATCGGAGGAGGAATAACCGCCGCGAAAAAATACATCATGCCGGCACTGTTCCGCGCTCTCAGAAGCAAGCTCCATACTCTCGGAGGAGAAGAAGTCAACAGGGTCCAGATGAAAGTATATGACCTTGACGACAAAGAGGAATTTGCAGAATTCGCCTATGGGGAGCAGCGTCTGATCAAAGTCTACGGTTCGGACCGCGAAGTGGCATACGACCCTCAGAAACGTATCGGAGTAGCACTTTCCAAGATGGGAGCGAGCAAAGCCATCTCCGTAGGAGCATATACATTTGCCCTCAGCCAGCTTGACAGATAATCATAAAGACTCCCGGAGAGATTCCGGGAGTTTATTGACTGAAAACGAAATCCAACAAGACAAAACGACTATGTATCCATTGAAATTCAGACCTATCCTCAAGACGGTAGTCTGGGGAGGAGAAAAAATAGCACCTTTCAAAGGTATTGAGACAGACCAGCACAATATAGGTGAAAGCTGGGAGCTTTCAGGCGTCAAAGGCAACGAATCCGTAGTTGCCAACGGAAAATTCGCAGGCAGGACCATAACCTCACTGATAGAGGAATTCAGAGGTGAGCTGATAGGCAAAAAGAATTATGATAGGACAGGGACGGAATTCCCTCTCCTTATAAAATTCATCGATGCCCGCCAGGACCTTTCAATCCAGGTGCATCCTGATGATGCCCTCGCAGCGGAAAGACATAACGGAAGCAAAGGAAAGACTGAAATGTGGTATGTCGTCTCCGCAGACGAAAAGGCACACCTTATGTCTGGACTCACAGAAAAGATCACTCCTGAAGAATATGCGGCAAAAGTAGCCGACAACACCATAACTGACGTGCTCCACGACTACAATGTCGCTGCAGGCGACGTCTTCTTCCTTCCTGCCGGACGTATCCACAGCATCGGAACAGGATGCTTCATCGCCGAGATACAGCAGACATCAGACATAACATACCGTATCTACGACTTCGGACGTACCGGTCTTGACGGAAAGCCGCGTGAACTGCATACAGAACTTTCAAAGGCAGCCATCGACTATACAGTGCTTCCTGACTACAAGACTTATTACAATGAGCAGAAGAACGCTGAAACCGAACTTGTAAGCTGCGACTATTTCACGACAAGCCTGTATGATATAGACCAGCCTGTATCAAAGGAGATAAGCTCCCTTGATTCTTTCCTTATCGTAATCTGCACAGAGGGAAGCGGCGTCATCACCGACAGTGAAGGAAACAGCGAGACAATGAAACAGGGTGAAACAATCCTTGTCCCTGCGTCATCAGGAAACATCACATTCACCCCGGATGATGGAGGACTGAAGTTCCTGACAAGCCATATAGGATAAAACAGCGCGATGACATCGATATTGCTATCAATATTCCTGGTATCTTGCATACCGGCTCCGACATCGGCCCCAGTCCTTCCTGAACCTGAACACATCAGGTACGGAAGGCTGGAGGTCTGCGGAGAACTCCCGTCCGCTCTTGTCAACATCTGCGGAATGACAGGATTCCGTATGGAGAACTGCGCAGCAGACTATTCTATGGTCTATCTGACCGGATGGGAAAGCCCGGAGGACACAAGCACTAAAGATATTTATTCACCTTCAGACATTCTTGTGTACACTACAGCGGTCACAAAGACAGTCTGGAACATATCCGTATATTTCCCGGAGACTGAATCTGCAGAAGAACTGTCCGGACAATACGAATATGTGCTCCGGCAGGCCGGTCTGATGTACGGCGAACCGGAAGAGGTCAAAGAGACATCAGTATGGTTCAACAGAAAAGAAGGAGCCGTCTCAGTGGAAATCACTAAAGACGGCCTCGTCTGTATGGACATATTCGACACCCGTGGTGTCGATATGTATTTCGAAGAACAGAAAGCAGCTGCCCTATAATCCTCTGGCACGTATAAGTGCCTCAGGATCGGGCTCTGCACCACGGAATCTACGGTAAAGGACCATAGGCTCCTCGCTTCCTCCCTTTTCAAGGATATTATGTCTGAAAGACATTGATGTGGCCTTGTCGAAGATGCCGTTTTGTTTGAACAGCTCAAAGGCGTCCTTGTCAAGCACTTCCGCCCACAGATAGCTGTAATATCCGGCACTGTATCCGCTGTTGAAAATATGGTTGAAATACGTGCTTCTGTAGCGTGGTATAATCTCGTCTATAAGCCCTGCCTCCTTCATCATATATGATTCGAACTTGACAGGATCTATAAGTTTCATACCCTTCTCAGCGGAATCCTTGTCCGAAGCATACGGACAGTCCGCAGGGACGGACACGGAAGACAGCTCGTGCCATTTCATATCAAGTATTGATGCAGCGGCAAGCTCAGTAGTCATAAATCCCTGGTTGAAAGTGCCTGCGGCAACTATCTTCTCCACCATATCGGCAGGTATCGGCTCACCGGTCCTGTAGTGGCGTGCATAATATGCAAGCACCTCAGGCTTGAACGCCCAGTTCTCATTGATCTGTGAAGGAAGCTCCACAAAATCCCTCGCCACGGAAGTACCGCTCACGCCTTTGTATGTGCATCGGCTCAAAAGACCGTGCAGGGCGTGCCCGAATTCGTGGAACATAGTCGCCACCTCATCAAGGCTGAGAAGCGAAGGGGTATCCTCAGCAGGTTTGCTGAAATTGCATACGTTGACGATGACAGGACGTATATCCTCACCGGAAGCTGTCTTCTCCTGATTGCGGACATTGTTCATCCACGCCCCGCCGCGCTTTGTCTCACGCGTAAAATAGTCAGACAGGAAAATGCCGACCAGGGAACCGTCCGCATCAGTTATCTTGAACGCCTCCACATCCGGATGATATACAGGGACATCCTCTATCTGCTCTATATTGATTCCGTACAGCCTGTGTGCCGTCTCGAAGACACCATGACGGACATTCTCCATACTGAAATAAGGTCTTGTCTCATCTTCGTTGAGAGCATATTTGCGCTGGCGGACCTTCTCCGCATAATAAGACCAGTCCCAAGCCCTTATCACGGATGAATCAGCAAGAATACCGGATGCGATGTCCTCGTCCATAATCTCCTGCATATCCTTGATCTCCTCTTTGGCCTTGACTACGGCAGAAGAGAATATCTTGCCGAGGAACACATCCACAGCAGAAGGATTCCCCGCCATCTTGTCCGAAAGGATATAATCAGCCGGAGTGTCATATCCGAGCATCCTGGCCTTTTCGGTACGAAGGCGCATAATGTCCACAATAACATCACGATTGTCATTCTTACCTCCGTTGCATCCACGGGAAGAATACGCCTTGAACATCTTTTCCCTGAGGTCACGGCGCGAGCTGTATGTCATAAACGGCACATAGCTCGGATTATGCAGCGTAAACACCCATCCATCCTTTGTCGCAGCGGACGCGAGCACCGATTCAGGAAGTCCGGCGATCTCGGAAGAATCGGCGAGAACCATCCGGAACGCATTTGTCTGTGCAAGCAGATTGTTGCCGAAACGCTGCTCCAGTGAAGCAAGTTCCTTGTTTATTTCCTTCATCCTGTCCTGGGACGCTGCGTCAAGTGCTATACCGTTGTTTACGAAAGTCCTGTACAGCTTTTCCAGAGCCATCTCCTGCTCACGTGAAAGTCCCATACCATCTTTCCTGTCATATACGGACTTCACCTTCGCGAAGAAATACGGATTCATGAAGATATTGTCATTATGCTCCGTAAGCATCGGAAGAACCCTGTCGACAATCCTCTGCAGAGATTCTGTGGCATCGGATTCAGAAAGATTGAAAAGCACTCCTTCCACCTTGTCCAGAATTTCCCCGGAACTGTAATACGCGGCTACGGTATTTTCAAAATCAGGCTCGTCGCTGTTTGCGATTATGGCATCAACCTCACCCTGCTGCTGACGGATACCTATTCTTACGGCAGGCACATAATCCTTATCGGAAATTTCCTCAAAAGGAGGGATCCCGTATGGAGTTTTCCATTCTCCGAGAAACGGGTTTATCTTATTGCAGGCAATGACAGTCATAACAGCAAAGGCAATCAGAAATGTTTTTTTCATAATCATACTATTCACTGATTTTCACGCCGCTGATGTCAATGAGGGTAAACTGAATGCTTCCCTGATACATAGTTATCACTCCTGTAACATCTATGGTCTTGCTGCCGTCAAGTACGGCAGGGTCGATCTCAGTGTCGGCAAACCTGGAATATCCGCTTGTACGGATCTGAATCTCAGTGTCTCCCATCTTGAAGTACTGGCTCACGGAATATGCGGACGTATTCTTCAGAAGCTGCTCCTTATTCTCCGCCACAGTGCCGTAGTTCTGGTCATTCGCGTTTCCGAGCTTGACGTCATCCCAGACGCCTGAAGAAAGATATTCCTTGTATTTGGCTTTTGACATCGCCCAGGTCGTAATGCCGTGAGTCTTGTCCGAAAGGAAAACCCTGTTGGAAGACAGTTTCGTGTCCTTATTGCTGTCCACATACAGAAGCGCGAACACCTGATCAGCATATCTGAGACCTTTCAATGTCACAAGACTTCCGACATACTTGTTGGTCGCCTGTGTGTCAGACTTGCCGGGAAGCTGTGATTCGGTTATCACTTCCGGCTCGACCGGAGCTCCGAACTCGCCACGGAATATATGTCTGTCGATGATGGAAGACACATCAAGGTAAGCGGTCTCATAGTCACCGTCAGGATCCTCATATCCAAGCTGCACCATACCGTTGCCGCCCCAATTGCCGCTCTTGTACCCGTACATTCCGAGCGTCAGGTCCTGACATTTGACATAGACGGTCTGACCTGGCTTATAGTCATTGTAGAGTCCTGTCTTTCCGATTTTTATCTCTATTCCTCCTGTCTCGTCCTGAATATAGAAGCTTCTGTAGAAATTGCCCGTGCGGTCAGATGTCGATACCTTTCCGGCAATGACGATGTCATCCTTTATCTTCATAGGATTCTCCACCTTATACATCGCCACAAGCTCCGCTATTGTATGCGTAGCGGTCATCTTGACTTTCTCATACTCTCCGGGCTGTGGATATTCTCCAGTAAAGACCGGACCGAACTCATCGCAGGAAACGGCTGAAGCAAATGCCAGCACCGCTGCTGCTATCTTATATAATACTTTCATAACTTCTTAGAATCTGAAATAGAGGTTCAACATATAATTGATTCC
>ERZ778497.1730-NODE-1730-length-13128-cov-5.515872_pt1 | contig 13128 bp, 12 predicted proteins | sample MGYA00509938_ERZ778497 | MGnify/ENA primary metagenome ERZ778497 (study PRJEB29527, sample SAMN07138969) | mouse gut metagenome | material: feces | host: mouse | place: China:Nanjing | collected 2016-01-25 ... | reverse complement strand
CGGAATACGATTTGCATGATACACATTTTATCCTGCCTGCCGTGCAGTCGCTTTTGTCAACGCAATGCATGCTCCCGTGATCGCAAGTTCCGACACTGTGACAGAACTTTTGTTTACTGCTGTTTCTTTCATACTCGTCATCTGAAACCTCCTCATATCTTTAAGTTTTTGATATACTATAACAGAAACTGGATATTTTAAAATATCCAGTTTCTTTCTTTTTAAGCAGTCCAGTTGTAATATTGGATTAAATTTCGAAGATCTGAGGGTATATCTGTTCCATGAAATAATCTTTATCTACGGTTATGACCTCTTTATATAACGTCCCCTTATAAGTATCCAGATGAAACAGAATTCTGTTCCTGGAACCCGCAAGGCATCCTACAGATTTTTTGAATGCTTCAAAATATGCACTCTCCTGCTCTTTTTCCACCACATTTTCATCATTGTACACTACAATAAGATACAGGCAGTCCCGGAGCTCTTCCAGTGAAATATTTTGATAAAAAGCAAACAGCAGTGTCATCGCACTGTCATATGCCTTCTGCGCAAAAAAGTTTTTACCAATCCGGCTTCTCCTTGCATTTTTAAACTCAAACAAATAAATATGCTTTTTATCCTTCACATACAGTGCATCACAGGAAGCCACCGGTCTGTTGTTACGATAAATATCTGCTATTTCTTTTGTAATTTCATCAAAATCATAAACAATCTGATTACTTTCAATAAATCCCTGTCCGTCATCTGCTTTGGAACGTTCTCCCAAAGTACTGTATATCTTTGCTTCATCAAACTGCATGTGTAATCCTCTGTCATAAATATTCCAGCGGTCTGTACAGAAGCTCATATATTTTATCAGTAGCTTCTGTTACATCCTGCGTTCTGAACAGATTTTGTCCTGCTTCTTCTGTCAGATAATAGTGTCCCTTATCTTTTATACCATAATCTGCCATTTTCACTTCAAGCGCTCTGATAAAATACGGACTGTGTGAATTCACTATGGAGCGGACCCCCATATGTTTATACATCAGTACCAGTACTTCTGCAAATTTCAGATGCCACTCCGGGTGCAGATTTGTCTCAGGCTCATCAATCAGCAAAATACTGTTTCTTTTTAATTTTCCTTTTTCTGCAAGAGACTGTATGATCAGAAAGTTTTTCATTCCCGAAGCTACATTTCCAATACTGACAAAATCATTTAAGTTGTCATCCTTGAAAGAGAGCTGTCCCGACGGAAGTCTTTCCAGTTTTCCATGTATCACTTCTTTCAGTATATTTTTTATCAGTTTTGTATTGTACTCCATCTCCAGATACTCTTCAAAGTTCGGCTCACTCTCCTGTGCAGGCAATGCCTCCTTTATATCATATTCCGGTGAATATCTTCTTTTATCCGCAAATGGCGTTTCCATCACATCCAGCAGATTATATGCCGGAAGATAAAAGACATCTTCTTCTGTATTTGCAGAATAACTCATGTCCTCTATTTTATTGTCATTCACAGACATAAAATAATGCTCGCTGTCAGAATCAATATGTATAAATGCCTTATTTTTATTGTATAAACTGTTCATCTGGTTTTTGAATAAATTGCGGATATACATATTTCCAATATACTTTATATCATCCTTTTTATCCCGTATACATATTTCTTTAAAACCTTTATAAACCGGCATGATAAAATTATCAGAAAATGTCGCCATCAAATCTGCCTCTTCCGTAAAAAACGTTTTGTATATTTCAAAACTGTCGTAAAAGATTTTTTTAAAGATTTTAAAATCATCCTGACGGTCATTCATAAAAACAGACAAATTTTCACATACTTTTCCTGACATTACAAGCAGACAGTCCCGCAAAATTTCATCATATCCAAACCTGCTGAAATATGATTCCTGTTTTAAAAAATATGACCGGATGCTCTCTCTGCGGACATCAAGGATTTTATGATTTGCATTGCGAAATGTACGAAAAACCATATATGCAGCTTTCAAAATCGTACTTTTCCCCATGTTGTTATAGCCTGCAATCACTGTCACCCCATCCAGAACCACATCCGCTTCCAGTATTTTGGCAATATTGTTGACTGTAATCTTCATTCTTATCCTCTCTGTATGTAAGACTGGTTTGTTCAACACTTCTATCATACTCCATTTTTCACCGAAAAACAATTTACTTACAAAACTGCAACGGTCTGTCCCTTATACAGAATCTATGCATTCATTCTATATTTTAGAACAGGGAGATTCTTAAAACCAGTCTCACATCATATACTTTAAGTTCAGGATTTGTTTAAAATGTCTGACAACAGGAAAAACAGTTCCTCCGTATCTTCCGCCATATGCTCTGCTCCCAGGCTTATCAGAAGCTCTCTGCTGCGAAATCCCCAGGTCACCGACACGCAGGGGATCCCGCAGTTTTTCGCGGTCAGAAGGTCCACCTCCGAATCCCCCACGTAGATGCAGTCCTCCAGACGGACGCCCAGTCTCTCTGCCGCCTGCTCCACCGTATCCGGCGCCGGTTTCCGGCGGACCCGCTCCGATTCCCCGATGGCGACGGAGATCAGCCCGCCGAAGTACCGCTCCTTCAGCTTTCGGACTGCAAAATCCGGCTTGTTGGAGACGATCGCCATGGGAACTCCTTCTTTGGAAAGCTGCTCAAGAAGCTCCAGGATCCCGTCATAGGGCCCTGTATGATCGTTGAGATGTTCCCCATAATGTATTTTAAATGCCTGGAGACATTCCTCAAAGTGCGGATTCTCCTCACCCTGAGGAATCGCCTGGCGCATCAGATTTCTGGCAGCATTTCCCACAAACTGCCGGACTTCTTCCAGCGTCCGCTCCGGAAATCCGTACTGTACAAGCGCCGCGTTGGCGCTCCGGTACAGATCCTCCAGCGTATCCAGTAATGTCCCGTCCATATCAAATATGATCGCTTTTCTCATGACAGTTCAAACGCTCCCGTATACAGCTGATAGTATTTTCCCCGTTCCTCCAGAAGGGATTCGTGATTTCCCCGTTCGATGATGCGGCCCTGCTCCAGAACCATGATCACGTCGGAGTTCTTGATGGTGGACAGCCGGTGTGCGATGACGAAGACGGTTCTGCCTTTCATCAGCTGATCCATACCGCTCTGAACGATGGTCTCTGTTCTGGTATCGATGCTGGAGGTCGCTTCGTCCAGAATCAGAACCGGCGGATCCGCGATGGCTGCCCGGGCGATGGCAAGAAGCTGCCGCTCTCCCTGAGACAGGCTGGTCCCGTCTCCGCTTAACATGGTGTCATAACCGTCCGGAAGCCTTGTGATAAAGTAATGGGCATTGGCAAGCTTTGCCGCTGCAACGACTTCTTCGTCTGTGGCATCCAGCTTTCCATAGCGGATATTGTCTGCAATGGTGCCGGTAAACAGATGGGTATCCTGAAGAACCATACCCAGAGACCGACGCAGATCCGGCTTTTTGATCTTGTTGATGTTGATGCCGTCATAACGGACTTTTCCATCCTGAATATCGTAAAACCGGTTGATCAGGTTGGTGATCGTCGTCTTCCCCGCGCCGGTGGCGCCCACGAAAGCCACCTTTTCTCCAGGATTGGCATACATCTTGATATCGTGCAGCACGATTTTATCATCCGTATACCCAAAATCCACGCCGTCCAGCACCACGTCTCCCTCCAGCTTCTTGTAGGTAATGGTTCCTTCTGCCTTATGGGGATGCTTCCATGCCCAGATCCCGGTCCGCTCTTTTGCTTCTTTCAAAGTGCCGTCCGGCTCCTCGGTCACGTTAACCAGTGTCACATAACCATTGTCCACTTCTTCCGGCTCATCCAGCAGATCAAAGATCCGCTCCGCTCCTGCCAGTGCCATGATGATGGAATTAAACTGCTGAGATACCTGCGTAATCGGCATGTTAAAACTTCTGGTGAGCTGCAGAAACGATGCCAGAGCGCCCAGTGTGAGCCCGCCGATGCCGTTAATGGCAAAGACTGCACCCACCCCCAGCGTCAGCACATAATTGATATTCCCCAGATTGGCCATAACCGGCATGAGAATGTTGGCAAACGTATTGGCATTTCTGGCGCTTTCGAACAGCTCGTCGTTTAACTGAACGAATTTTTCTCTGGACTCCGCCTCGTGGCAGAAGACCTTGACTACCTTCTGACCCTCCATCATTTCCTCAATATAGCCGTTGAGTGCACCGAGGGATTTCTGCTGCCGGATAAAGTACATCCCGCTCCTGCCGCCGATAAAGCGTACCGCCAGCACCATAACAACTACCATTAGGATAATCAGCATGGTCAGCGGCACACTCAGCACCAGCATGGACACAAAGGTACTGACGATGGTGATGGAAGAACTGAGCATCTGAGGGATACTCTGGCTGATCATCTGCCGCAGGGTGTCGGTATCATTGGTATAAACGCTCATGATATCCCCATGGGCATGCGTATCAAAATATTTGATGGGCAGACGCTCCATATGCGTAAACATCTCATCCCGGATTTCCTTTAACACCCCCTGAGTGACAACAATCATCAGTCTGGCATACAGAAAAGTGGCTGCTGTACCTGCATAATAGATGCATGCCATGACGATGAGCGCATGGAGAAGCGGTGCAAAGCCCGGGTTTGTCTCTCCCAGAAACGGCAGAATATAATCGTCAATCAGACTTCGAAGAAACAGATTTCCAATCACTCCGGTCAGCGCGCTGACCGCGATACTGACCGCGACTGCCACACAGTGAATCTTATAGTCCTTCCAGATATACGCAAGCAGACGCTTTAAAGTCCTTCCGGGATTCCGGCTTCCCTGTCCGCCGCGCATGCCCCGGGCGCCGGGGCCTTTGACTGTCTTTGGATTACTCATCAAAATCCGCTCCTTTCTGCTGCAGTTCATAGATGTCACGATAAATATCATTGTCCTTCAGCAGTTCTTCGTGGGTTCCAAAGCCCACAACCGCTCCCTGATCCAGCACCAGGATCCGGTCTGCATCCTGTACGGATGAGATCCTCTGGGCGATGATCAGTTTTGTCGTATCCGGTATTTCCTCCGCAAATGCTTTCCGGATCAGAGAATCCGTCTTCGTATCCACTGCACTGGTGGAATCGTCCAGAATCAGGATCCTCGGCTTCTTCAGAAGCGCTCTGGCGATACAGAGACGCTGCTTCTGCCCGCCAGACACATTTGTACCGCCCTGTTCGATATACGTATGATAACCATCCGGCATTTTCTCGATAAATTCATGGGCCTGAGCCAGTTCGCAGGCATGACGGCACTGTTCCTCCGTCGCCTCCTTGTCGCCCCACCGGAGATTCTCCAGAATCGTGCCGGAAAAGAGAACATTTTTCTGCAGAACCATGGATACTGCATTTCTCAGCGTCTCAATCCGGTACTCCTTCACATTGTGTCCGCCCACGATGACAGAACCGTCCAGCACGTCATAGAGCCTTGGAATCAGCTGTACCAGCGTGGATTTGGAACTTCCGGTTCCGCCGATGATGCCGATGGTCTCTCCTGCCCGGATCGTCAGGCTGATATCCCGGAGCACGCATTTCTCTTTATCGTCGCTGTAGGAAAAACTCACATGATCAAAGCAGATGGAACCGTCTTCCACCTCCGTCAGGACCGTTCCCTTCGGATCCTGAAGCGCGCTCTTTTCATCCAGTACTTCCACGATACGCTCCGCAGAGGAACGGGCCATGGTTGTCATGACAAAAATCATGGAGATCATCATCAGACTCATAAGGATCTGCATGGTATACGTAAAGAGACTCATCAGTTGCCCGGTCGTCATGGTCTGGTTCACGACGATCAGCTTTGCCCCGAACCAGGACACCAGCATGATGCAGGTATAGACTGTGAACTGCATCACCGGCTGGTTCATAACCACCAGACGCTCCGCATGGACGCTTAAATCCTTCAGGTTCTTCGTCGCCCCGCGGAATTTTTCCTTTTCATGATCTTCTCTGACATAGGCCTTCACCACCCGGATCCCGGTCAGATTCTCCTGTACGCTGGCATTGAGCCGGTCATATCCTTTGAACATCTCATCAAAAATGGGAAACGCACGGGTGATGATAAATGCCATCATGCATCCCAGGAACACCAGCGCCGCCAGAAAGATCAGCGAAAGCCGGGGACTGATGGTTATACACATGAACAGCGCGGAAATCATCATGATCGGCGCCCGTACAAACATCCGGATGATCATCTGAAATGCATTCTGCACATTGGTCACATCCGTAGTCATACGGGTCACCAGACCCGCTGTGGAAAAGCGGTCAATATTCCGAAACGCAAAGTCCTGTATATTGTCATACATTGCTTTTCTTAAGTTCCGTCCAAACCCCATGGACGCCCTTGCTGCAAAGATTCCGGACATGGTTCCCGCCAGAAGGGAGAGCATGGCTACAATCAACATGAGGCCTCCCATCTTTACTACATAATTCATATCTCCTGCTTCCACTCCCCGGTCGATGACAGAAGCCATCAGAACCGGCAGCAGAACTTCCAGTATCACTTCCAGTATCACACTCACCGGGGCCATCAGCGTATCTTTCTTAAATTCCCCGATGTGCACAGCCAGTCTTTTAACCATATTCTGCCTCCTCAAGTCTTGTCTCTATTTTACGGATGCAGGAAAACCAGAGCCTGCGTTCTTCTTCCGTGAGCACCTGATTCACCAGTTCCTCCAGACGCTCCAGACGCTCGATCACCGTCTCCTGAACCGCAATTCCCTGCTCCGTCAGCACCAGCTCTTTCTTTCTCGCATCTCCCGGGACCCCGGTTCTGCGGACCAGCCCCTTCTTCTCCAGTATCTGAATCACACTGGTAACGGAAGATTTCCGTATCTTGAATTCCTCTTCCAGCTGTCCCTGAAACACCTTTCTCTGCCGCCGGCTCTGATAATACAGATATCCGATCATCCGGCTCTGAATCGATGTCATTCCCAGATCAGCCATCTGTTTTTCAATCACCCGATGCCAGATACAGCTCAGATTCACCATCTCCCGCATGGGATAACCATCATCCTTCACCGATCTTCCTCCTCTCCGGTTCGTTAGAAGTCTAACTGATTATATGTTAGGTTTCTAACAATGTCAAGGGAAAATCTGTGAAAATTCTGTGAAGGGCAGCGTCGGACCTGTTTTCCAGATAAAAAAGAAGAAAGCTTCCCTCAGCTCTCTTCCTGTTCCAACCGCTTATTCCGTTTTCTGCCCTTTCCGATGCCTGTGCATCCGTTCCCGAAGTTCCGCCGCATCCGGAAGATCCGCCATGAGCCGGAATCCCGGATTCCGCACCGGCAGCATCTTTGCCTTCTGGACCATGCGTTCCTTTAACTGCTCCTGCCGCTCCTGAAGCTGGCGGATCTCTGTTTCCATCTTCTGAAGAAGCTGCTCTTTCGACTGCTCTGCCCGCTCCCTGTGCTCTTCCATCCGTTCTTCCACTGCAGCTATTGCAAAAACAGCCGCCGCTTCCAGCACCCGTTTTTTCTCCGCTGCCCGCTGTTCCAGCTCTGCACAGAGCTGTTCTGCCTGCATCAGCATCGCACGCAGATCCATCGCCTCGCGGAATGCATTGCTGAAATCATACACCATACAGACTGTGATCCCGAAGGTCAGCACCGATACCGCTTCCTCATGCATCCAGAAGATAAACTGTTCCACCGGCCTGTGCACCACATAGACCATCAGAAGGCTTAAAAATCCCCATGCGGCCGTTGAACTCAGGCAGATGTGCCCCTTATACTGCAGCTTCTGATCGCTGTAGTCCCAGTACCGGACCTTGAACAGCCGGACCATGGTCTCGCCCGTCACATATTCCAGTACCGTGGCGCCAATGGCTCCCACCACATAGACCAGCGCCGGCGTCTCCTGAAAGGGAAGCGTCAGCCACAGCACCAGAATCGCCCCGCTCCCGTAGAGCGGAAGCCAGGGGCCCTTCAGGAACCCCCGGTTGGTCAGATGCCGGTTCTTCAGCGACACATAGGCCGATTCAAAGCACCAGCCAAAGATGCAGTAAAAATAAAAGAACGACAGCCATTCCCGGAAATGATAACTGTACATAGAATAACCTCCCCGGATACCCGGATTTCACAGGATCCTGACGGCCTCTGCCGGCTCCGGCTCTGCATAAAACCGTCTATACGCTGATATCCGCCTTCATGCCCAGAAGTTCCTGATTGTCTTTCAGGATCGGAGACACCACATGCTTTAAAAATGCCTCCACCTGCACGGCGCTGCGGCCCACATAGCGGGACGGCTCCATACATGCCTGGAGTTCTTCCATGGTCATATTGAATGCCGGATCCGCCGCGATCAGTTCCAGCAGATTATTTTCTTTTCCTTCCACCTTCACATTCTTTCCTGCTTCCATGGAAAGCGTCCGAATCCGTTCATGCAGCTCCTGCCGGTCTCCTCCCGCCTTTACTGCATCCATCATGATGTTTTCCGTCGCCATGAACGGAAGCTCGCTCATGAGGCGCTTCTCGATGACTTTGGGATACACCACAAGTCCGTCCACCACGTTCAGGCACAGATCCAGAATGCCGTCAACGGCAAGAAAGCCTTCCGGAACAGACAGCCGTTTATTGGCAGAATCATCCAGCGTGCGCTCAAACCACTGGGTCGCGGAAGTGATCGCCGGATTCAGCGCATCGACCATCACATATCTGGAAAGGGACGCGATCCGCTCACTCCGCATGGGATTCCGCTTGTATGCCATGGCGGATGAACCGATCTGAGATTTCTCAAAAGGCTCCTCCACTTCCTTCAGATGCTGCAGCAGACGGATGTCATTGGACATCTTATGGGCGGTCGCAGCAATTCCCGCCAGCACATTCAGGACTCTGGTGTCCGTCTTGCGGGAATAGGTCTGTCCGGACACCGGGACACATTCCCGAAAGCCCATCTTCTCTGCGATCATGGGATCGATCCGGTCGATGGTCTCCTGATTTCCTTCAAAAAGCTCCAGAAAACTTGCCTGCGTTCCCGTGGTTCCCTTGGAGCCAAGAAGCTTCATGGTGCCGAGCACATACTCCACGTCCTCCAGATCCATGCAGAACTCCTGCAGCCACAGGGAGGCACGCTTTCCCACTGTCGTAGGCTGTGCCGGCTGGAAGTGGGTAAATGCCAGCGTCGGCAGAGCTTTATACTCATCCGCAAATTTTGCCAGCTCTGCGATCACGTTGACCAGCTTCTTTCTGACCAGGCGAAGCGCTTCCGTCATGACAATGATATCGGTATTATCACCTACATAGCAGGAAGTAGCGCCCAGATGGATGATTCCCTTTGCTTTCGGACACTGTACCCCATAGGCATATACATGAGACATGACATCGTGGCGCACTTCCTTTTCCCGCGCCTTTGCCACATCATAATTGATATCCTCCGCATGGGCCTTTAATTCATCAATCTGCTCCTGGGTAATGGGCAGCCCCAGTTCCTTCTCTGTCTCTGCCAGTGCGATCCACAGCCGCCTCCAGGTGCAGAACTTCTTATCCGGAGAAAAGATATACTGCATCTCCCTGCTGGCATAACGCTCCGATAATGGACTTTGATATCTGTCTGTGCTCATACTATGATCCTTTCTGTAAATAAAAAACATGTTTCCATAGGAAAAATTCAAACATCCTGCCAGTACAGAAAAGCGCCGGAAACCGGGAACAGCACCTTACGATGCCGCTCCCGGTCCCGCGCTTTTTATTTTATGAAAGACCCAGCCTCTTAAATACTTCCTGATATGCTTCTTCCACATTTCCAAGATCCCTGCGGAAACGGTCCTTATCCAGCTTTTCATGGGTTTTGGAATCCCACAGCCTGCAGGTATCCGGAGAAGTCTCATCTGCCAGGATGATCTCTCCTTTACAGCGGCCGAACTCGATCTTAAAGTCAATCAGATCAATCCCGAGCTGTGCAAAATATGCCCTGTATACATCATTCACCTTAAATGCATACTCTGTGATCTTCTCAATCTCTTCTCTCGTGGCAAGATTCAGTGCAATGGCAAAATAATCGTTGATCAGCGGATCGCCCAGCTCATCATTCTTGTAGCTGAATTCCAGCGTAGGAGCCGTAAACGGGGTCCCCTCCGGCACGCCAAGCCGTTTGGAAAAGCTTCCCGCCGCCACATTGCGGACGATGACCTCCAAAGGAACGATCTCCACCTTCTTCACCGCAGTTTCCCGGTCGTTCAGTTCCTCGATCAGATGAGTCGGAACGCCGGCTTTTTCCACCAGTTTGAACACATGATTACTCATACGGTTGTTAATGGCGCCTTTTCCTACAATGGTACCCTTCTTCTCTCCGTTGAATGCCGTCGCATCATCCTTGTAAGATACGATCAGTACATCCGGATCTTCTGTGGTGTACACTTTCTTTGCTTTTCCCTCATACAGAAGTTCTTTCTTTTCCATAACTGCTCTTCCCGTCCTTTTCTAATCTCATCATTTTCTTTATCAACCGGTACTTCGGATTCTGATTCCCTTTGGCGACAATCCGGCCGCCGTCTGTAAAGTGTCTCCATTATAACAATAAGTCCTTCCGGTGTAAAGCATTTCTTCATCCGATGGCAGCTGTTCAACCCTGCGTGAACCGCGAGAGAAACTGTCTGGTCCGCTCCTCATGAGAATGCTCGAACACCTGTTCCGGCGTGCCCTGCTCCAGGATATAACCGTCATCCATAAAAATCACATGGCCGGCCACGTCTCTGGCAAACGCCATCTCATGCGTCACAATAATCATGGTCGTCTTCTGGTCTGCCAGCTCCTTCATGACCTTTAACACTTCTCCGGTCAGCTCCGGGTCCAGCGCCGAGGTCGGCTCGTCAAAGCAGAGGATATCCGGCTTCAGCGCCAGAGCGCGGGCGATCGCCACACGCTGGCACTGCCCGCCGGAAAGCTGATGCGGATAATTGCTCATCCGGTCCGAAAGCCCCATCTGCCTTAAAAGTTCTTCCGCCAGTACCCGGATTTCTTCATGGATCTCCTTTTTTCGTGTCTTATACTCCGGCTGCTCCTTTGCCAGGAGCTCCTTCGCAAGCATCACATTTTCCAGCGCCGTGTACTGCGGAAACAGGTTAAAGGACTGAAACACCAGCCCGAAGTGAAGTCTTTTTTTCCGAATATCCGCATCCCGCACGGAAAAAGAGTTCCCGCCGTCATACAAGGTCTCTCCGCACACGCGGATGATGCCGCTGTCCGGACGCTCCAGAAAATTCAGGCACCGAAGCAGCGTCGTCTTGCCGCTTCCGGAAGAGCCGATGATGGAGAGCACCTCCCCCTCCTCCAGAGAAAAGCTGATATCCTTCAGGACCTCCGTTTTCTCAAATGATTTACAGATATGTTCTACTTCCAGTATCGCCATATGATCTCCTCCCTGCTATACCAGATCCCGCGCCTGCAGGCGCTGCTTCTGTCATCTGAAATAATCCAGCTTTTTCTCCAGCCGTCCCAGAAGAACCGTCAGGATTCCGCTGAAGATCAGATAATAAACTGCCGTAAAGAACAGCGGCCAGATGGCGCCGGAGATGCCCTGGGAACCCTTCATAAATGCCTGTCCTGCCCAGATAATCTCCTGCAGCGCAATGATACGCGCCAGAGAAGTATCCTTTACCAGAGTGATGATCTCATTGGACATGGGCGGTACGATCCGTTTGATCATCTGAAGAAGCGTAACCTTAAAAAAGATCTGGCTCCTGGTCATGCCCAGCACAAGGCCCGCTTCCTCCTGTCCCACCGGAACGCTCTGGATCCCGCCCCGGTAGATCTCCGAAAAATAACAGGCATAATTAAAAATAAAAGAAACGGATGCTGCCAGAAAACGTCCGGCCTCTCCGCCGCCCCAGATGGGATTTTTAAGCACCAGCCCCGGAAAATAATAGATGATCAAAAGCTGTATCATCAGCGGCGTTCCGCGTATGATCCAGACAATAACCCTGGTCACATAGCTGAGCGGCCGAAAACGCGACATGGAGCCGAATGCGATGACAAGCCCCAGAGGAAGCGCCCCCAGCAGCGTCACCGCAAAAAGCTTCAGCGTCTGCAAAAAGCCCACATTCAATGACCGAATGACAATCGGCATCTGTTCCAGCATCAATTCCATACACTTATCCTGCTTTCTCTTCCTGAATCAGACAGGGATGCACCCCGTGCACAAAAGCAGAGGGCGAAAAAAATCCGTCCTCTGCAGTGCTGCAAATACTTATTTCTGCTCAATCACAGCTGCCTGTACGCCGTAGGTCTCTGCAGTTTCAAGCATGCTGCCGTCCTGATAACTTGTCACGAAAAACTCATTCAGAGCCGCTGCCAGATCAGAGCCTTTACGGAAACCAACGCCGTACTCCTCGCTGTTCAGACCTACGGTATAAGTCAGTTCTGCATAACCGGTACCCTCTCCTACCATGGCTGCAGCCATCAGAGAATCGATCACGGCAGCATCCGAAGTGCCTGCCGCCACTTCCATCAGCGCATCGGACTGTGCCTTCACCTGAGTAAAGGCAAGGCCAAGAGCATCTACCTGTTCTTCTCCCGCACTTCCTGCCTCCACTGCAAAATTCAGGTCAGAAAGGCTGTCCACATCCTGATACTGATCTGCCTGGTCAGCCGGTACGATCACGATCTGCGCATTGTTGCAGTATGCATTGGAGCATTCCATGGAGCTCTTCACTTCATCCGTCAAAGTCATGCCGTTCCATACACAGTCAATGGTCTTGCCGTCCAGCTCCAGGATCTTGTTGTCCCAGTCAATCTCCACAAACTCTACGCTCACGCCCAGGCTCTCTGCAAATGCGCCTGCCATATCTGCGTCAAATCCGATCCAGCTGCCGTCCTCACTCTTGTAATCCATCGGCTCAAAATCCGTAATGCCGACCACCAGAGTGCCCTTGTCCTGTACATATGCCAGATCGCTCTCACCAGAAGCTGCCTGTGCATCCTCCGGCGCTGCTTCTGTGTCTTCTCCTGCCTCCGTCTCCGCAGGTGCATCCTCCGCAGGAGTCTCCGTCTCTGCAGGTGCGTCCGCCGGAGTGTCCGTATTACCTCCGCCGCATCCGGTTACCATGGCTGCCGTCACAGCGCCTGCCAGCATTACAGCAATTAACTTTTTCATCTTCATATCCTCCTCTGATTTCCATATGCTA
>ERZ778497.1729-NODE-1729-length-13129-cov-6.900719_pt1 | contig 13129 bp, 10 predicted proteins | sample MGYA00509938_ERZ778497 | MGnify/ENA primary metagenome ERZ778497 (study PRJEB29527, sample SAMN07138969) | mouse gut metagenome | material: feces | host: mouse | place: China:Nanjing | collected 2016-01-25 ... | reverse complement strand
ATGTCGATGCTCTGGATGTCGGCCGGCGGGATGTCGTTGATGTTGTCGACCTGGAAGCCGTCGACGATGTAGAGGGGGTCGTTGGCCTGGGTCACTGACGTCGCACCGCGCACGCGGATGTTGATGTCGGCACCGGGCTGACCGTCGACGGTGGTTACCTGCACACCGGCCACCTTACCCTGGAGGGCGACGGCTGCCGAAGTCACAGGCACGGCGGCGAGCTTGACGCCCGACACCGAACCTACCGAACCGGTGAGGTCGCGGCGGGCACGGGTGCCACCATAACCGATTACAACGACTTCCTCGAGAGCCTCAGAGTCCTCGAGAAGCACTACCTTGATATTTGTCTGGCCGTTGACCTCGATGGTCTGCGGCTTGTAGCCGATGTATGATACATGCAGCTTGGCGTTGGGGGCACACTTGATGGTGAAATTACCGTCAAAGTCAGTAGCTACACCGTCCTTTGAACCGTCGACGAGCACTGTCGCGCCGATCATGGGTTCGCCTGCGCTGTCCTCGACAACGCCGTTCACGGTGATGTTCTGAGCGCGTGCGGGCAGACCCACGCAGAGCACCATCAGCAGGAGCATTGTTTTCCAGTGCGTAGCAAAGGAAATTCGCCGTAGCCATTGGCTACGACCTGTGTTTAAGTCTTTCATGTAAAATAGTTAATTGATAAATAAGATTTGTGTCATGTATATGGTGTTATTACAGGTCGGCACCTGCGTAGCCATGGATAGGCACGCGTCGCTATAAGCAATCGAAAGTGCTAAGCCTGAATGGATTAGGGGATAGCTTAGATTGGTCGATATGGTTTAATTTCATGGTATAAGGTGACGTCAATATCGTGCATCTCTTGGATAGAGATGCATATTTACAGGTGCAAATATACATCTAATTTTGTAAAATACAATGATTTCACCACACTTTTAACAATTTTATTTTGAAAGATTGTTTTAAAACGTTTTTTCAGACTACACCTATATTATATAGGCCCGAAAGGATTCCAGACATATGGCCGGGCATTTTACCGTGACATTCATGCCCCAATCGTGCATCTGATTGTGGCACACCTTACATCAAAATACTCCGACGATTAAAAAAAGCCTGACAAACAAGGGAGAGCCGCAGCCCTCCCTTAAACTTTTAACTTTTAACTCTAAACTTTAAAATCCTCTCAGGATCTTGACCGCAAGTATCAGAGCCCGGCTTGTGGCCGAATTGATGACACGTTCGCGCGAACCGTTGAAACGGGCCGTCTCATATAACTCACGGTCACCGCATCGGGCGCAGATACACACCGTTCCGACAGGCTTCTCGGGTGTACCGCCTCCTGGGCCCGCGATACCGCTCGTAGCCACCGTCACGTCAGCCCCGGTGACACGTTGCACTCCCTCGGCCATCTGACGCACCACAGGGATGCTCACCGCTCCGTGAGCGGCAATGTCATCGCCATTCACGCCAAGCACACGCGTCTTCACCTCGTTGCTGTACGACACCACGCCGCCGGCCACCACATCCGATGCCCCAGCTATCAGAGTCAGTTCATGGGCTATATTGCCACCCGTGCAGCTCTCGGCCGTAGCCAGAGACAGACCTCGTCTGCGACACTCCTCAAGCAATATCTCGGCCGGGGTCAGGTCGCGGTCGGCCAGCACAGCCGGCCCAAGTATCTCTTTGAGCCGCGCAACCTCGCGGGCAACCTCACTGCGTATAAACGCCTCATCCTCATGATGGCCGTCCAGACGCAGACGTATCAGACCCGGCTTGGGAAGATAAGCCAGATGGAGCCACTCGGGCAACGATTCCTCCCACGGGGCTATCTTCATGGCCAGCGCGCTCTCCGTGTAGTCGGTCACCATAAGCACCGCATGCTCTATGTGCACACTCGACGGGAAACGTTCGCGCAACGCCGGAAACACCGCCTCGGCCATCATGGTCTCTGTCTCGTAAGGCACGCCCGGCATCGACACCAGCACACGTCCCTCGCGCTCAAACCACATGATGGGCGCGGTGCCCACACGGTTTTGTATCACCCGACACGAACTCGGCACCACTGCCTGAGCTTCCGTCAGAGGATTCATCTTCAGCCCGCGGCGGTCAAAGATGCGGTGGATATTCTCGGTCACCGCCGGGTCGGTCACCATCTCGCCGCCGAAATAATCGCGCAGCACGCTCTTGGTGATGTCATCCTTGGTCGGCCCGAGGCCACCGGTGGTCAGCACCACCTGTGCCCGCTCAAACCCGCGGTCGATGGCACGGCGTATATCCCCGGCACAGTCGCTAACCGTCTGCACCTCACACACCTCCCACCCCCACGGCGAGATATGACGGGCTATCCAGCCCGAATTGGTATCGGTGACCTGCCCTATCAGCAGCTCGTCACCTATCACTATTACCGATACTTTCATCGCATCTGTATTATTATACGTTCACGCGCGCGTAAGGCACACTGTCGTAGCGACAGAACTGTCGGTCGAGATACTTGTAATAACCCGCTATGGCCACCATGGCCGCATTGTCGGTCGTAAACACTCTCGCCGGGATAAACGGCGTGAGCCCGCGGCGCACACAGTACTCCTCCACCGCATGGCGCACACCCGAGTTGGCCGACACACCGCCGCCTATGGCGATAGTCTTCACGCCAGTCTGCTTCACAGCCTTGTCGAGCTTGTCCATGAGTATCTCTATGATAGTGCGCTGGAGCGAGGCGGCCAGGTCGGCAAGATTATTCTCCACAAAATCAGGGTCGACCTTCACATTGTCGCGCAGAGTGTAGAGAAACGACGTCTTGAGTCCGCTGAAACTATAGTCGAGCCCTGCGATGTGAGGCTTGGCAAACTTAAACCGTGACGCGTCGCCCTCGGCCGCCAGACGATCGATGTGAGGGCCGCCCGGATAAGGCAGACCCATCACCTTGGCACACTTGTCGAAAGCCTCGCCCGCCGCATCGTCGATAGTACGGCCGAGTATCTCCATGTCGTTATAATTGCGCACAAGTATTATCTGGCTGTTGCCGCCCGACACGAGCAGACACAGGAAAGGATATTCAGGCACAGGGTCTGACTCCTCGCGTCTGATGAAATGCGACAACACGTGTCCGTGCAGATGATTTACATCCACAATAGGCACCCTCAGACCGAGCGAAAGCCCCTTGGCAAACGATGTGCCCACATGCAGCGACCCAAGCAGCCCCGGGCCACGCGTAAAAGCGATGGCCGAAAGCTCATGCTTGTCGACACCCGCACGTTTGAGAGCCGTATCGACCACCGGCACGATATTCTGCTGATGAGCGCGCGAAGCCAGTTCAGGCACCACGCCACCATACTCCGCATGCACATCCTGCGACGCGATGACATTGCTCAGCAGCACACCGTCGCGTATCACAGCCGCCGACGTATCATCGCACGACGACTCTATTCCCAATACTATAATGCTCATAGCGATAAACAATTTCCCGCAAAATTACTACTTTTTCTCCAAAATCCCCCCGCCCGACGCAAAAGTGTGAGCGCGCAAGCGCGAAAAGCCCCACCCTCCACAAAAAAGCGGCCGCCCGAGACAGGGCGGCCACCACTTATGAGAGATAATTAGAATTGATGATGCTTCTTAACAAAGAATTACGGGCACATTACTTGAGAGTACCGTTATTGGCGGCATCGATCATCTGCTGATTGGCAGTGATATAAATCTCCACGCGGCGGTTCTGCGCGCGACCCTCGGCAGTAGCGTTTGAGGCCACATAATCCTGCATAGGCAGACCCTCGGCCGAAAGACGGTTGGCGGCTACACCGCTGTTGAGAAGATAATTGCGCACGGCATCGGCACGGCCGGTCGACACGCGCTGGTTCACAGCCAGAGTGCCGGTATCGTCAGTATAGCCATAGATCTGCACATTGGTGTCGGGATTGCTGATAAGCGACGACGCAAACTTAGTCAGGTCGGTCTTCGCGCTCGAGCTCAGCGTAGTGCCGTTGGTCGGGAAAAGAATACCGCCGTTAAAAGTCACCTTGATAGCCTGGAGACCGTTAGAGTCGGTAGTCTTCTCTATCTGGGCCTGCTTGGCAAGCTCAGCCTCAAGCTCGGCCTGCTGCTTGTCCATCTTCTTGCCGATGAGCACACCTGCGCCCGTACCTACGGCTGCACCGATGGCTGCACCGATGGCAGCACCCTTGCCGCCGCCGATGAGCGCGCCCAGACCGGCTCCTACGCCGGCTCCGCCGCCACCGCCGATGAGGGCTCCTTTACCTGTATTGCTCATTGACGAGCAACCTGTCATACCGAGCACGCACACTGCAAGCACAGGTATGCCTATTACTTTCAGAAATTTCATATCTATATTTTTAAGTTAATTTTGTTAATTCTGATGCAAATATACGAAGAATATTTGATGAAAATTACCAAAACCTGCAATAATTCGATTTAACAGGGCATTACAACCGACATACGCCTCACAATCCGCCGGCCAATCCCACGGCCGCCGGCATCACCGAGGCGGCCACATCCGTGTCGCCAAACAGGTCGGCCACCGTAAGCCACACAAGCAGCAGCACTATCAGCACCACCACTCCTATCACAAGCCACAACGGCACTCGTCTTGTATCCTTGTCACTCATAACAATAGTTGTAAGATTATCATTTTTATACGTTATATCCATCAAAACACCCGACAACGCATAATTGTTAGAGGAATTTTCGTTAATTTTGTCCGACAATCAACCACAGCAATACCCCCGACCACATGCAATACAATCAGATGCAGATCATCAAACGCCGGTTTTTTGCCATGCGCAACGGCATCATAGCCGACACCCTGCGCAAAGCCGGACTCGACTACCGCATGATATTCGGCCTCAACCTGCCGCAGATCACCGACATCGCCGCCGACCTGCCCCACACCCCCTCGCTGGCCGCCGAGCTCTGGGCCGACACACGCACTCGCGAGAGCCTTCTCCTCGCCCCGATGCTCTATCCCGTCAGTGAGATGAGTGCCGACACCGCCGCTGCATGGCTCGCACAGGCTCCCACCACCGAAGTGGCCGACGTGCTGTGTCTCCGCCTCCTGCGCCGTCATCCCGACGCCCTCGCCATAGCCCTCGACGCCCTCGACGCCCCCGCCGAAATCACACGCTACGCAGCCCTGCGCCTGCTCTTCAACCTCCTCATCCTCGCTCAATCCCCCACCTCCGGCTCCCACGGTCAGGCCGCCGCGCTCGCTGCCGACATACGCCCTCACATCGAGGCCGCACTCGCCTCAGCCACCCCTCTCACACGCCCCATAGCCGCGCAACTTCTCGATGAAATAGACTTCTCCCTCGAAAGCTGAGGTATTTTTTACAAAAAATTAACCCGTTTATTTGCAAAAACACTCTTTTATCGTAAATTTGCACCTGATCAATACCAAATCCTTATACCAATCATTATGTTCAAGAACCATCCCAAGGGCCTGATACCTGCGGCCCTGAGCAACATGGGCGAACGATTCGGCTACTACATCATGAACGCCGTTCTCGTCCTGTTCCTTTGCTCCAAGTTCGGCCTCAATGAAGAGACGAGCACACTCATCTACTCATTCTTCTATGCCGGCATCTACGTTCTCAGCCTCGTGGGCGGATACATTGCCGACAAGACCTGCAACTACAAGGGTACTATCATCTCGGGCCTCCTCGTCATGACCTTTGGCTACGTGATTCTTGCCATACCCATTCTCGCCACCGAGGGCAACACCTCCTGGCTCCTCACGGTGACCTGCGTCGCGCTCTTCCTCATCGCCTTCGGCAACGGTCTCTTCAAAGGCAACCTCCAGGCCATCGTCGGTCAGCTCTACGACAATCCCAAATACAGCTCGCAGCGTGACTCAGGCTTCCAGATATTCTACGTATTCATCAACATCGGCGGTGTCCTCGCCCCCTTCGTGGCTCCCATGCTCCGTAGCTGGTGGCTCAACGCCAACGGCATGTCCTACAACGCGTCATTCCCCGCCATGTGTCATGAATACCTCAGCGTCGCCGACTCCATGACCGATGAAAACATGAACAATCTCTACGCCCTCGCCACAGCCGTAGGCCACAGCGGCGAAGAGATGTCAGAGTTCTGCACACGCTACCTCGACGTATTCAACACCGGCATCCACTACTCATTCATCGCATCGGTTGCCGCCATGCTCATCTCGCTTATCGTGTTCCTCTGCGTCAAGAAAGGTCTCCCCTCGCCTGTGCGTCAGGCCGCTGCCGAGGACGCAGGCTACACACAGGAGGAGAAGACCGCAATGGCCAAGGAAATCAAGCAGCGCATGTATGCACTCTTCGCAGTGCTCGGCATAGCCATCTTCTTCTGGTTCTCCTTCCACCAGAACGGCACCTCCATGTCGCTCTTCGCACGTGACTTCGTCGACACCTCCACCATCGCCCCCGAGATATGGCAGGCTGTCAACCCCTTCTTTGTCATAGTGCTCACACCCCTCATCATCCTCCTCTTCTCATCGCTCTCGCGTAAAGGCAAAGAGATTTCCACTCCCCGCAAGATTGCAATCGGCATGGGGCTCGCCGGCATCGCCTACCTCTTCCTGACCATCTACTCGCTCTATATGGGCTATCCCTCCGGCACAGAGTTCCGCGCTCTCAGCGAAGCCGCCAAGGCCGGGCTCCTCTCCGGTCCCTGGGTGCTCATCCTCTACTACTTCTTCATGACCGTGGCCGAGCTCTTCATCTCGCCCCTCGGACTCTCGTTCGTATCCAAGGTAGCCCCCAAGCACATGCAGGGTCTCTGCCAGGGTCTCTGGCTCGGTGCCACAGCCGTGGGTAACCTCATGCTCTGGATCGGCCCGCTGATCTACAACAAAGCCCCAATCTGGGTAGCCTGGGCCGTGTTCCTCGCTGTCTGCATCATCTCGATGGGCATCATGTTCGCCATGGTGAAATGGCTCGAGAGAGTGACCAAGTAAGGCTCAGCTTCTTATTAACAAAATATTAACAATCGTCCTCCGCTTGCGGGGGCCGATTTTATTGTGTAACTTTGCGCCCTCATTACGAAAATACACGTTTCCCTCCATAACCAATGCGCATCCCCACAGCTACAATCACGCTCCTGTCACTCCTCCTGACATTTCTCTCCGCCGAAGCCGCCCCCGCCGACACTCCCGTGACCTATGCACCGGCCGACACCGCCGCCCTGCAGCTCGGCGAAGTCAGCGTGACATCCATCAAGCAGTCATCATCGCTCCTGCGCCAGCCCGTGACAGTCACCACAGTAAGCCAGGGACAGATCGAGCGGTTCAACATAGCCGGAATGAAAGGCGTAAGCGAAATCGCCCCCAACTTCTTCATGCCCGACTACGGCTCACGCATGACATCCTCCATCTACGTGCGCGGCATCGGGGCTCGCATCGACCAGTCGGCCGTCGGACTCAACATCGACAATATCCCCTATCTCAACAAAAACGGCTTTGACTTCGACATGCTCGACGTCGAGCGCATCGAAGTGCTCCGCGGCCCCCAGTCGACCCTCTACGGCCGCAACACCATCGCCGGACTCATCAACGTCTACACCCTCTCGCCCATGTCATGGCAGGGCGTGCGCATCATGGCCGAGGGGAGCATTCCCGCCGCCGGACGTGCCGGCATAGGCATCTATCAGAAACTCGCGCCGCGCCTGGCCATGAGCCTCAACGGTTACGTATCCCACACCCACGGATACTTCCGCAACCTCCACAACGGCAAGCGCGCCGACGCTTCAACCGACTTCTCCGGCCGATGGAAGACCCACTGGCGGCCCACTGACCGACTGAGCTTCGAAAACGTCCTCTCGGCCGGACACTCCCGCCAGAGCGGCTACCCCTATGCCTACGTCGAGACCGGCGACATCAACTATAACGACACCTGCTTCTACCGACGCACCTCGGTGACCGACGGACTCACCGTCCGCTGGGCCGGACCATCGGTGAGCATAGCCTCCATCACAGGCCTACAGTTTCTCAGCGACAATATGACGCTCGACCAGGACTTCCTCCCTGAAAGCTACTTCACCCTCACCCAGCGTCAGCTCGACCGCAGCATCACGCAGGACATCGTAGTGCGCGGCCACAAAGGCGGCTACTCATGGCTCGCCGGAGCATTCGCCTTCTACAAATACGGCTCCATGACCGCCCCCGTGACATTCAAGGAGGACGGCATCGAAAACCTCATCCTCTCCAATATCCGCGGCAACATGCCCTCGTTCATACAGCTCGACTGGGCCGACGACAACTTCCTGCTCGGCAGCGATTTCCGCCACCACGTCAGCGGAGCCGCCCTCTATCACCAGAGCACCTACGACCTCGGCCCCTGGAGCTTCGCTCTCAACATGCGCTTTGACTACGAGCACACCGCCCTCTCCTACCGCAGCAACTGCGCCACCGGGGCCGTCGGCTCGGTCAACCTCCCGCAGCTTCCGCGTCCCATACCCTTCACACTCTCGGCCGACATCGACGAGGCCGGACGCCTCAAGCAGACATTCCGCCAGTTTCTGCCCAAACTCAGCGTCACCTACAATCTCCGCAACTCGGCCGTATTTCTCTCGGTCGCCAAAGGCTACAAGTCGGGCGGATTCAACACCCAGATGTTCAGCGACTTTCTCCAGCAGCAGATGATAACCCAAATGAAGGACCAGGCCCTCGACCTCATGACAGGCATGATGCCGGGCGCAGGCGGCTCAGGCTCCGGCTCTGCCACACGCCCCGCCGACACCTCAGCCGACACCCCGCAATACACCGCCGCCGACTACGTGTCCTACAAGCCCGAGACCTCATGGAACTACGAGCTGGGCGGACACTTCTCCTGCGACGAAGGCCGCGTCTACTCCACCTTCTCGGCCTTCTACATCGACGTGCGCGACCAACAGATCACTGTCTTTCCCGAAGGCAATTCCACCGGACGCATGATGACCAACGCAGGACGCTCACGCTCATTCGGCGCGGAGCTCACACTGCGTTACACACCCACCGACCGATGGCGGTTTGACCTCTCCTACGGCTACACCAACGCACGCTTCCGCCGCTTCATCGACGCCGGAAAAGACCTCGCAGGCAACCGCATACCCTATGCCCCCTCCAACACCCTCTTCCTCGCCGCCTCCTACCGCCTGCCCCTGCACGGCACATTTATCGACGCCATCAGCTTCAGCCCCACACTCCGCGGCACAGGCTCAATCTACTGGGACGAGGAAAACCTCTACCGACAGCCCTTCTACGCCGAGCTCGGAGCCTCAGTGCGATTCCACCACTCACGCTTCACCCTCGACCTCTGGGGCAAAAACCTCACCGACACACGCTTTGACGTATTCCGCTACTCATCCGTGGGCCACAACTTCCTCCAGCGCGGCAAACCCCTCCGCGGCGGCGTCACCCTGCGGCTCACCCTCTAAACAACCTCTAACATTTATTGATATTATTTGCACATCCTCACGGCAATAAACCTCTCACTCCTGCGTTTGAATCATGACAATAACAACAATATCATATATAATGAAAAAAATTATCCTTTCAGCAGCCATCGCGCTCTCGGCTCTTGCCTTCACTTCATGTCTCAGCTCAAGCGGTGAGAGCAAGAACGAAGCCACCATAACCTACGGAGGCTCTCTCTGCTTCAACCGCGTCACCGACCTCCAGACAGGCGAGACTTTCAACACCTCCGACCCGCAATACTCCTTCCTCCTCGACTACACCAACCAGCTCGTCACCCCCTCGATGAGCAACCTCAAGCTCGCGGAAGATGCCTCGGGTCTCTCCTTCAAGCTCCCCTCGCTCAAGGTCAACCTCAACTCGCAGGACTACTCCTACACCGTCAACGGCTTCGACCTCATCCCCGAAGGCGCATCTCAGCAATACGTCTTCTCAACCTTCTCGTTCAAGGCCATCGACCGCGCCTTCCGCACCAACAGCGGCACCTACGTCTACTCGCCCGTCTATGACATCTCCTACACCGTCAACGGTCGCTACAGCGTGACAGTCTATCCCACCCGTTACGACCTGCTCGGCACCACCACATCCAACGCCGACGGCAAAGACCCCTACATCTCCACCAAACCCATCTACTCCATCACCCTCAACACCGACAAGGAAACCGGCAAGAAGACTGCCAACCTCACCCTCACCGACGCCGTATTCGCCTCAGGCCACACCACAATGAAATTCGGAGTCAAAGACCTCCCCTATGAAATAATGTCAGACGGCAGCATCGAGATAAAGACCCCCGCCGACGAGAAATCACAGATAGTCGACACTGCCGGTGACGTCAAGAACGCCTACCTCTCGGGTATAACCATCCATATCAGCGTCCCCACAAGCCGCGGATCCTACATATCATTCCACGCCAACATCCTCGGCATGCAGGGCTCGGCCTCCAATGACGAGTATGACGTAAAAGCCAATCTCTCCTACTACATACCCACCACTGAAGACTAAAAGTGTTAACGCAAGTTAAACACTGCAATCATAAAAACCATTTTAAAAATACCGTGTTATAATGGTGTAGTTACTATTATTTGCACTGTGTTTTCATGGTATTAGATTTAAGGTTAAAGACAACGGGTCATCGTGATGATGACCCGTTAGTTTTTTTAGCACACCTCGTGCACACCGAGCAAAAAAAATCACTAACTTTGCCGTCGCAAGTCAAAAGGCCATCCAACCGCCATAACCACCTAAGGACTTAGTAACCATGACACGCAAATACGACTATCTCGTTATAGGCTCGGGCATCGCCGGAATGAGCTTTGCCCTCAAAGTCGCAGGCCACGGCTCAGTGGCCCTCGTATGCAAGACCACTCTCGACGAAGCCAACACCGCCCTCGCACAAGGCGGCGTAGCATCCGTCACCAACCTCGAGGTCGACGACTTCGACAAACATATCCACGACACAATGGTGGCCGGCGACTGGCTCAGCGACCCGCAGGCCGTCGAGAAAGTCGTGCGCAACGCTCCCGCGCAGATCAACGAACTCATACGCTGGGGCGTAGACTTCGACAAAAACGATGACGGCACCTTCGACCTCCACCGCGAAGGCGGACACTCCGAGTTTCGCATACTCCACCACGCCGACAACACCGGCTTCGAGATACAGGACTCTCTCATCAAAGCCGTCCGCGCCAACCCCAACATCGACATCTACGAACACCACTTCGCCATCGAAATCATCACCCAGCACCACCTGGGCAAGATAGTCACGCGACGCACCCCCGACATCACCTGTTACGGAGCCTACGTCCTCGACACAGCCACCGGAAACGTCGATACTTTCCTCTCCCGCATCACCCTCATAGCCACAGGCGGATGCGGAGCCGTCTACCGCACCACCACCAACCCCCTCGTAGCCACCGGCGACGGCATAGCCATGGTCTACCGCGCCAAAGGCACTGTCAAAGACATGGAGTTCATCCAATTCCACCCCACGGCCCTCTATCATCCCGGCGACCGACCCTCATTTCTCATCACCGAGGCCATGCGAGGCTACGGAGCAGTCCTGCGCAACAAGCGCGGCGAGGAATTCATGCACCGCTACGACCCGAGACTCTCACTCGCTCCACGCGACATCGTAGCACGCGCCATCGACTCCGAAATGAAACTCCACGGCGACGACCACGTATACCTCGACGTCACTCACAAAGACCCCGAAGAGACACGCCGCCACTTCCCCAACATCTACGCCAAATGCCTCTCACTCGGCATCGACATCACACGCGACTATATCCCCGTCGCACCCGCCGCCCACTACCTATGCGGAGGCATACAGGTCGACACCAACGCCGAGTCATCAATACGACGCCTCTATGCCGTCGGCGAATGCTCATGCACCGGACTCCACGGAGGCAACCGACTCGCATCCAACTCTCTCATCGAAGCCGTAGTCTACGCCGATGCCGCCGCCCATCACTCCATGCAGCAGATATCACACTACGACTTCCGCACCGACGTCCCCGAATGGAATGACGAAGGCACACGCCACCCCGAAGAAATGGTGCTCATCACTCAGAGCATACGCGAAGTCGGACAGATTATGGGCACATACGTAGGCATCGTACGCTCCGACCTGCGCCTCGACAGAGCATGGAACCGCCTTGATATTCTCTACGAAGAGACCGAAAAACTGTTCAAACGCTCAAAAGCCTCACGCGAAATCTGCGAGCTGCGCAACATCATCAACGTCGGCTACCTCATCATGCGCCAGGCCAAAGAACGCAAAGAATCACGCGGACTCCACTACACTGTCGACTATCCACCCGTGCCCCACAACCCCGAAAACTAACCACAACCCCCTAAAACCTCCACAGCCATCCGACACCTCATACTACTGCTCCTCCTGACGCTGTTCATCCTCCCCCCCGTGCATGCACAAACCACAGCGTCCATCCCCTCCGCCGAAGAAATCGAAGCCGGAGGCGGACGCAAACGCGCACTCGAAGGCTACTACTTCTTCGACGGAGACGAAGGCCCCGAGACACTAATGCTCGTCCTCGGAGAAGTCACAGTATTCCCGCCGCTAAAATTCAAAAACAAAAAAGAAGAACAGTTCTACTGGAAGACAGTCCGCGACGTACGCAAGACCCTCCCCTACGCCAAACTCATCTGCGAGACCCTCATCGAGACCTACGAATACATCGAGACCTTCCCCACCCAGAAAGAACGCGAAGAGCACCTCAAAAAGATGGAGGGAGCCGTATTCGAGCAATACAAACCCGTCCTCAAGAAATTCACCAAAAGCCAGGCCCAGATGCTCATCAAGCTCATCAACCGCGAGACCAACCAATCGAGCTACAACATCCTCAAAGCCTTCCTCGGCAGTTTCCGTGCAGGCTTCTGGCAGACCTTCGGCCGCTTCTTCGGCGTCAACCTCAAGACCACCTACAACCCCGACAAAGACCGCAAAGACGCCATCATCGAGCGCGTCGCCACCATGGTCGAGCTCGGCCAGCTCTAATAAGAGCCCATCCCCCTCGGCCGCGCAGCCTTTGTCACCGCTCCGAGCTTCAGCTCGACCTTTGTAAAAAGTGTGAGCGCGGAAGCGCGAAAGCCCGGCCGCAAAGCCCCCTCGGCCGCGCAGCCTTTGTCCCCGCTCCCGAGCTTCAGCTCGGCCCTTGAAAAAGAGCGCGAAAGCCC